>Ga0066640_10002708_pt1 | contig 10617 bp, 7 predicted proteins | sample CryGeyCG2114_020_2_FD_59505 | JGI IMG/M metagenome (GOLD analysis project Ga0066640, IMG submission 59505) | Groundwater microbial communities from aquifer - Crystal Geyser CG11_big_fil_rev_8/21/14_0.20 | ecosystem: Environmental > Aquatic > Deep subsurface > Groundwater | place: USA: Utah... | reverse complement strand
CCTTTAAAAGTTGCTGTCAAGCTTAGCAAGCAACTTAAAAAAAATGGCGTTGATTTTGTTATTGCTCTGACTCACTTGGGAGTAGCGGTAGATGCGGACTTGGCGCGCGATACCTCCGATATTGATATGATTGTCGGCGCTCACTCTCACACTGCCTTGCTTGAGCCTTTCTTAGTCAAAAATAAGGTAGGGCGAACGGTTCCCATTGTTCAGGCCGGCTCTCACGGTGAATTTCTCGGGCGAGTCGTGCTTGAGCTGCAAAAAGGTAAACCCTTGCAGCTTAAAACATACAAACTTATTCCGGTTGAAAATGGTGTCGCGCCAGATGCAAAAATTGGGCACATGGTGGATTCTTGCCGCCAGGCGGTCGATCGCCTGTATGGAGCGGATAAATTGCATGAAGTAGTAGGGCGTAGTGAGATAGCGCTAGAAAATAGTGATCGTCATCTGACTACTTGGAATGCTGTTTTGGCCGATGCCACACGTGAAGCGATCGATGCTGACTTTGCCGTCCATGCTGCTAACTTTGCCGGGCCTTCACTGCCGGCAGGAAATTTAACCCGCGAGTTGCTTTTTCAGGCCTACCCGCGAGTTTTCAATATGAATGAAGTTTTAGGCTGGCACGTCTACCGGGTAAAAATGTATGGCGCCATTGTTCACCTTTTACTTGATTTCTTTTTAAAAGGAGACCAAGGCATGACTCTTTCTGGTGTCAGCTTTGATCGCATCATTAAGAAAAATGGCAAGGTTGTTATTCGCAATATCAAAGTCCAAGGCCAGAAGCTGCGGCCCTTTTCTTCTTACACCATCGCTTTACCTGAAGGGGTCATCAAGGGCGGCATAGGTATTACTTCGCTGGTGGAATATTTTTTAAAATTTTCAGAGAAGACCGAAGTGCCTATTTGGTGGGCCGTTATTCGAAAAATTGTAAGAGAAAAGGTCATCACCGGCGATTACTTGGTAAAGAAAAAATGGACCACCGGTGGAAATGGCGACAATAAGAGTGTGCATGAGAAACGTTTAATTCCCATGGACTACTCATTTATCCCTCGAAAAGAGAGTGCTAGCTCGGCCTTCGCTCCCCGTGGGCATTAACAATTAAGCGCGAGATTTCAGTCACCGGGTAGTCTCTAAGTTTCTTTGGGGGCAGCGGTCCTTCCGATATTTCAGGTATTAGGTTTAAATCACTTTGGCCTAGTCCGGTCAAAGTCAGATCCTTGTTGGCCAAGACCTCGTCGACTTTTGAAACGGGTGTAAAGTGCGGGACTGTTTGTAAGACTTCTGGAAATTCACCAATTAAGTGATGGATCGCCTGTAATACTTCAACGAAGCGATCCAGTTCGCTCTTACTGAAGCTTTCAGTCGGTTCAATCATCAGTCCGTATTGTTCTGGGAAGGCCACGGTGGGAGCATGCAGGCCAAAATCTAAGAATAGTTTTCCTACCCGAGCGATGGCATTAACTTTCTGTACGCCGGCCTTTTCTATTCGTTCAAAGGTTTCTTTTGTGAGCGTGATAATAAATTCATGCATGCGCGCGGCCGACTCGCTCCCTTCGGGTAAGGTGGGATAGATGGTTTTTAATTTTTCAAAAAGATAGACGGCAGACAATACAGCGACGCCTGACATTTTTCTCACGCCCTGGCCGCCCAGAGCTTTAATGTAAGTATAGCAGCGAACTTTGTGCCCAAAATTTCCAAAGTGGCGATGAAAACTGCCAATGGACTTTGGCGCTTTTACTGGCAAGTACTGCCCGTCTTTTTTTACGATTTGCACTCCCGGCAAAAAATCCAAAAGCTTTTCACTGACAGCAACAATAGCGTCGCCAGGCCCGCCGCCGCCGTGGGGGATAGACCAAGTTTTGTGTAGATTATTGTGAACGGCATCGACTCCCAGTTTATTAAGATCAATCCAGCCGGCAATGGCATTCATGTTGGCCCCGTCCATGTAGACCAGGCCGCCGGCCTGGTGGACCATCTCGGCCATAAGCTTGAAGTTGACTTCAAATACGCCTGAGGTATTGGGATTTGTCACCATGATACCGGCGACGCGAGCGCCATGCTCTTGCAAAACCTGTTTTAATTTTTCCAGATCTATTTGGCCGTTAGGGGTTGCTTCTAAAGTGATAATGCCATAGGCGACGCCTTTTTCATTTTTTGTTTCAAAGCCAGCTACCGTTGCCGAAGCAGGATTAGTTCCATGGGCCGATCTTGGAATCAAGATGAGGTCGCGCACTTGTGCTTGATCCTGATGATAGGCCTGAAACAGTTTAAGCCCCACTAGCTCTCCTTGCGCGCCTGCCACTGGCTGGGTGGTGACGCCAGGCAGGCCGGTAATCGCCTTGAATTGCTCTTGTGTTTGATACAAAATTTCTAAGGCGCCCTGACAGTCTTCAAGCGGCGCTTGAGGATGGAGATCGGTCATGCCAGGTAAATTGGCGGCCCAATCATTGATGTAGGGGTTATATTTCATGGTGCAAGAGCCTAAGGGGTAGACATTATCATCAGGGCTGACATTCAGAGCGCTCATGCGCAGGTAAAAATCTTCCAATTGCTTAAGTGAGTATTGGGGAATGCGGGGAGAGTCTTTGCGCAACAAAGAATCCGGCACAGAACAAGATTGCTTTTCTTGCTGCCCGGGACGCAAGCTGAAGTGACTGGATAAAAATTTCTCTAGCAAAGAGAAATGTTCTTCACCGATAATGTCAGAGAACGATAAAAGTAATAGCTGGCGAGCTCCGGCCACTCGCTCACTTACGTTAACGCCAATATGCAATCCCATTAGGCGTGCTTGCTTTATGACTTCACTGGCATTTTTTGTTCCTAGGTCGAGACAAATGTCATTGTAAAAAGGTGTGCTAGCAAAGGCCAATTTGAAATCTTCATAACGCTCGAGCATATTCAAGGCACGGACAGCAGATTCACGCCCCACTTGCAGCGATTGCTGCATACCTTTTTCACCCTTGGCCAAAATTGAGGCTCCAACCAGGGTGGCAATAAAGGATTGATTAGAACAAATATTGCTGGTCGCTTTTTCTCTACGAATATGTTGCTCGCGGGTAGAGAGAACCATACACAGGGCCACTCTGCCATCAGCATCCTTGGTCTTGCCTACATAGCGGCCAGGGGTGGAGCGAATATGATTTTTTTGCTGATCATTGTAGCGCACGCCAAATATGCCAAGACCGGGGCCGCCAAAATTTGGCCCAATCGCCAAGTGTTGTCCCTCACCCACAATCAAGTCGACGCCATGTCCATCTTCTCCCCAAAGTGCTGGTTGGCGCAGGCCCTGGTCGGCCAGTAGGGCGGGGTCAATGATTCCAACGGTCAAAACTTTGAAGGACTTGGCCAAATCGGTCAGGGCATTGACGTCCTCTAATTGCCCCAGGCAGTTAACCTGAGGAAAGGCCAGTCCGGCTATCTCGTGCGCCCTTTCTTTTAATATGTTTTCTAATTTTGCCAGGTCGGTGCGCCCGCTTTTGGCATTCAAGGGAATAAATTCAATTTTTAATTTTGTATGTGCTGCTTGAGTTAGCAGCACTTCTCTATCGCCAGGATAAATACCCTGACTGACCAAGACTAAATTCCTTTGCGCTTTGATTTTAAGACAAGTGTTAAGGGCTTCAAACAGGGCGGTAGAGCGGTCATACATACTGGCGTTGATGGCCTCAAAACCTGTCAGGCTGCTGAGCATATTTGAGTAGATCCATAGCCCGTGTAAGGTTCCCTGGCTGCGCTCGGGCTGATAGGGTGTATAGGCGGTAGTTAGACCACGCAAGGCCGAAACAAAGGGTACGATAGGGTGAACCTTGTATTGCGCCAAACCGTCACCGAGAAATCCCAGGCATGGTTTATTTTTGCTGGCAAGTTGGATCAAATCTTGTTGTAATGCCTGGTGGTCCATGGCGGCAGGTAGATTGGGGGCCTGTGACATTTTGACCTGCTCGGGAATGTGAGCATAGAGATCTTTTAAATCCTTTTTACCTACTTCTTGCAACATGGCGTCTAATTCATTCTCTGAGGCGCTGATATAAAAAGGCGTGTATTCGCGAGGAAATTTTTTGGGGTCAAGGGAAAATGGAGAAATACTTGATTCTGACATGCCGGATTCCTTTTAAAAATTTCTCAATTTTTATCATGAAGCTTGGGAAGTTTGCCAGTAAAATGGTTACAAAGGGCGGGAACTTTTAAACTTAAGGAATTATGTCGGAGCAGGTATTTTTACAACATCTTGAAGAGGTTTTGGATCAGAAGATAGAGCGCGCACCGTTGGCCAAAGGCCAAACAGGATTTGCTTTCTTTAATGGCGCTTTACAATATTTTTTTGTAGATAAGGAAAGTTTGACTGCTTCCAGCTACCGACCTTTGTCTTTTGATTTTGGCTCGATGTTTGAAATTTTAGAGCAGCAAAAGCGCAAAGGACTGTCGCCCGGGCCACTTTTAAAGGCCTTGAAGCTAAGCAAAAAGGTAAAAATTGTTGATGGCACCTGTGGCAGTGGCGAGGACACTGCTTTTTTTCTTTTTCATGGCGCCAAGGTCTTGGCCTTAGAGAGAGACCCGCGCGTTTTCGCCTTATTGCTCGATGCTCACCGCCGAGCTCGTGAGGACTCGCAGGCGCTAGTAAGAGAAAGGGCCGAGCGCCTAGAGATTATTCACGCCGACGTTTTTAATTCATCTTGCGCCATAGAAAAGTTTGCGCCCGATTTTGTTTACCTTGATCCAATGTGGGAGTTTGAGCAACGCAAGGCCTTGCCGCGCAAAGAAATGAAAATTTTTGCTCAAATTTTACAGCGCCCTCTGTCACAAGAAGAATTTCTGCAAGAAATTAAGCGCCATTTGGTTGGTTATAAGGTGGTGCTTAAGCGCTCACGCAAGCATCCCAAGGGCCCCTTAGTGAACGCTTCTTATGCCGGTAAGACTACCCGCTATGACTTGGTGCTGGCCTGAAGCTTCGAAGCATCTCCTGACTTATTTTGTGCTTGAAATGAATTCCCATTTTCATTTTAGTGGTGCGTTTTCCCATGTGCAAAAATTCAATCTTTTTAATATAGATGACTCTCGCCTCCAAGGGATTCTTATAGGGAAATGAGCCCAATTTATGAATCAAGATATTGTCATTGGGGTTAAAAAAAACGCGGTCACTGAGCGGAAAGTAAAGGGCGGCGCCAGTAAGGGAGAGGTCGAAGATATTAAACACAAGCTCTTTTTTATGTTTGGAAGTTGAGTTGAGTTTGACTTCGATATGGGTATTGTAGCCACCGTCCCAACCCAGCACAAGTCTGGGGTTGGCGCGTTTTTCATACATGCGAACTTCTTTGGGGATACCTATGACTATTCGTTTCGAATCAATCACTGCCTGTTCTCTTTTAAACAGGATACTTTTTTCACTACCACGAATGTAGATGGAAAATTCTTGGGAAAATTCAAAGGCGCGATTAGAGTCTAGCGACATGATGATCAAGCGCCCGCTAGAATAGTCAATGCCGCGGATATAACAGTTCTTGGTTGTGCGTTTATCACCGGTGTTTTGCCACACTAGTACGGGCGAGCGCTCTTCATACATTTTGTTCAGAGCTGTCAATATCTCCAACGGGTCCTGGCAAACTCTTAAGTTTAAATAACTCATCGGGAAATCTTACTCCAGCGTCCAATTTGCTCAAAACCCCGCTCCAATCAGCTGAAATTTGAAGTCAGCAGTCTTGGCGAGACAGTTAAGCAGGCACAAAATTAAGTCACTTCAGGTACTTGTCGGAAGGCGATAATTAAACATTACGAGGAAAAGCGCCTAAAGTAAAAATGTTTAGGCGCTTGCTTGGGGCTATTTTTTCTTTTTGGCCGGGGCCTTTTTCTTGGCCGCAGGCGCCTTTTTTGCGGTTTTCTTTTTTACCGGAGCGGCGGCCTTTTTTGCGCCTTTTACTGGAGTGGCCTTCTTGGCAGTCTTTTTGGCCGTTTTTTTAGCAACCTTCTTACTGACTTTCTTAGTCACCTTTTCCTTGGCCTCTTTGACGACCTTTTCAACTTTGGCGACCTCTTTACTGACTTCTTTTTTGACCTTTTGAATTTCTTGCTTCACGGGACGCATGACCTTCTCAACTTTTTTCTTTATTTGTTGGGTGGTTGGCATAGAGGGGGCCAAGGCCTTCCATTCACTCATAAGCTGAGCGTAATAGCCCATGATAACTTTTTTTTGCAGATTTTCATTGGAGAGTTTGCCTTGAAAACGATGGGCCAGATCCTTATATTTTTCGTCACTCAAATCTTTAATTCTGGCCAATAGGTCCAGACATTTTTGTCGGTAGTCGCCTTTTTTAGACTTTCCCGTCTTTTCTTCTTGGGCCTGTTTTTCTTTCAAAAATTCTGGCAGTGACATTGTTGCTCCTTAATTTACTGTTTTCTTAAATAGCATTTTAATCTGGTGGCATTAAAACTCAATAAAAATTCTTATATAATCTTATCTTAAGAATGGACGTTTTATTTGAAGAATGTAACAGAAAAGAGTAAAACTGTTGCACTCTAAGACTTATAACCCAGATAGCAACAAAGGCGCATGATGGAAAAGAAAATTTATGATGTTTACGGTATAGGCAATGCACTGGTCGATATGGAATTTGAAGTAGGTGAAGAGTTTATTAGACTGATGGAGATCGAAAAAGGTCTTATGACGCTAGTCGATGAACAACGCCAGCAAGTTCTGGTGGATGCAGTTGATGGAATGCGGCATCGGCGCACTTGTGGTGGCTCTGCCGCCAATACCATTATAGGTATCTCACAATTTGGTGGAAAGACCTTTTATAGTTGTAAGGTTGGCAATGATGAGACGGGAGATTTCTATTTTGGCGATTTGAAAGAAAATGGAGTCGCTACAAATTTAGAATTTCACGCGCGCGAGACTGGCACCACAGGCAAGTGCATGGTGTTTATTACGCCAGATGCCGAGCGCACCATGAATACTTTTCTTGGCATAACCGCCAATTTTTCTAAGCTTGAATTGGCGCCCGAGCAACTGGCAAAGAGCCAGTACCTCTATATTGAAGGCTATTTAGTGACCTCGCCCAATGGTAGAGAGGCCGCCTTAGAGGCCAAAAAACTGGCCGCCAAGCACGGAGTTAAAACTGCTATGACTTTTAGCGATCCCAGTATGCCAACTTACTTTAGAGAGGGCCTGCTTGAGATGATCGGTGACGGCGTTGACGTTTTATTTTGCAATGAAAATGAAGCGCATATTTTTACTCAAACTTCTTCCACTGACGAGGCATTTCAAGCTTTAAAAAAATATGCCAAGTCTTTTGTCATTACACAGGGAGCGCAAGGGGCCTTACTGTATGACGGAGAAAAGGAAATTGATATTGTTACAACTCCTGTCAAGGCAATTGATACTAACGGGGCAGGGGATCTATTTTCTGGTGCTTTCTTGTATGGAATTACCCATGGACTGTCTCATCACCTTTCCGGTAAGCTCGCCTGCGCTGCTGCCAGTAAGCTTGTGACTCAATTTGGGGCGCGCCTGTCTCATGAGCAAGCGCTAGAGGTCAAGCGTCAGATCGTTTCCTAATACTGGCAATCATTACACGTTATAGATCAGGAGTTCGTCATGCTACAAAAAAGTGCTCATAGTTTAAAATCTGTTTTTGAAATGGGGGCCACTCAGAGTGAAGTTGTCGTTCGTGGCTGGATTCGATCCATTCGCAAGGGCAAAAAGTTTTCTTTCATGATGCTCAATGACGGCAGCACCCAAGATAGCATTCAGATTATTATAGATGAGACACTTTCAAATTACGCTGAAGTTTCCTCCCTGTTAATAGGCTCATCAATTGAAGTGCGTGGCAAAGTTGTCGCCTCTCAGGGCAAGGGACAGAGTATTGAAATACAAGGTTCTCAGGCCTACATATTTTGCGTCTGCGATGAGACTTATCCTATTCAGAAGAAGGCCACCAGCTTAGAATTTTTGCGCGAGGTGGCCCATTTGCGCGCTCGCACCAATACCTTTGCCGCGGTTTTTCGCGTACGCCATGCTTTAAGTTTTGCTACCCACGAATTTTTCAACCAGCGCGGTTTTTACAACCTGCACACGCCAATTGTTACGGGTGTTGATGCCGAAGGCGCGGGTGAAATGTTTTCTGTTACAAATTTTAACTTAGAAAGTCCGGCCCGTTCCAGCGATGGAAAAATTGATTTTTCTCAAGACTTTTTTGGTAAGCAAACCTCTTTGACTGTATCTGGTCAGTTGGAAGCAGAAACCTTTGCTCTGGGCCTGGGCAAGGTTTATACTTTCGGCCCAACTTTTCGCGCTGAAAATTCCAATACCGCTCGTCACTTAGCGGAGTTTTGGATGATTGAACCGGAAGTTGCTTTTGCTGATTTGGATGATGTTGCAGAGCTTGGCGCCGACTACATCAAATATCTGATTAACACCGCCCTTAGTCGCTGCCCACAAGAGATGGAGTTTCTGGCAGGCCTTAAAAAAGAAGAAGGTGAGGACTTATTAGGCGTGCTTAAACATGTCGCCGGTAGTGATTTTGTCCGCATTACCTATACTGAAGCGGTAGAGATACTTAAGTCCACCTCGGAAAAATTCGAATACGCCGTGGAGTGGGGCAAGGAATTACAGGCCGAACACGAACGCTATCTGGCCGAGAGGCACTTTAACCTGCCTGTCATCGTGACTGATTACCCCAAGAACATCAAGGCCTTCTATATGAAGCAAAACGCTGATGGAAAAACTGTTCGCGCCATGGATATTTTAGTTCCGGGTATTGGCGAGATCATTGGCGGCAGTCAGCGTGAAGATGACCATGAAAAATTGCTCTCTCGCGTGCGCGAAATGGGCATGCATGAACAATCGTTGTGGTGGTACCTGGATCTTCGAAAATACGGCAGTGTCCCTCATGCCGGATTTGGCCTGGGCTTTGAACGGGCGGTCATGTACATCACTGGCATGAAAAATATTCGCGACGTCATTCCCTTCCCGCGCGCCGCCAAGTCGGCCGAGTTTTAAAACTCGCCTCTAAAAAACAAGTAAAGATTACATGCCTTGCTTAGAATTTACTTCTCTTTTGGTCATATCTAGCAAAACTCACAATTCTACCTTTTTTCCCTGCCGCTATTTGATATTTAAATAGCACCGGAGGAAATATGTTTAAGATGATACTGCTTTCAATTTTTTTATTTAGTACCGCCTGCCTTGCGGGTGCAGCAGAGTTTCCCATAGCGCCAGATTTTGAAAAAGATGGTGACGGTTATGTCGCCGAACTAAACTGGCAAGAGGCCTACTTGTTATGTATTAAAAGGCATGGAACCCTTCTTCCTTCAGTTCGCACACTTGCTCGTATTGGCGAAAGTCGAGGTGCCAAAGGCATTCGTGAAACCGCTTATCCACTCACTAAGGCAACTGATAAGTTGGTTGAAGCTGAGATGAAAGTCATGCAAGGCCATGGCCTTTATCCCATTTTTCGTCAGGACGTTTACAGTGGAAGGGTTGTTGATTTTTACTATAGTCACGCCGGGTATACTTTGCCAGATGACTCCAAGTGGGTGTGGAAGATTTGGGCCGGTAGATCATTGCCAAGTGAATGGCCTGTCGCCTATATTTTTAATGAAGATGACGGCAAGATAAGCACCATCATGCGTAATCATGAAGTTGCTGGGACAAAATGCTCGCTCCCTGGCAGTGATGAATTATCTTCAACTCATGTGGGGGAATTGCTGGATAGAGGAAATCCCCTGACCCCTCTTATTGACTGTAATCTGATGGGGAAATCTTTCTGTCAGGGTTTTGATATGTGAGATGATGCCGATTTGCTTCCCCTGCGCTTCTAGGTTGTGCAGGGTTAGGAGGGCGTCTTCCATGGCGTCTTCATCCAAAGTGCCAAAACCCTCGTCGATAAAAAAGGACTCGATTTCCGTTTGCCCGCGCGCAACTTCGGATAAGGCCAGGGCCAGGGCCAGTCCCAAGAGGAAGGTCTCGCCGCCAGACAGGCCACTAACTTTGCGCGCTTCTTGCGGGTAAAGCCGGTCATAGATGATAATGCTACTGGAGTTTATTGCAGGCGAAAGAGAAAATTCATAGCGTCCATCGCAAAGTTGCATTAGGATGCGATTGGCGGCGACAAAGAGCGTGCGCTCGATATTATGCAGGCAGAAGCTACGAAATTCGCCCTTGCCCATAGCATCTTGCAATAATTTTTGTCGTTGCAATTTTTCTAGTAGTGCTGACTTGCCTTGTGCCAAGATATCATGTTCATCTTTTTTTTCTTCATACTTGCTAATGGAAAATTTAAGCTCATGGCATTTTGTCTCCAGTTCAAGATACTCTTCTTGTACTTTTTGCGTAACTGGAAGCAGTCCATGCGTGCAAATAAAATCCAGAATTTCTAAAAAGAAGGGTTGTTCAAAGACGTTGGAAAAATCATCTGTCTTTAGTGCTACAAGATTGGCAAGCACAGGAGCGAACATTGTCTGGGTTGCGGCCTCGAATTGGCATGGCGGAAAATCGTGCAAGTGGCGCGCCAGCTCTAGTATTTCGTGCCAGTAGACGCGGGAAAAAGTATCCGTTTCTTCGCGCTTTTCTTTTTGTAGGCCTAGTGCTGATATTTTAACGTCGCGCTTGCGTTGCCATTCGTA
>Ga0066640_10002705_pt1 | contig 10620 bp, 8 predicted proteins | sample CryGeyCG2114_020_2_FD_59505 | JGI IMG/M metagenome (GOLD analysis project Ga0066640, IMG submission 59505) | Groundwater microbial communities from aquifer - Crystal Geyser CG11_big_fil_rev_8/21/14_0.20 | ecosystem: Environmental > Aquatic > Deep subsurface > Groundwater | place: USA: Utah... | reverse complement strand
TTTACAATATTGTGGTTACGGTCAGGGTTACGACGCCCGTATCGTTGAGGGGTTACGGTTACGGCCGTTATACGCGACGTAGCCCCAACCAACCCACGATACGGGCCGCGTAACCGTAACCGGTAAACCCGTTAAATAAACTTCTGCTGAAGTTTGTCTTTGGAAAGGGAACGGCCGCCGATATGCTTGACTGCGGATTGCGCGAGTTCCCGCCCCCGGGACGTGCGTTTCAAGAAACCGATCTTGAGCAAATACGGTTCCACGACATCAACGATCGTATCCACCTCTTCGTTCAAGGTCGCGGCCAGCGTCTCGACCCCGACCGGCCCGCCTCCATAGTTCGCGTCGATCACCTGCAGCAGGCGGCGGTCGATATCATCAAGCCCCTGCTCATCGATGCCAAGCGACTTCATCGCCTGCACGACCGTTTCGGTCACGATCTTGCCGTGGTCGGTCTTGACCTGCGCGAAATCGCGCACGCGGCGCAAAAGCCGGTTGGCGATCCGCGGGGTCCCGCGGGCGCGCCGGGCGATTTCTTGCGCGGCCGCAGGTTCAATATCGAGGTTCAATTTCTGCGCCGACTGCAGGATGATCCGGCTTAAGTCGTCCGGCTCATAAAAATCCAGATGGTGAAAGATGCCGAAGCGGTCGCGCAAGGGCGAAGCCAGAAGGCCGCTGCGGGTCGTGGCTCCGATGAGGGTAAAAGGCTTGAGGTTAAAATTGATCGTCCGCGCGTACGGCCCCTTGTCGACCACAAAATCGATCTTGAAATTCTCCATCGCCGGATACAGGAACTCCTCGACGACCTTCGACAGCCGGTGGATCTCGTCAATAAACAGGATATCGCCGCGCTCAAGGTTGGTCAGAATACCGATCAGGTCCCCGGCGCGGTCGATGGCCGGGCCCGAGGTGACGGTGATGCGGGAGTTCATCTCATGGGAAATGATATAGGCCAAAGAGGTCTTGCCTAACCCCGGCGGCCCGGAAAAAAGCATATGCTCGATCGGCTCGTTGCGTTGCCGGGCCGCCTGGATGGAAACTTTAAGGCTGTCGACAAGTTCCTTCTGCCCGATGAATTCCGGCAAGCGCGAAGGCCTCAGCGACAGGCTGATGACCTTGTCCTCTTCGGTTTCCTCCTGATTGACGATCAGCTTCTTGCGTTCGTCCATGTCAGATCTCGTTTCCTTGAACCGGTTCTTCCGCCTCTCCCTCGTCAGGCGTTTCTTCGTCCGCCAGGGCTTGTTCCAACGCCGGGGACGGTTCCGGGTCTTCCTGCCCGGCGTCCTGCTCCGCTTCCGGGGCTTCCGTCGGAATGACGTTCTCCCGGTTGCGCATGATCTCGATGTCGGAAAAGAGCCGCTTCTGCATGACCTTGATCTCCCGCAGGCGGATGAGCTCCAGGATCGCCATGAAAATGACAATGACCTCCGGCTTGCTGCGGGCCTTGTCGAACAGGTCGTTGAGAAAGACCTTGTTGACCTTCAGCAACAAATGCAGGATATCGTGGATCTTCTGCTCAACGGTGAACTCTTCTTCGGTGATCTCATAAACGGCCTTTTCCTTGAACTTTCTTAAGGCCTTGGTGAAGGCGTTGATCAGGTCAAAGAGGTTCGCCTCAAAATAGACCTCCTTGGCCTCGTCCTGCAGTTCTTTGCGCTGCTCGCTGTCCACGCGGCGGGGATAAAAATCCTTCTGCTGGATCTCCCTCTCCTTTAACTGCTCGGCCACCTCTTTGAAGATCCGGTATTCCTGCAGCCGCCGCATCAGTTCGTCCCGCGGGTCCTCTTCTTCTTCCGGCTCTTCGGACGGATCAGGCGGAAGGAGCATCTTGGACTTGATCTGCATCAGGGTCGCCGCCATGACCAAAAACTCCCCGACGACTTCCAGGTCCAGCATCTTCATCATTTCGATGTATTCCATGTACTGGTCGGTGACCTCGGCGATCGGGATATCGCAGATGTCCAGATCGTTCTTCTTGATCAGGTACAACAAGAGGTCCAGAGGGCCTTCGAACACGTCAAGTTTGAGTTTGTAGGTCATAGGATCAAAAGCTCCATCGAGTCACAAGGTCACATGTCACAGGGTCACACGTGTAACGTGTGACTATGTGACCATTATTAAAACACAACCTTCTTTATCTCCAACATCGTCGTCTGGGCGATCTTGCGGGCCTTCTGCTTGCCATCTTCCAGGATCTCCCAAACGCGGGCGCGCTTGGCCTCCAGTTCGCGGCGCTTTTCCTGGATCGGCTTTAAGCGTTCGATGATCTTGTCCGCCAAATACAGCTTGCAGTCCGTGCAGCCCTTCTTCGCGTTGGTGCACCAGTTATGGACATCCCTTTTGACCTCAGGCGCGAAGATCTCGTAATAACTGTACACATTGCATTCGTCCGGGTGCCCGGGGTCGGTCAGCCGCTGGCGCTTGGGGTCAGTGAACATGGCCTTGATCTTGCGGCGGATCTCCTCTTCGGAATCGGAGAGGTTGACCGCGTTATTATAGCTCTTGCTCATCTTTCGCCCGTCGACACCCAAAAGGCGCGGCGTCTTGGTCAGGATCGCCTCGCAGTCCGGCAGGATATCGCTTTTGTAAATGTGATTGAACCGCCGCGCGATCTCGCGGGTCAACTCAATGTGGGGAAGCTGGTCCTCCCCGATAGGAACGGCGTTGGCCTTGTACAGCAGGATGTCCGCCGCCTGCAGGACCGGATAACCCAAGAAGCCGTAGGTCTGCAGGTCCCGGCTCGTGGTCTCACGGAGCTGTTCCTTATATGTCGGGTTGCGTTCAAGCCAGCCTAAGGGGGTAATACAGGAGAGGATCATCTGTAGTTCCAGGTGCTCGGGGACCTGGGACTGGATAAAGAGAATGGACCGCTTGGGGTCGATCCCGCAGGCCATCCAGTCGATGGCCATGTCCAGGATGTTCTCCATGATGTTCTTGCTCTCCTGGTACTCGCCCATCAACGCGTGCCAGTCGACGATCCCGAAAATGCAGTCGTACTTATCCTGGAGGTCAACCCAATTGTGCAGCGCCCCCACCAAGTGCCCCAAGTGAAGTTTTCCGGTCGGGCGCATCGCACTGAATACTGTTTTTTTCATAAAAGATTTACGATTTTGGAGTCACATTGTCACACGACACACGTCACATGTGACCTTGTGACTTTGTGACTCTGTGATGTTTAAAGCGTTCTGGCGATCGTTTCGATCTCAAAGACGTCCAGGATATCGCCGGACTGGTATTTGTCAAAACCTTCAATGCTGATGCCGCATTCAAACCCTTCGCCGACCTCGCGGACATCGTCCTTGAACCTTTTTAACGACGTGATCTTGCCCGTATGCACCACATCCCCGTTGCGGATGACCTCGACCTGGGCCTTGCGCGGGACCTTGCCCTTGGTCACGTAACACCCCGCGATGATCCCGGAACGGCTCAGCTTAAAGACCTGGCGGACATCGACACGGGCCAGCGGCTTGCGTTTTTTCCTGGGGTCAAGCATCCCTTCCAGGGCCTTGCGCACGTCGTTGACGGCATCATAAATGATCCGGTATTGCCGCACATCGACAGGATGCTTCTCGAGTTCCTGCTGGGCACGCGGCCCGATGCCGACGTGGAACGCGATAATGATCGCGTTGGAAGCAAGGGCCAGGATGACATCGGAGGCATTGACATCCCCGACACCGGTATGAATGAACTTGACCTTGACCTCGGTGCTGGGGATCTTCTCCAGCGAATCCACCAGCGCTTCCACAGAACCCTGCACGTCCGCTTTTAAAATGACGTTGAGTTCCTTGACGTTGCCTTCCTGAATCTGCAGATAAAGGTCCTCTAGCGAAATACGCTTGTTGGCGCGCAGCTTCTCGTTCTTGAGCTGTTCCTGGCGCGCCGAGGAGATGTCCCGGGCCTGCTTTTCATCTTCAACGACATAGAACGATTCCCCCGCTTCCGGGACGCCCGACAACCCCATCACCTCGACTGGTTCTGACGGGCCGGCTTCCTTGATCGGGCGTTCCATATCATCAAAAAGCGCCTTGACCTTCCCGTAATACGGGCCGACAACGATATAATCCTGGACATTTAGCGTCCCGCTCTGGACGATCAGGCTCGCGACCGTCCCCTTGCCGCCGCTCACATGCGCCTCCACGACGATTCCCGACGCCTTTTTCTTCGCGTTGGCCTTCAGTTCCAGAAGCTCCGCTTCCAAAAGGATCATCTCCAGAAGCTGGTTGACCCCCTCTCCGGTCACGCCGGAAACACCGACAACGATCGTCTTGCCGCCCCAGTCTTCCGGATTCAATCCCTTCTCCACCAGCTGTTTTTTAACGCGGTCCTGGTCGGCATTCTTGCGGTCGATCTTGGTCAGGGCAACAACGATGGGGACATTCGCCGCGCGGGCGTGGTCGATGGCCTCTTCCGTTTGGGGCATGATCCCCTCATCCGCCGCAACGACCAGAACAACGATATCGGTGATGTGCGCCCCGCGGGCCCTCATGGCCGTGAACGCTTCGTGGCCCGGGGTGTCCAAGAACGTGATCTTTCCTTTCGGGAGCTTGACCGAATAGGCCCCGATATGCTGGGTGATCCCGCCGTGTTCGCTGTCGGCGACCTGGGCCTTGCGGATCTTGTCGATCAAGGTTGTTTTCCCGTGGTCAACATGCCCCATGAAGGTAATGACCGGGGCCCGGGGCTTAAGCAGCTTGGGGTCCTCTTCCTCAACCTTATGGGTCTGGATAAGCTGCTGTTCCTGGGTCTTGGCTTCCGTCACCTCATACCCGAACTCGCGCGCGAGTTTGCGGACCATTTCCTCGCCCAGATTATGATTGATATTGGCAAAAATACCGAGGTCCATGAGCTTCTTTAAGATCTGGCTGGTTTTTTGCTCGACGCGTGCGGAAAAATCCTTCACGGAGATGGGAATGTTGACCTCCAGAGGCTTCAAGACCACTGTCGCGGACGACTGTTCCGGCGATTCGCCGGCCGTCCCGACGGAGCCAGGCATCGCATCAGCAGCGGAAGCGGACGCGCTTTCGGTCTTATCGTCCCGTGACGGCTCTCTTCCCTTGCCGGCCATCGGACGGCGTCTTTTCTTCGACAACGGTTTTAGCGGAACAAAGGGGGCGTCACTGATCTTTTTGGCGGGTTGCGGTCTTTCGACTTTCGGTTTCTCGACCGCTTTGACGGGCGCCTTCTTGGGCGCGGCCTTTTTAGGGGCCGGCTTCTCGGCCTTTTTCGCGGCCGGTTCCTTCTTGGCGGCGGGCTTGGTCTTGGCGGCCGGCTTTCCCGCGGTCTTGGCCGGGGACCTCTTGGCCGCCTTGGGCTCTTCCCTGACAGGGGCCGCGGGGGAAGCCTTCTTTCCGCCCTTGGACAATTCGCTGCGCAGGACTTTCAGGACAACACTATTGAGCTCCTGGTTCCCGTCCTTGGCCTTGAGTTTAAGGGTCTTGAGTTTATCAAGGATGTCCTTATTGGTCGTATTATATTCTTTTGCGAGTTCTGATACCTTCATAGTGGGACAGACTTCCTATTCGTTGTTGCTCGTTGACTTCTTGGCCTCTTCGATCAGCTTTGAAGCTTTAATTTTACCCAATCCTTTGATCTGTGTCAAATCATCCAGGCTGGCCTCGGCGACCTTCTTGATGCTGTCAAAACCATTATCCTGGAGCAGTTGAATGGTCTTGGCCCCGGCTCCCGTGAGCTGGTCCAGGTCCGAAGCTCCGCCTGACGGTTTCTGATCGCCGGCCTCGTCTTCCTGTTCCTCTTTCTGCTCGGCCCGGGCCTCTTCCTGACCCTTCTCCCATTGCTCCGCCGTAAAGATGTTTAATTCCCAGCCCACCAGCTGGCTGGCCAGACGCACGTTCTGCCCATGCCGGCCGATCGCCAGGGATAATTGGTCGTCGTTAACGATGATGTTGGCTTTCTTGTCCTCGCTGTTGATCTGGATCTGCGAGATCTCCGCCGGAGAAAGGGCGGCCTGGATGTATTCCTTGATATCATCGGAATACCGGACGATGTCGATCTTCTCGCCCTGCAGTTCATTGACGATATTCTTCACCCGCGCCCCGCGCATCCCCACGCACGCGCCGACGCAGTCGACCTTGTCGTCCTTGGAATAAACCCCGATCTTGGTGCGCTCGCCCACATCGCGCGCGATGGCCTTGATCTCAACGATGCCTTCGTAGATCTCCGGCACCTCCAATTCAAAAAGCTTGCGCACAAAATTGGGATTGCCCCGGGAAAGGATGATCTGGGGGCCGCGCGTTTCGCGCACCACGTCCAGCACATAACAGCGCACGCGGTCCCCCTGCTTGAACTCTTCCTTGCCGGATTGTTCGCTGCGCGGGATGATCGCCTCGGCTTTCCCTAAGTCAACGATAACGCTGCCCCGCTCGAAACGGTACACAGCCCCGCTGATGATCTGGCCGATGCGGGCGTGATATTCACTAAACACGACATCCTTTTCGGCTTCGCGGATCTTCTGAATGACGACCTGCTTGGCTGTCTGGGCCGCGATGCGCCCGAATTCGCTCGAGCGGATCTCCTGCTTGCCGGCGAACGCCGTGAGCTTTCCCGTGTTACGGTCCAGAACGACCTTGATGTCCTCTTCCTTGTCGACGGTCCAGACCTTGCGGGCGGCAGAGGCAACGGCCGCCTCGACGGCTTCGATCAGGACTTCTTTGTCGATCCCCTTGTCGCGTTCCAGCTGCTCGAGGATCCCTAACAATTCATTGTTTTCCATATTCCTTTCCTTCCTCATATAATTTGAAGAGCCTTTCTGATTTTCTCCAGGGGGACGTAACACTCGCCGTCTTTGGCCTGCAGGCGGACACGTCCTTCCGCGACATCCTTGACAAACCCGGCGTATTCCCGCTGGCCTTCGCTGTCTTCGGCCATATGGATACGCACCTCTTTACCGATGACCCTCAAGAAATCCTTGTCAGTCGTCAGCGGACGGTCCAGCCCCGGGGACGATACCGACAACAGATAGGAATCCTCCACCAGGTTCGCTTCCTCAAGTTCGTCCCCGATCTGCTTGTTGAGCGACGCGCATTCATCAACCGTGATCCCGCCGCGCGGCTTGTCCGCGAAAACCTCGATCAACAACCTCCGGTTCTGCCGCTTGACGGAGATCTCCACCAGATCAAGCTGCCGGTCTTCCAGCAGCCGCCGGATCAGTTCCGTTAACTGCAAACTCAGATCCTGGCTTAACATATTTACTTTCCTACCACTTTCCGCAAATGCGCCAGCGCCTGATCTTTGGCGATGACCGTCGTCTCGCCGGTCCGGCGGTCCTTGATCTCCACCTTGCCTTCCTGAAAGGTCCGCTTGCCGATGACGAGCCGGTACGGGATCCCGATCAGGTCCGCGTCATTGAACTTGCGCCCGGCGGATTCATCCCGGTCATCGACCAGAACTTCCAGGCCGGCTTTCGTCAATTCATCATCATACTGCCGGGCCAGGTCCATCAGCCCGCTTTCGGCGACCTGGACCGGCAGGATCTCGACGTCAAAGGGGGTAACTTCCCGCGGCCAAATGATCCCGGCCTTGTCAAAATTCGTTTCAATGATGGCGGCGATCAGCCGGCTGACGCCGATCCCGTAACACCCCATGATCATCGGCTGCTGCTTGCCCTCCTCGTCCAGGAAAAGAGCTCCCTGGGCGGCGCTGTACTTGGTCCCAAGCTGAAAGACATGGCCCAGCTCGATCGCGACCTGCTTTTCCAATTTGCCTTTCTTGCACTTCGGGCAATTTCCGCCCTCGGCGTTTTCTTCCGACGGAGCTGCGACAAACGCGCAGGCCGCGCAACGGACGACCGCGTCCTCGCCGATCGGCGCCAGGACCAGGAATTCGTGGGACACATCCCCTCCCATCGCACCCGAATCCGCTTCAATGATGACCGTGTCCAGGCCGCAGCGCTTGAAAATCTTCTTATAGGCCTCGTACATCAGATCGTAATTCTTCTTCATGCCCGCCTGGTCACGGTCAAAGCTGTAGGCGTCTTTCATAATGAATTCACAGGCCCGCACGATCCCGAACCGCGTGCGCAATTCGTCACGGAACTTGGTCTGGATCTGGTACAGCGTCACGGGAAGCTGGCGATACGACTGGACGTAATTCTTGACCAGTTCCGTGATGACCTCTTCATGCGTCGGACCCAGGCACATGGTGCGCCCGCGGTTATCCTTGAACTTGATCATGATCTCGGAAAGGACCTGGTCACGGCCGGTCGTCTGCCACAGCTCGATCGGCTGCAGGCACGGCAAAAACAGTTCGTGCGCCCCGGCCGCATTCATTTCTTCCCGGATAATGTTCTCGATACGGCTTAAGACCCTCAATCCCAGCGGCAGATAGGAATACACGCCGGAGGTCAGCATATTCACCAGCCCGGCGCGCAAAAGCAACTGATGGCTGACGGCCTCGGTCCCGACCGGGACTTCTTTCATCGTTGGAATAAAATATCTTGACCAAAACATAACGCCTGCCTGTTCTCCTTATGCGAAAAAACCGTCCGGGAACGTGACGTGTTTCTTCGTGAATTTCGAATAAAATGAAGGCTTCTTGGCCGCTTTGACCCATTTCCCGCTGGTCTTGGCTTCCGTTGACGACGAATCCTGCTCGAACCGGAACACGTCTTCAAAAACGATCCTGTGGGCCGCTTCATCATACTGCAGGTCCGTAATATTGGTAATGCGCCGGACACCGTCCGGGAAAAGTTCGATATGGACGATCAGGTCGATCGCCCGCACGACCTGTTTCATGATGATCTCGGTGCTCAACTGGATCCCGGTCATGAGCATCATGGTGACCATGCGGTTAAAGCAGTCTTCCGGGGATTCCGCGTGCACGATGGCCAGGGAACCGGAGTGACCCGACGAGATCGACTCGATTAAGTCCAGCATTTCATGGGACCGGACTTCCCCGATGATGATACGGTCGGGACGCATCCGCAGGGCGTTAACGAACAGGTCCCGGATCGAGATCAGCCCCTTGCCTTCGATGTTCGGCGGCTTGGCCTGCAGGGGCACGACATGTTCCTGCAGCAGCCGCAGCTCGGGTGTATCCTCAATGGTAATGATCCGCTCGTGGCTCGGGATATGACGGGACATGACGTTTAACACGGTCGTTTTACCGGTCCCGGTCGCCCCGCAGAAAACGATGTTCAGCTTGGCCTTCATCGCCGCGGTCAAGAAAGTCGCCATGTCCTTGTTGAACATGCCCTTGCCCAACAGGTCGTCCACAGTGGCGATATCGGCGAATTTCCGGATCGTCATGACCGGACCGATCATCGCGCACGGCGGCAAGAGCACGTTGACGCGCGAACCGTCGCCCAGGGAAAAGTCGACATACGGCGAGGATTCATCGACCCGGCGGTTGCTGCCCGAGGCCGCCAGGATCTTCTGGATCGTGTGCTGCAAATGCTGGTTGCTGTCAAATTTGATGTCCGTCAGATGGATCTTTCCGTTCTGCTGAATATAGACCTTGTCCGCGCCGTTGATCATGATCTCGGTCACGGTCTTGTCTTCCAGCAGGGGGCGCAGGGGCCCAAGGCTGACCATGGCCGTCACGATCTCGCGGATAAGGCCGATCCGTGCTTCCGTCGACATCTCCAGTTGCTGGTCGTAACACAGGTCCGAAATGGCTTTGTCTACAAAAACGCGCAGCTGGTCCTCGGTCATCTTGTCCTTGACCTTAAGGAAATCCGTCTTCTTAATGAGATACTGATGGACCATGGACTTTATCTCATTATCGATCTGCATCGGTCATCCCTTTCGTTAAATTCCGACGGTTAATTTACCCTTTCAAACCCTTGAAAAAACCAATGATATTCTCCAGCCAGCCGACCTCGACGAAATCATTGTAAAGGACAAAGACCATCAGGCACATCAAGAGGCTGAAGCCTATTTTCGTCAGCGTTTCCTCGACCTTGGCCGGCAGGGGTTTGCGGCGTACCGCTTCGATCAGCAGGAAGAACAGGTGCCCGCCGTCCAGAACCGGGACGGGGAACAGATTAAAGATCGCCAAACTGGCGCTGATGACCGCCGTAATATAGAGCAAATACGCTATCCCTTCGGTCACCGCGTCCTTGATAACATCAAAAATACGGATCGGCCCGGCAAAGGCGTCCTTGGCCGGCATGGATCCCGCGACCACGTGATAAACTGCCTTGAGCGTCATGGAAACGATCTTAACGACTTCCTGGTAAGCCTTGACGAAAGATTCCAGAACGCCGTACCGCAGCAGGGTGATATCCCCGGCCGGCTGAATGCCGACAATACTGATCTTGGCCTCCTGGCCGAATATGTTCTTGACCACCCTCTGCTGCGGGGAGATCGGGACAGTCATCTCGGTGCCGTCCCGTTCAATCCCAAACAACAGGGACTCATCTCCGGACCCCACGATGGTCTCCTGCAGTTCGTCCCAGCCGTTGATCTCTTTCTGGTTGATCCGCAGGATCCGGTCGCCTTCAAGTAAACCGGCGGTCATGGCCGGATACCCTTCCATCACATTCCCGACCGTAGGCGACAGCATCGGGAATCCCGTGACAAAGATCGCGTAAAAACAAAGATAGGCGAACACAAAATTAATGATCGGCCCCATCAGCACGATCAGGGCCCGGTGCCACACCGG
>Ga0066640_10002699_pt1 | contig 10638 bp, 9 predicted proteins | sample CryGeyCG2114_020_2_FD_59505 | JGI IMG/M metagenome (GOLD analysis project Ga0066640, IMG submission 59505) | Groundwater microbial communities from aquifer - Crystal Geyser CG11_big_fil_rev_8/21/14_0.20 | ecosystem: Environmental > Aquatic > Deep subsurface > Groundwater | place: USA: Utah... | reverse complement strand
TCCAGAAATTGAAGGGGCCCAAGCCCCGCCAGAAAAAGAAGCATCAGGAGAAGGTGCAAAAATGAAAAATACGGCGGCACCCCGAGCTGGGCAAAAACAAACACGCTGGCTGCCAGGAACAGCCAGCGAAGTCTTTTTTCCTGGCTGTACTGAATCAGGAAGAAAAGCTGCCAGGGAAGCAAGGCATAACTTCTGAAATTCCAGATCAATTGGATGTACCAGGCCGTGCTTGCAGTCAATGCGACAAGCACCAGAAACCGGGCCGCCGAACCGCGAAAAAGTTTCCGGACCAGAAACCCCGCGCCGGAAAGCATGACCACATGCTGAAGATAAACATCCAGTTTAAAAACGGTAAGAACATTTTTGATACCAAGCAGTTTTCCGCTCAAAAAGGAAACCCAGGTCATCGCCGTCATGAAACTCAAGCGTTGATAGTCGGCTTGAATTCCGAACGAGCCGTAAGGAAGCCAGCGAGGCATTTCTCCGTACTGAATGTAGTGATTGTAAAAGGTGAAATAGGTTTGAAAGGCAAAAATCGTGTCCCGGTTAACGTAAAAGTGCGGTGAAAAAATAAAAGCAAAAATACCTGTCAGAAAGATCAGGGCGGCCCAGAATTCCGGCCCCAGAACAAAGAGACGATGCTGGGCGCTGCGGCCCTTCGCCTCCTGACGGGAGGCCGCGTTCATGAAACCCACCCCATCTGCTTGAATTTTTCGACGAAAATTTCCGCGATGGTACGGCAGCCGGAAACACTGAAATGAACGCCATCTTCACTCAAAACCGAGGCACGCCGGCTTCCGCTGATTTCCTGCGCCAGATCCAGAAGCGGAACCTCGCGTTCCGCCGCCGCCTGGCGGACAATCTCAAGGTATTTCTCGTGCACCTGCTCAAAGACTTCGCGCGGGAAGGGAAAGTTCATGGAAGGCCCAAAACTTTCAGAATTGTACGGGGCCGTCACCAGCAGCACCTTCATGCCATGCTGCGCCGCCAGATCCATCATGACATTTAAATTCGCCCGGTAGTCCGCAGGACTGACGCGAAGCTTGATCCAGTCCTCCAAAGGCGGTTCGCTGCCCTCCGGTTCCACCGGAGCGGGATGCTTCTTCAGGAGAACTTCCGAAATCAGATAGTGATAGGCCTGATACGTCCGGAAATGCTCCAGAAAATTCAACAGCGCAGTCAGTTTTTCGCTTTTCATACGAACCTCTTTGTCCGGAACACTGGTCATCCAGTGATCGTTCCAGCCAAAATAGATCGTAATAATGTCGGGCTTGTAAGGGAGCACCGCATACTTGAACCGTTGAAGTCCCTGAAAGGAGGAATGCGAACCGACCCCTGCATTGAGAACTTCGTAGCGTCCGGACGCTTCGGCATTCAGAATTTCCTGCATATACCCCGGGTAGGAGGCGTCGGTCCCCGTGCAGCCCATCGTGCAGGAATCTCCCAGCGCGGCGATACGGGTGACCCCGGCGGCTTTATGGAGCGGCGTCTTTTCTTCGAAAGAATGCACCGGCACCCACAGCTGCCGGGCATCCTTTTTCATCGCGATTCGGCCTTCACGGTTGTTGTAGCGCAAAACACCGTTCACCACACCTTCGGGATCCTGGCGCAGGCTCATCATCACCAGCGGGGTGTCGGAATAGTAAAAACCGGCGGCCCTCAAACCCGCTTCACAAAGCAGGAAAAGCAGCAGGACTGGAAGCAGTGAAAAGAGAACTCTTTTCATCAGGGAAAGCTTTTGCATGCAGAAAACGACCCTCGGGTTTAAATGATCTCAATTTAATATCGGTTTCCGAGGCATATACTTAATGAAGACGATCCCCTGCCCTTTATAAACAGCCGCCTTAAACCGATAACTAAGGTTACGCGATAATCCGGCCCTGAAAGGAGCCCATGAACGCCTCCAAAGTCTTTACGGATAAAAAAGGAATTCTCGAAGCCGTCCTTCTGGCAGCGCTTCTCGGTCTGAATGCCTTTGTCCTCAGCCAAATAACCTTTCGTCTCTTCGCCCTGGCAGACTTCGGTTCTTTCCTGGATGTGGCCTGGCGTATGTCCCGGGGACAAAAACTCTACCTTGATGTCTACTTTCACACGGGTCCCGTCCATGTCGGCATTCTGGCGCTTTTTTTCCGGATCTTCGGATTCACCAAAACGGCCATTCTGCTCCAGCCGCTGATGGTCAGCTCCTTATGCCTTACCGCGGTTTTCCTGACAACACGAGATAAGATCACGCTTCCCTTCCGTGTCCTGACCGCCCTGCTTACGGCCGGCGGGCTGTTCTGGGGTTACCCCCATCCCTGGTACGATATGACGGCTCACATGTTCGGTATTCTTCCGATGGCTTTCATGATGCGGCGGCTTCCGTTTGGAAACCGCCGGGAGGCGCTCACCGCGGGCCTTCTCGCCGGCGCCGGCGCGGTGCTCGCCCTTCTGACCAAAACCAATATTGGATTTGCCTACCTGGGTATTTTCGGGCTGGTCCTGCTCTGGGGCCCCGGAAGGATCGCCGCCCTGACAGGTTACGCCCTGGGCATTCTCGCCGCCGTAAGCGTTTCACTCCTGACGTTTTTGCCCCACCCGGTCGCTTACTTCGAAAACGCCTACCTGTCCTACGCCCTGGCCCGAAGCTCCCAGGCCTACCGGCTTCTGTTCATTCTGGCCTGGCTGAAAAACCTTTACTGGCTGCCGCTTGCCGCGGTCTGGCTGGCCCGAAAAATCATGAGGCGTCCCCTGACCCCGTTGTTTGTTCTCTTTACCATGACCGCCGTGCTTGCGATCTTTGATCTCAACACCGGTTCGCTGCGCGACATGGATCATCTGCCTGTTTTTGGAATCTATCTGGCCATGGGATTCCTGCTGCTGGAAGAGCTGAAGGGGCCCGGCGAAAAACTCCTCGGCCGGGGACTTCGAATGGCTGCTCTGGCGACGCTTACCGTTACGGGGCTTGTGCAATTAAAAACAACGGTTGAAAGCGCCCGCATGCATTATGATCTGACCCATCCCACCTACCCGCACGGCAGCTATCCGCTCAAAACAGGCGGATTCAAAGGCTGGCTTTTCTACGAATCCTACGGCCGAACGATTGATGAGATTGCCGCTTTTATTCAGGAGAAGATCCCCCCGGAAGAATCGCTGCTGATCCTTACCGATCTCTACGTGCTGAACGGTCTGACCGGACGCGACAGTTACCGGGGCATCGCCTCCATATGGCCCTTTTTTATTCCCATTGAAACGGGCGGCGCGCCGAAAGAAAAGATCCGGGACAATATTCTGGAACATCCGCCGGACTGGCTTCTGGTCAAAAAGGGCAGTGGCCTGGAGGATGTCGCGGTTTTACTCAAGGCCTTTGAATTTCCCGAGTCTTTCCTGAAAGGTTATGCTCTGGTCAAAACCTGGGGGCCTTACGGAATCCTCCGCAGAGTTTCTTGAAAGCGGCCGAAGAGGCTGGTTCAGACGGGATTTCGAAAAGCCGTAAATTAAACGATATCTTCTTATGAAACATGAGGTCCTTAACGTGCAGCAGGCCATCGGTTCTCCGCGCAAAATCTGGTTGTCCCCGGCCTTTCTAGCGGGGCTTGCCGTCAAGCTCGCCGCTTCCTTTTTCTTTTCTTCGCCTTATCTGACGGATCTTTTCACGCCCTTCATCAACTGGTTTGTCCTGAATCATTTTCAGAATCCCTGGGAATATTTTTACAGCCTTGGCATGACCCGCATGTTTCCCTACCCGGATGTCATGCTCTGGATCATGGCCGTCCCCCGCCTGCTTCTTTCGCCGCTGCTGGGAACCGACTGGCACGCGGTGACCCCGCTGCATCTGTTTGCCATGCGTCTGCCGCTTCTGGGAAGCGATCTCCTGATTTTCGCCCTGCTGCTGCGCGCTTTTCCGGTGGAACCGCGCAAGGTTCTCGCCATTTACTGGCTTTCGCCGATCGTTTTTTTCGTCAATTACATGCACGGGCAGCTGGACATAATCCCGACCGCCCTGCTCATGGGCTCGGTCTTTTTGATGCTGGAACGGCGTACGGCGGCCTCGGCCCTGGTGCTGGCGCTTGCCGTGGCCACCAAGTCGCATGTGCTGATTGCCCTGCCGTTCATGCTGGTTTTTCTTTACCGTCAGAATGCCGGAGTGCGCGGCCTGGCGCTTTTTTCGGCCGTCTTTGCGGGTGTTTACGGCGTCCTGCTGGCGCCCTACGCCCTGAACTCGGAAGCCTTCCGCGAAATGGTTTTCCATTCTCCCGAGCAGCAGAAACTGTTCGCCTTTGCCGTCCCGCTTTCACAGGACCTTAGCCTGGTGGTCTGTCCGACGGTTGCCGTGCTGATTTTTTTCAAATTCATTTCTTACCGCAAGCTGAACCGTGAAATCTTTCTGATGTTTCTCGGGCTTGTCTTCGCCTGCCTGGTCATCTTTGTGCCGCCGATGCCGGGCTGGTTTCTTTGGTCACTGCCCTATCTGATATATTTCTATCTCAGCGGCAAAGATTACTCGCGCGCGCCTTTCGTCTTTTACAACCTGGTGTACCTGTTCTATTTTCTTTTCTTTTTTGAAAAGGAACCGCGGGCGCTGGGTTCGCTCGATGCCGAAACCGCCAAGAACCTCGCCATGTCCGTCACCATGGCCTCCGTCGGTTTTATTGCCATCTGGATGTTCCGTCTCGGAACGGAGCGCAACGAAGCCCTGAAACTCAAGGAAGCCCCGCTTTTAATCGGTATCGGCGGCGACAGCGCCTCGGGCAAACACACCGTCTATCATGTGCTGCGAACGCTGGCCGGCAAGGAGAAATCCATTCCCATCTTCGGCGACAACTTTCACAAATGGGAACGGGGCAATGAAATGTGGAATGTCTACACCCACCTGAACCCGTCCGGCAACCGGCTGCATGAAGAAATGGACACCGCCATTGCCCTGAAAGACGGCAAATCCGTACAGATGGGCCAGTACGATCACAAAACGGGTTCCTTCAGCCAGGCCATGAGCGTGGCCTCCAACAAATTTATTTTCTTTGTCGGGCTGCATCCCTTCTATCTCAAACGGATGCGAGACCTGATTCCGATCAAGATTTTCATGGATACGGATGAAGAACTGCGGCGGTACTGGAAAATCCACCGGGACACCCGGCGGCGCGGTTATTCCCGCAGCAAAATTCTCGAGCAGATTGAATCGCGCGAGGAAGACAGTGAAAAGTTCATCCGGCCCCAGGCGCGCTTTGCCGACCTGGTGATCCGCATGGAACCTCTGGAAAAGCTGAATCCTGAAGGCGAGGGGCTGCCAGCCCCGGCCATCCGTACGCGCTACATCATGGACAACAGCATTCCAACGGACCTGCTGCTGGCCTCCTTCGCACGCGTGCCGACCCTTCGCGTCCAATGCACGCATAACATGGACACCCAGGAACTGGAAATCACGGGAAAGATTACGGCGCGGGAAGTGATGGCGGCGGCCTTTGCCATGGATCTGAACTTTGATGAACTGCTGGTCAAAACCAACCGCTGGCTCCGCAACCACCACGGCATTACCCAGCTGATCTTTCTGCTTCTTTACAACTACAAGATGCGTAACCGCTAGAGCTTCTTCTTCAGCTGCAGGACAACCCTTTGCCCCATCGCAAAAACACCCGGCAATCCTGAAACCAGAAAACCGTCCAGGGTGTCTATGGCATCCAGCATCCATCCGGGAAGGGGGATGGTTTTCGCCTTGGCAATGACCCCGCCAGAGGCCAGCAGCATAAAGCACTCACAAAGTTCGTTTTTATGACATTCGAACTGCGGAAAGTGTTCCGTAAACTTTTTCATATCGTGAAACAGCAGCCACGGCACCGCGCAATTCGCTGACCAGGGATCCCGGGGATCGTTGACCTCTCTGGATGGGTCAAAAACATTAACGTCATAGGACCAGCCCTCGTGGTTCATAAGCCTGAGAGCCGCCCGCATCATCAGGCTTGTGTTGATTTCCTGAATCACCACCAGGCCGCCGGGCTTGAGAATCCGGGTCATCTCATCAAAAAAAACTTTGGCCGTGCCACATGATGAATCATGTGGCTGGCAATGACCACATCAAGACTCGCATCTTCAAAGGGGGTCGCCAGAGCATCGACTTTCAGGTCGATCCAGTCATGCTTCTCGATATCCGTGAGCATCAGATTCGGATTGGGAATGAACTCCCGTATAAATCCCGCGCCCGCCCCCAGTTCGACGGCCTTTTTTTTCCTTCCAGAAAAGGGAGCATCCAGGTGTAGCGGTTCCGGAGAAGCCGACTGAGATTTCCGGGGCGTTTTGAGAAATAGAACTCGCGCGCATGAACCACATCGCCCTCATAGCTCATCCGGTTGATCGCATGGCCGGGGATATATCGACTTCCGAGCAGCATCGGCACCCCTTTCCACCCTTCAGGGAAGTATCGGACGGTTCCGGGTGCGGATTCATTAAAATAAAGAAGTTCCCTGATATCGACGTAAAATAAGCATAAATCCAATGAATGAGACCACTTCCCAAAACAAGAATCAGCCTGTCCATGACCTTGTCCGGATCTCCCGGTACGCGGCCCGCCACCCGGACTGGGTGCAGGGAGGGGGCGGAAACTGCTCGGTTAAGGCAGGACGCCGTATGATCATCAAGGCCTCGGGCTATTTTCTGGAAGAGGTCTCGGAAGAGACGGGACATGTTACGCTGGACCTGGAAACACACAAGCCCACAGAGGAAAACACTCGCCGGCCCTCGATGGAGTTCCCGCTTCACCTGCTGCTGAACCGGTTTGTGATTCATACCCATCCCGTTGCTGCCGGGGCCCTGCTTTGTTCGAAAGAAGGCGCGGGAGCCTTCCGCGATCTCTTTCCGGAATCTCACGCTTTCTGGATTCCCTACACCACGCCGGGACAAAAACTTTTTTTAAAAGTAAAAGAGACGCTTGAGAAAGCGGACGCGGCAGGCCTCCCGGAAAAGCTTCTCCTGCTGGAAAATCACGGCCTGTTTGCCGCGGCGGAAACGCCCGAAGACGCCGAGCGCCTTCACGATCAGGCCATTCATCGCTGCCATCAGGCCTTTCCGCCCCCCGTCATTTCAGACGCCGTCAAGATTGACCGGCGTCAGTACCTGACACCGGATCATGTGGTTTATTTTCACATGAGCGAGGCTTCGCTTTCAGAAAAGCAGCGGCAATGCCTTGGCGAACTGGAAAGCTTCGCCGCACGCGTGCTGGAGCGGATCCACCAGCGCGGGTGGACCCCGCGTTTTCTTGGAGCGGAAGCCGTCCACGAGCTGCTCGGCATGGAAGAAGAGCGTTACCGTCAAAACCTCTGGAAGCCAAAGCCATGAAAATCGTGATCCCCATGGCCGGCCAGGGCAAACGTTTTACGGCCGCCGGCTACCAGACTCCCAAACCGTTGATCCCGATCGACGGCATGCCGGTCATCGAACACATCATCCACAATTTTTCGATCGAGGACGATTTTGTGTTCGGCGTCAACGAAGAGCATTTGAAAACAACGCCGCTTGCTGAGGTGCTGACCCGGCTGGCTCCGCGCAGCCGGATCGTTTCCATGCCGTACCAGAAGGCCGGCCCCATCGGGGTTCTGCGCCGCCTCTTTGATCATGTCAGGGATGACGAACCTGTGATCGTCAACTACTGCGACTTTTCCTGGGCCTGGGACTACGCGGACTTCAAACGCGAAGTTGCCGGCAACGGAGCCGACGGTGCCGTCCTCTGCTACCGGGGTTTCCACCCGCATCTGCTGGGCCCCAATCTTTATGCCACGCTTGAGGCCGACGGCCTGTGGATGAAAGCCATCCGCGAGAAGCATACGTGGCACGGCGACAAAATGAAGGATTGGACAAGTTCGGGCACCTACTACTTCCGCACGGGCGCTCTGCTCAAAAAGGCCTGCGAGGCGATTGAAAAACATCCGGACTGGAAAATTAACGGTGAGTTCTATGTCAGCCAGCTTTATCAGGTGATGAAAAATGAGGACGAGCGCGTCTTCATCCATGAAATTCCATTTATGCTGCAATGGGGCACGCCGGAAGATCTCGAGGAATACCGCTACTGGTCCGATCTTTTCCGGGCCAAGGCACGGCCGCCGGTGCCGAACACGGCCCCTCTGGACATGACCGCTCTTGTTCTGATGGCCGGTGCCGGCAAGCGTTTTCAGGACGCGGGTTACACCGTACCAAAACCCATGATCCCTGTCGATGGAAAGCCCATGGTGACGGCCGCCTGCGAAAGCCTCCCCCGTGCGAGCCGGTATTTGTTTGCCGCACGCCGCGACACCCTGCCCCCGGGAGACATCGAGAAGGCGGTGCAGGGAAAGCTTCCGGACCCCAAAATGCTGTGGATCAATCAGCTGACCGAAGGCCAGGCCTGTTCAGCACTTCTTGCCAAAGACCATATCGCGCCTGAAGCCTCTGTTTTGATCGCTTCCTGCGACCACGGTGCCGTCATGGATCTGAAACGTTTTCAGGATGCCGCTTGCGGCGATGCCGATGCGCTGATTTTTACATTCCGCGGTTTTCCCCCTGTCAAACGCAACCCCAAAGCCTACGGCTGGGTACAGACCGACACGGAAGATTGTGCGGTCAGGGTTTCCGTCAAGGTGCCGCTGGAAGGAGATCCTGCGGGGCATCATGCCGTGATGGGCGCTTTCTGGTTTCGCCGCTGGGACAACTTTGTCACGGCCGCTGAACGAACCATTTTTGAAAACAGGTGTATTAATAATGAGTTCTATATCGATGAAGTCATGAACACCGTCATCCAGAGCGGCGCCTGCGTCCGGGTCTTTGAAGTCGACCGCTACATCGGCTGGGGAACTCCGGAAGACCTTCAGGTTTACGAGTACTGGCAGCATTTTTTCGGACAGGCCTGGTTTCATCCCTACGGTCCCGGAAAGGAAAAGCATGCCGGAGCCTGAGCTGTCTGTCATCATTCCCTGTTACAATGAGGAAAACAATGTCCCGGAACTTGCCTCCCGCTGCGCGGCCGCGGTGAAAGACCGCCAGGATATTGAGTTCGTCTTTGTGGATAACGGCTCGACAGACAGCACCGGAGCGGTGCTGGAGGCGATCCTGAGAGCCGGACGGTTTCCCGCAAGAAAAGTCTCGGTTCCTGTCAATCAGGGCTACGGTTGGGGCATTCTGAGCGGTCTGCGTTCTGCCGGAGGAAAAGTGCTGGCATGGACCCATGCCGACCTGCAGACCGATCCCGCTGATGTTGTGAAAGCCTGGGAAGTTTACCGATCCCGTCCCGCCGGAGAGCGGGTGCTGGTCAAGGGGACCCGCACGCATCGCCGTTTCATGGAAAAGCTCCTGTCGCTGGGCATGCAGATCACAGCCAGCCTGGCGCTGAACTGCCGCGTTTCCGAAATCAATGCCCAGCCCAAACTCTTTCCGCGGGAATTTGCCGGCAGCTGGGACAATCCCCCGCATGATTTCTCACTCGATCTTTACGTGCTTTTCATGGCCCGGAAGCAGGGTTACCGGATCGTTTCAATTCCTGTCGACTTCTCGGTCCGCCGCCGCGGCGAGGCCAAAGGCGGCAGCGGATCCTCGTGGCCGGTACGTCTGAAGTTGATTCGACGGTCGTTTTGTTATATTTTTGAACTGCGCGCGCGGCTGACCGCCCCCCAAAAGGAACCCTGATGCTCTACATTCGCCACCGGATCAACACCGTCAAGGAACTTGAAACAATTCCCGAAGGCATGGGCGTCGAGCTGGATCTTCGTGACCAGCACGGCAGGATGATCCTTCATCACGATCCTTTTGTAAACGGCGAAGACTTTGAAACTTATCTCAAAAGCTATCGGCAGGCCATGATGATCGTTAATGTTAAATCCGAAGGGCTGGAGGAAAAAGCTCTCGAACTTTTGAACCGAAACGGCATCAGCCGTTACTTTTTTCTGGACCTTTCTTTTCCGGCACTGATGAAACTGGTTCGTCAGGGAGAAAAGAATATCGCCGTACGATTTTCTGAATACGAACCCCCCGCCCAATGCCTGGCGCTCAAAGGCCTTGTGGACTGGGTCTGGGTTGACTGTTTCCGGGAGATCCCGCTCACCCCGGAAATTTACGGCATTCTCAAACCCCATTTCAAACTCTGTCTTGTGTCTCCGGAACTGCAGGGACATTCGCTTGACCGCATTCTATCTTTTCGGGAAAAATTGCATGGCATGGAAATCGATGCCGTGTGCACCAAGAGGCCGGATCTGTGGCAAATCGCGCTTTAATCGCAAAAATTCTCAGAAAAAAGGCCGTCCTGCTTGATCTGGACAACACCCTTTATTCCTACCGGCCCTGCCACCGGGCGGGACTGGCCAATGCCCGCGCCTGTTTTTGTGAATCGGTAAGAACGGTTTCGCAGCGTGCGTTTGAAATCTCCTACGAACGCGCCCGTGAGGCGGTCAAAAAGCACACGAAGCGCCAAGCGGCTTCGCATTCCCGCCTTCTGTATTTCCAGGAAATGCTGCGCCGGGAGCGCCCCTTCACAGCGCCCCAGGAAGTCATTAATATGGAACAGGCGTACTGGCAGGCGTATCTGAAAGCCATGAAACTCAGGCCCTGGGTCATGCCTCTCCTGAAACAACTGCACAAGGCCCGCATCCGCACGGCCATTGTCACCAACATGACGCTGGAATGGCAGCTGAAAAAAATCGACCG
>Ga0066640_10002690_pt1 | contig 10662 bp, 13 predicted proteins | sample CryGeyCG2114_020_2_FD_59505 | JGI IMG/M metagenome (GOLD analysis project Ga0066640, IMG submission 59505) | Groundwater microbial communities from aquifer - Crystal Geyser CG11_big_fil_rev_8/21/14_0.20 | ecosystem: Environmental > Aquatic > Deep subsurface > Groundwater | place: USA: Utah... | reverse complement strand
GCAAATCTTTAATACTGACTTTTGTTTTGCCAAGAACCTCTACAATCCTCCAGCGCTTATCCCTTGAATAAGGCCGTGTTTCAACGATTAAAACCTTGTCCCCAATCTGGACGCTGTTATCTTCATCATGCGCCTTCACCCGGCTGGAGCGACGAATAACCTTTTTGTAAAGGGGATGGCTAAAGACCCTTTCTAATTCAACTACCGCTGTCTTATCCATCTTGTTACTGATTACAATCCCGGTCCTTTCTTTTCTAACTCCCCTGTTCAAGTTATTGGTCTCCTTTCTTGTCATTCATGGCTGTTAAGATCCTGGCAATATCCCTTTTTAAGTGGCGCAGCTTAAGCGGGTTTTTTAACTGCTGGTTAGCCTGGCTAAACCTGGCCAGCATCAGCTCCCGTCGCAAGTCAGCCTCTTTCTTCCGTAGCTCGGCCAAGCTCAATTCTTTTAATTCTTCAAATTTTAACATATTATTTTGACTCCACAAAACGAGTATCAATCGGCAGTTTATAAGCCGCTAGCTTAAAGGCCTCCTTAGCCTGGTCAGCCTCAATACCGGCAACTTCAAAAATGATATGACCCCTTTTCACCGGAGCCACAAAACCTACTACCGCCCCTTTACCGCCCCCCATGCGGACTTCGGCAGGACGAGCTGTGCGAATTTTATCAGCCAACACCCGGATCCAAACTTTACCGCCGCGTTTTAAATAACCGGTTAAAGCTTTTCTGGCAGATTCAATTTGGTTAGTTGTCAAATAGGCGCACTCAAGTGACTGCAACCCAAACTCACCAAATTGCAGGGAGGCACCGGCAGAAGCCTTCCCCCTTAAGCGACGTCTCTGATGTTTGCGGAATTTCGTTTTCCCTGGAAACAAAACCATTATTTCTTCTCCTCAACCTTCTCGATTTTAGTCTTTTCTTTATTAGTATCTTTAGCTTCTTTAGCTTTCTTACTCTCATCAATCTTAGCTTGAGCCTTTTTCCCTAAGACTTCTCCCATAAAGATCCAGACCTTAACCCCAATCTTACCGTATAAAGTCATGGCCTCGGTAAAACCGTAATCTATCTGGGCCCGTAGGGTCTGTAGCGGCACCCGGCCGGCGCGATAGGTCTCGGACCTGGCAATTTCCGAGCCTCCCAACCTGCCGCCAACGGTAATTTTGATCCCTTTAGCTCCAGACCGCAGGGCTTTGGAAACTGCTTGCTTCATAACTCTTTTGTGAGAGACACGGCGTTCAAGCTGGCTGGCAATATATTCTCCAACCAAAATCGCGCAGCGCTCGGGCCTGGGGACTTCATTGACATTAAGTTTAATCTGCTTACCGGTCATCTTTGACAAGGTATCGCGCAGGGCTGAAATCTCGCGGCCCCCCTTACCGATAATCAAGCCTGGCTTGGCAGTGTGGATATCCATTTCGATCTGGTTGGCCTTCCTGCCAATAAAGATCCTGGAAACACCGGCCTTAAACAACGCGTTCTTTAAATATTTGCGCAGTTCAAAATCTTCTTTTAAATATTTCCCGTATTCAGAATCGCTGGCAAACCAAAAACTATCCCAATTTTCAATAACACCAATGCGAAACCCCTTCGGGTGAATCTTTTGCCCCATTAAGCTGCCTCCTTAATCCAAACAGTGACGTGAGTCGTCTTTTTTGTTATCTTGCCGGCGCGGCCTCTCGCTTGAGCCCGCCAGCGGCGCATAATAAATCCCTGATTGACAAAAACCTCATCAATCAAAAGTTTAGCCGCATCCAATTTATAATTGTTCTCGGCATTGGCTTTAGCTGATTTTATAAGATCAGCTAAAATCTTGGCCCCTTTTTGCGGCATAAATTGCAAAAGATCAATTGCCGCGGAGACCTTTTTCCCTCGCAAGATCCTGGCAACCCTGTCGAGTTTTCGTGGTGATATTTTTACCGAAGTAAATTTTGCTTTAACTCGTTGGCTCATACTTTAACTGCCGCCGTTGCTTTATCTGTAGGTGAGCTGTGACCCTTAAAGGTCCTGGTGTGAGAGAACTCCCCTAATTTGTGACCAACCATATTTTCCTGGACATAAACCGGGATATGGCGTCGACCGTTATGAACTGCAAAAGTAAATCCGATCATCTCCGGCACAATGGTTGACCGGCGCGACCAGGTTTTAATAATCTTTTTATCGCCGCTTTCTTGCATTTTCTGCAGTTTAATTAAAAGCTTTTCATCAACATATGGTCCCTTACTCGTTGAGCGCCCCATCTATTTTTTCCTCCTAGATATAATAAACCGATCACTACGCCGCCTTGGTTTTCTGGTCTTTTTACCCAAAGTTGGCTTACCCCAAGGGGTGACTGGATGCTTTCTGCCAACAGGCGATTTGCCTTCACCGCCGCCATGAGGATGGTCACAAGGGTTCATCGCCGAACCGCGAACCTTTGGCCGCCAACCGCGATGCCGATTTTTGCCGGCTTTACCCAAGCGCACGTTTTTCGAATCTAAATTCCCAACCTGGCCAATCGTCGCCCGGCAGTTTTCATTCACCATGCGCAGCTCTCCCGACGGGAGCTTAATCATCCCATAACCCTTTTCTTTGGCCGAGAGCATCACTCCACCACCAGCTGCGCGGGCTATTTTACCGCCAGCGCCAGGAATCATCTCCACATTGTGGATCACCGTACCAATGGGGATATTTTTGATCGGCAGTGAGCTGCCGACACTAATATCAGCCTCTGGACCATTGGCAAATTTCACTCCGACAGTCAGGCCTATTGGCGCTAAAATATAGCTTTTGACGCCATCTGAATATTCAATTAAAGCAATCCTGGCATTGCGGTTAGGATCATATTCAATACTCAAAACCGTAGCCGGTAAATCCTTTGTCCGCTTAAAATCAATCAAACGGTACATCTGCTTGTTCCCACCACCGCGACAGCGCATAGAAACCCGGCCGCGTGCGTCCCGGCCTCCTTTTTTCTTAACGCGCGAAAGCAATGATCTTTCAGGTACGGTCTTGGTTATATCACTATAATCATCAGATATTTTAAATCTTTGCCCAGGTGTTAACGGTCTAGAGTTTCTTAATCCCATTAGCTTTCTAGCTCCTCAATCTTTTGTCCCTGTTTCAGGGTAACATAGGCCTTTTTCCACTTTGACGTAGTCCCAACCGAGCGGCCAACGACCCGTCTTTTGGCCCTGACCTTCATGGTATTGACAGAAGTGACATTAACCTTAAACATCTGCTCAATTGATTTGGCCACCTCAATTTTAGTTGCATTCAAATGAACCTTAAAAACATATTTAGACATCCCGCGACCCTCAAGCGCTTTTTCAGTTATTATCGGTGCAATCACTATCTGGTCAGGCTGCATTAGACTAAAGCCTCCTTCAGGGCTGAAATTGCTGATTTCTCAAGCAAGATCTTATTGGCATTGAGCAGGTCAAAAATATTTAAGTCTTGGGACTTAATAATCTTGACACCTTTTATATTTCGTGCCGCTTTTCCAAAAATTTCATTATCGATGCCGAGCACCACTAAAATCTTGCCGGAAAGGTTTAACTGCTTAAGCAGGAGAGCTGCAGACTTGGTTTTTGCCTCGGCTAGACTTAGGGTATCAGCCACCACAACATTACCAGCCCGAGCGTGGTCTGACAAAGCAACTTTTAAACCCAGCTGGCGGATCTTTTTAGGAAGTGAGTATCCATAATCTCTGGGTTTTGGTCCAAAGATAACTCCACCTTTTCTCCAAAGTGGTGAACGATTGCTCCCTGCCCTGGCTCGGCCGGTCCCTTTTTGTTTCCAAGGTTTTTTACCGCCGCCGCTGACTTCACCGCGAGTTAAAGTTGAATGGGTCCCCCGGCGTTTGCTCGCCTGGAACCAAACCAACACACTATGCACTACAGCATCATTACTCTTCACATCAAAAATCTGTTTTGGCAGCTCGCTCATTTCTTCTCCTTGCCTTTTGCAGCGACAGTCCTTGAAATTTTTAAAAGATTACCTTTTTTACCAGGCAGAGCCCCTTTTAACAATAAAACATTTTTCTCGGCATCAACTTGGACAACCTTTACTTTTTTCAGGGTCACTTGGTCTTGTCCCATCCGGCCAGGCATCGCCAACCCCTTAAAAACACGGCCAGGGGTCGTCCCTGCACCGATTGAACCGGTGATCCGGTGTGACTTGGAACCATGCGTCATCGGTCCCCGGTGGTGGTGGTGGCGCTTAATGTTGCCGGCAAAACCTTTACCAATTGAAACCCCGGAAACCGTTAAAAGATCACCAGGATTAAAAAGTGCCACTGTTACTTCTTGGCCAACAGCGAGATCGTCATTCTTTTTTATTCTGAATTCACACAGATGCCGGCAATCTTTACCTTTAACATGGCCTTTTTGTGGTTTATTAAGCTTGCGGCTCTTACCAAAACCAAGCTGAACCGCGCTGTAACCATCACTGGCTTCTGTCTTAACCTGAGTCACCAGGCATGGTCCGGCGAGAACCACGGTCACCGGCACAAAATTTCCCTGGTCGTCATATATTCTCGTCATCCCAATTTTTTTAGCTAAAATATTTCCCATTTTTTATCCCATCTTTATCTCGATATCGACACCAGAAGGCAGATCCAGCTGCATGAGCGCGTCCACTGTCTGCGGCGGCGGATCGAGAATATCAATTAATCTTTTGTGCGTCCTGATCTCAAAGTGCTCACGAGACTTTTTATCAACATGCGGCGAACGCAGCACGCAATAAATCTGCTTTTCAGTTGGCAACGGGATTGGCCCGGAAACCATCGCCCCGGCCCGTTTAGCAGTCTCAACTATCTTAACCGCTGATTGATCTAAGACCCGGTGGTCATAGGCTTTTAGTTTTATTCTGATCCTCTGCTTTGTCTTTACCATCTCTTATTTCTTTGCTCCTTCACTCTCGGTCCCTTTTGATTTAGCGACGATATCTTCGGAAATATTCTTCGGAACTTCGTAATACTCACAAAACTCCATACTATACGTTCCACGCCCTTGTGTCAAGGAGCGAAGGCCGGTAGAATAACCAAACATTGTCCCCAACGGCACCTTGGCTTTTATCGTCTGCAGTCCCAAGTGCGCCTCCATCCCCTCAACCCGTCCGCGGCGGCTGCTTAAATCACCAATGACATCACCCATGTTGATCTCTGGCACAACGACTTCAACTTTCATAATCGGCTCAAGCAACACAGGTTTTGATTTCATAAAACCACTCTTAAAAGCCATGGACCCGGCAATTTTAAAAGCAATTTCCGACGAGTCAACATCATGGTATGAACCGTCAAAAAGAGTAACTCTAACGTCGAGAACCGGATAACCAGCCAAGACACCGGTCGCCATCGCCTCAACAATACCGTCTTCAACCGGGCGAATATATTCCTTGGGTATTGACCCGCCCACAATCTTATTAACAAACTCAAAACCTTTGCCAGCTTCCATCGGCTCAACCTTGAGCCAAACATGGCCGTACTGGCCGCGGCCGCCGGTCTGGCGGATAAATTTGCCTTCAACCTCCGCACTGGTGCGGATGGTTTCTTTATAGGCAACTTGGGGTTTACCAACATTGGCTTCTACTTTAAATTCGCGCAGCAGCCTGTCAACAATAATTTCCAGGTGCAGCTCTCCCATACCGGAAATAATTGTCTGTCCTGTCTCCTGGTCCCCTTTAATTCTAAAAGTAGGATCTTCTTCAGCCAGCTTAGATAAAGAGAGCCCGAGTTTTTCCTGGTCAGCCTTGGTCTTGGGCTCAATCGCCACAAAGATAACCGGCTCTGGAAATTGGATCGACTCTAAAATAATCTGGTTATCTGAATCACACAGGGTATCCCCTGTAGTGGTATTTTTTAAGCCCACCGCCGCCCCAATATCCCCGGTCCTAATATCATTAATTTCTTCCCGCTTATTTGCGTGCATCTGCAGTATGCGGCCGATGCGTTCTTTATTCCCCTTAACAGAGTTATATAAGTATGAACCAGCTGTCAGCACGCCGGAATAGACCCTAAAGAAAGTCAAGCGTCCGACAAAGGGATCTGACATAACTTTAAAAGCTAAAGCAGAAAACGGCTCTTCATCAGCAGCCTTTCTTTCAATCTCATTGCCGGTTTTCGGGTCAATCCCTTTAACATGGTCCTTATCAAGAGGAGACGGCAGATAATCAATAATTGCGTCAAGCATTGCCTGGACCCCTTTATTTTTAAAAGCTGTCCCGCAAATAACAGGGATAATCTTGGCAGAAACAGTTGCCGCCCTTAACCCTTTTTTAATTTCTTCTTTGCTTAATTTTTCTCCGGCCAAATATTTTTCAAGCAAACCATCATTGGTTTCAGCAATTGCTTCAAGCATTTTCTCATGATACTCGGCAGCAGTCGCTTTTAAATCTTCCGGGATCGGTTGTCTATCAAATTTCATCCCGGTCTCATCGGTATATACAATCGCGTCCATCTCAACTAAATCAATGACTCCCTTAAACTGGTCCTCATTGCCGATAGGGACCTGGATAACGACCCCTTTGGCCAAGAGCCGTTCATTAATTTGTTTGGCTACCCGGAAAAAATCAGCCCCTACCCTGTCCATCTTGTTAACAAAACAAATCCGCGGCACATTATATCTGGTCGCCTGGCGCCAGACAGTCTCTGACTGGGGCTGGACACCGCCGACTGCGCAGAAAATAACTACCACACCGTCTAAAACCCGCAAGGAGCGTTCAACCTCAACAGTAAAATCAACGTGACCAGGGGTATCAATAATATTGATCCGGTGATCCCGCCAAAAAGTTGTGGTAGCAGCAGAAGTAATAGTGATACCTCTCTCTTTCTCCTGCTCCATCCAATCCATTACTGCCGCGCCGTCGTGAACCTCACCGATCTTGTGGACCCGACCGCTGTAATAAAGAACCCGCTCCGTAGTCGTAGTCTTACCCGCATCAATATGCGCGGCAAAACCCATATTACGATAATTGGCTAATGGATGCTCTCTACCTTCTGTCATTTCTTACCACCTAAAGTGGGCAAACGCTTTGTTTGCCTCTGCAGTTTTGTGCAGATCGTCCTTTTTCTTCATTGCTTCCCCTGTTCCGTTATACAAATCAATTAATTCAGCAGCTAATTTATCACCCATACTTCGGCCTTTTTTAGACCGGCAAACCTGACGCAGCCATTGCATGGCAATCGACTGGCCTCTGACCCTTGAAACCTCTATCGGCACCTGATAAGTGGCACCGCCAACCCGGCGGGCCTTAACCTCAATAGACGGAGTCAAGTTATCGAGCGCTTTTTGAAAGACCTCCAGAGGGTCTTTCCCAAGCTTTTCTTTTATCTGGTCAAAAGCATTGTACATGATCTGTTCAGCCTTGCTCTTTTTCCCCTGCAAAATCAGCTTATTGATAAATTTTTGGAGTACAACACTATCATATACAGCGTCAGGAGCAATATCACGTTTTGGAACAGTTCCATATCTAGGCACCGGCAGCTCCTCCTTTTGGTTTCTTAGCCCCATATTTTGAACGACTTTGTCTCCGGTTTTCAACCCCGGCAGTATCCATCGGGCCGCGCACAATGTGGTATCTGACACCAGGCAAATCTTTGACCCTGCCGCCACGGACCAAAACCATTGAGTGCTCTTGCAGGTTATGACCCTCCCCCGGAATATAAGCAGAAATCTCCATCCCGGAAGTTAGCCTGACCCTGGCAACTTTGCGCAAAGCTGAATTTGGTTTTTTCGGCGTAGTGGTATAAACCCTGACACAAACCCCTCGTTTTAGCGGAGAGCCTTTAAGCGCAGGAGCCTTACTCTTTTTCTTTTGCTTGGTCCGCCCCTTTTTCACTAACTGATTAATTGTTGGCATTTTTATTCATTCCCTTCAGCGGCTTCGGCCGCAACCTCTAACTGACCCATTAGGCCAGCAGTAGGAACTAACTCTAAGAATCGATATTTGTTAAAGCCGGTCCCAGCCGGGATCTGCTTGCCAATAATAACGTTCTCTTTTAAGCCGAACATTTCATCAACTTTACCATTGACCGCAGCTTCAGTTAGAACTCTGGCGGTTTCTTGGAACGAAGCAGCCGAGATAAAGCTTTCGGTCGTGAGCGAAGCTTTGGTTATACCCAACAGAACTTCAGTGGCAGTGGCTTTTTCGTCTTTGACCTTTTCATTAAGCCCTTCAAAAGTTGTCTGCTCAACCAGCTCGCCAGGAAGCATAATAGTGTCGCCAGAAGTGACTACCCTAACCTTTTTGGTCATCTGCCGCACAATCGTCTCCACGTGTTTGTCAGAGATGGTAACACCCTGGCCGCGATAAATTTTTAAGACCTCGTCAACCAAGAAGTTTTGGCACGCCGCAACTCCGCTGATGCGCAGCACATCATGAGGATTTACTGTCCCTTCGGTCAGCTGCATCCCCTTGTGCACCTTATCATTGGAAATAACTTTAAGCCTGGTTTCGTAAGGGACTGTGTACTCTTTAGCCAGTCCTTTGCTGTCAATAATCTTAACAATCCTAACCCCTTCAGACTCTTTAACCTCAACCTTACCGTCTATCTCGGCCATCACAGCCATGAGCCGCGGCCGCCTGGCCTCAAAAAGCTCTTCAACTTTTGGCAAACCTTGAATAATATCGCGGGTCTTGCTCGGATCCCGCCTGATTGACTCAACTTTTGCTAAGACATCATAAGCATCGATCTTGTCGTTGTCAGCCACATAAACACGCGAACCGGCAACTATCATATAATTATCACCAGGAGTAACAACAACCTTGTTCTTGGCAATTGCCAAGACAATCCCGGAAATTTTACAAACAATCCCGGCCGCGACTTCGTCTCCAGCTTTGACCAGGGATTTTTCTTTAACAAAAACCTTGGTACCTATCGGGAATTCATATTCACTCTTAACCTCTGGATTATAGACAAAGACTTCGCCGTCTTTTTTGGCCAAGAGTTCATGCTTGCGCTCGGAAACAGTTAAGTCTAAATAAATAACCTTGCCAGGTGAGCTGCTGATAACATATTCGTAAGTTGCATCATAGCTGGCGATCTCTTCACCGGCTTCAACCTTGTCCCCTTCTTTAACTTTAAGGAGTGTACCAACGGCCATCGGGTATTCTTCTTTTTTCCCTTTGACATTAACATAAATCATTGAACTCCTGGTAATCATGTGTTCTTTATCACCAGCTTCATTAAGCACTGTCTTAACCTCAACACCTTCGGCAAACGAGATCTTGCCGCCGTGCTTGGTCTTGACCGCAATCTTGGCTCCTTTATGGAGCGCGACACCACCGATATGGAAGGTTCTCATGGTCAGCTGGGTACCAGGTTCACCAATTGACTGCGCCGCAATAATACCGACAGCCTCACCAATGTTAACCTCTTTGAGGGTAGAAAGATCAAGACCATAACATTTGCGGCAAAGCCCTTTCTTGGTCTTACAGGCCAGGACAGAGCGGACTTCGATCCGCTCAAGGCCGGCATCGTATATCGCCTTAGCTGCTTCTTCGTCAATCATCACTCCGGCTTTGGCCAAAACCTTGTTGGCCAGCGGATCAACTATATTCTTGACCGGGGTCCGGTAAATTAAGCGCTGCCAAAGTGGGATCAGCTCTTCGTAACCTTCGCGGACAGTAGAAAGGATAATCCCTTCCTTAACTTCGCAGTCATCTTCGGTAATTACCACATCCTGGGCAACGTCAACTAACCGTCGGGTTAAATAGCCAGAGTCAGCAGTACGCAAGGCGGTATCAACCAAACCTTTGCGCGCGCCGTATGAAGAGATAAAGTATTCGGTAACTGTTAAGCCTTCTTTAAAGTTGGTTTTAATTGGAATGTTAATAATGTTACCTGACGGATCTGCCATCAAACCACGAATACCTGAAAGTTGGCGGACCTGCTGAACATTACCGCGGGCACCGGAGAAGGCCATCATGTAAACTGAATTTAATTTGTCGAGCTCTCCCAACATTTCCTGGGTCACCTCTTCAGTTACAGCCCCCCAGATATCAAGCGAGCGGATAAATTTTTCTTTTTCAGAGATGGTGCCAGCCCTAAAGCGCTTTTCCAGCGCCTGAGTCTGGCGGGTAGCGTGTTCAACAATAGCCTTTTTCTTAGTTGGTACAACCAGGTCTTCAATCGCAATTGAAACCCCGGCTAAAGTCGCATATTTAAAGCCCAGACGTTTAATTTCATCCGCCATTTCAGCGGCAGCGCTAGTCCCAAACCTGGTAAAACAGTTAATGATCAGCTTTTCAAGTTCTTTTTTAACCAAAACTTTATTTATATAAGGATAAGTTTCGGTAATCCCCTGGCTGGTTAAAACTTTATTAAGGGTATAGTTAAATTTAATCCGGCCGACAGTGGTTTCAATAATCTCTTCACCACGACGGACTTTAATCGGTGTATGTAAGTGGACTTCATCCAAATCATTGGCAATCATTGCCTCCCAGTCATTAGCAAAAACCAGCCCGCGGCCGAGTTCTTCTTTTTCATTCATAACAGTCATGTAATAAGTCCCCAAGACCATATCCTGGGTTGGCGTGATGAGTGGCCGGCCTGACGCAGGGGACAAGATATTGTTAGAAGCCAGCATTAAAACACGAGCTTCAACCTGGGCTTCAAACAAAAGCGGCACATGAACAGCCATTTGGTCACCGTCAAAGTCAGCGTTAAAAGCCGGACAGACCAA
>Ga0066640_10002689_pt1 | contig 10663 bp, 9 predicted proteins | sample CryGeyCG2114_020_2_FD_59505 | JGI IMG/M metagenome (GOLD analysis project Ga0066640, IMG submission 59505) | Groundwater microbial communities from aquifer - Crystal Geyser CG11_big_fil_rev_8/21/14_0.20 | ecosystem: Environmental > Aquatic > Deep subsurface > Groundwater | place: USA: Utah... | reverse complement strand
TCATCCGGGGCAGGAGGGAGTGGAGGAATATGTTATCGAAGGGGAGCCCTACCGGACGCATGGAATCGAAAATCTCTCGCCGGAAGAGGCCCGGACCTGGTTTGTTTCCGCCTGCGGAGATTCTTTTCGGTCCCGCGCGATAAAAGGAGAAAAAAGGTGAGCCGCCCGAAACGGTACGGTTTTCCCCGGCGTCATTCGCGGATCTTGCGTACCAACCGGGCGGCCATCAAATCGCTCGTGTCTTTATCCACATAGTCCACTACGCCCTCTCTCAGGTTCAACCGGGCCGTCTGTCCCGATTCGTTGACGTCGCTCGTCCACATCAGGTAGGCGCATCCCCGGACAAAAGCGGAATGGATGTGGATTTCCTGCCCCTCAAAGTCCGTGTGAACGTAGGCTTCGCCGTACAGGCTTTGTGCCTCCTCCAGGGTGGGAAGGCGCCAGTCGTTGTGTCCTCCCGCATAGACCTGGTTCATGATCCGGACGTAACCCGAAATATCGTGCCAGCTCTGCCAGCGCCCCAGATCCTGTTTGGAATCTTTGGGGAGCCAATGACGATTGTTGAGCGTGTCGGTGATGATTCCGCTGGGATTGTCTTTAAAGCGTTCGAGAGGATCCATAGGGCCGGTTCAGGTTTAAGGGCGGATTTCAGAACGCAAAGGTTAGCATTTTTGAATTTCCGCTTCAACGATTTTGGCGAACTCGTCCCGAAGCCGCAGGGTCAGCCGACCCGGTTTCCCCGACCCGATGGCACGGGTTCCCGCGCGGGTGAGGGGAAGGATCTCCACGCCCGTATTGGTGAGAAACGCCTCATTGGAATCCAACAGGTCCTTTTCCCGGCATTCCCCCTCTACGACCCGTAGCGCGAGTTTCAGCGCAATTTCAAGAACCACCTTGCGGGTTACTCCCGCCAACACCCAGGGGCCGAGGGCCGGGGTCTTCAGCACTTCGTCTTGAACCAGAAACAAATTGCACGTCGTCGTTTCAGTCAGGGTTCCGTCACCCTTCATCAGGAGGGCCTCGAAAAACCCCTCCCGCGCCGCAATCTCCCGCAGGCGGATCTGTGATAGATAATTGCACGATTTGATCTGGAACGGGATGCCTGGCAAGCGCGCCGCGGAATCGGGAAACAGGGAAACGCCGATCCCGTTGGCATAACACTCCCGGGCCGGGGGTTGATGAGCCCGGGCGAACAAGACCAGGGTCGGGGACGCGGAAGGTTGGATGCGCAGGCCATGCTCCTGCACTCCCCGGCTCAGGGTGAGGCGGACAATGGCCTCATCCCACGGGTTTTTCTCCACCGTCCGGATCAGTTGGCCGGCCAATTCCTTTCGCGGCAGGGGGCAGGACAAGTCAATCGCCTCCGCCGAGCGGTAAAGGCGGTCGAGATGGTCTTCCATCCGGAAAAACGTTCTCCGATAGACCCGAAAGGTTTCGAAGATTCCATCTCCATAAAGAAATCCCCGGTCCAGAACCGGGACCCGGGCCTGGCTGAGGGGAAACCATTCGCCGTTGACATAAACGACGGGTTCCTGGGATGTCATGCTCCCGGCTCGGGAGAAGAAAGAGACTGGATCAGGGCCGCGGCTTTATCGAGGGTTTCCTGGTATTCTTTTTCGGGAATGGAATCGGCGACGATTCCCGCCCCCACGTGAAACGAAGCCATGCCCTGGTGTAATAGAATGGTCCGGATAATGATATTCAGGTCGAGGGTACAATCGTATCCGATATAACCCGCCGAACCGGAGTAGGGGCCGCGTGCGGCGGGTTCCAGTTCGTGAATGATCTCCATACAGCGGATCTTGGGGCATCCCGTGATCGTGCCGCCGGGGAATACGGCGCGCAGGATCTCCTCCAGCCGTGTTCCCCGGGTCAATCGGCCCTCGATGTTGGATACGATGTGGCTCACGTGGGAATACTGTTCCAGAGTCATGAATTCGGTTACCCGGACCGTCCCCGGATCGCAGATCCGACCCAGGTCGTTGCGTTCAAGATCCACCAGCATGAGGTGCTCGGCCTTTTCCTTTTCATTCACCAGAAGTTCGCGGGACAGGTCGAGATCTTCCTGCCCCGTCTGCCCGCGGGGCCGGGTTCCCGCGATGGGGCGGGTCTCGATTCGGTCCCCGGTCACTTTCACCAGCCGTTCGGGCGAGGAACTCACCAGCGCCAGGTCCCCGAAACGCAGGAGGCAGGAAAACGGAGAGGGATTGACGCTCTGTAATCGCCGATAGAGGTTCCAATCTCCCCCTGCATACCGGGCTTCGAATCCCTGTGCCAGGTTTGCCTGATAAATGTCGCCTTCGGAAATGTAAAGTTTGGCCCGGTTCACCCGCTCCAGATACTCCGCGCGGGTCAGGGTGGGGCGCAGGCGATTCCAGAGGGAATCTTTCATCGAAATAATTCGCGGATCGACCCTTCGCTCCGCGGGGCGCGTCAGCCGGGTCAGGGCAGGAGCGATCCGGGTCCAGATCGCTTCGATTGTGGCCTTTCCCCGGTCAAATTCCCGTCCGGTGCCATCGATGGGGCAGGCAACGATGTATTTGAGAACCTGGGTTTCATGATCGTAAACGAACAGAGGGCCGGTCTCCATGAAATACAGGTCCGTACCGGTTGCCGGGTGAAAGGGAAGATTTTCGAACCGCGCGCCCAATTCATAACCGATGTAGCCCACCCAGCCGCCCCAGAAATGCGGGGCATGTTCCATCGGGGGAATTGACCTCGAGTTTTCCATCAGGGTTAACGCCTCGAACGGCCGGCCGGGGAAATGCCGTTTCACTCCCTGTTCGGTCAGAAGGGTATCGTTGCCACGGGTTTGGAGGATGCGGGAGCCTGCGGCTCCCAGGAAGGAATACCGCGCCGCGATGCCGGGTCCCTTGCCACTCTCGAGGAGGAACGCATGGGGTGAATCCGCGTACATCCATTGAAACAGGAGGGCCGGGTCAAGGTTCGGTGCCGTTTCCTGGCCCACGAGGGGCACGCGGGAGGCCGTACCGGCCAGACGGTTAAAAAGGTCTCGAGAAGGCAGAATTTCCATAATCGGCAAAGTGGGGGGAAATGTCCTGAACGGGGTTGAAATGGGAGCATGACCTCACGGAAGTTATTATATGGAGTTTAAAAGGCCATGGCATGAGAAAAGTATTAAAAATGGGAAAATCTCCCGGCAAGACATTTCTGAAGAGAGGGATCCGGTCGGCCGGGCCGGTCACTCGTAACGGAGCGCTTCGATGGGATTCAGTTTGGCGGCCTTGTTGGCGGGATAATATCCGAAGAAGATTCCGATCCCTACCGAAAAACCGAAAGCGAGGAGAATGGTCTGCGGGGCGACGATGGTATCCCATCCCCCGATCCGGGAAACCAGGGTGGAAATGCCGATTCCCATCAGCACGCCGATGGCGCCACCGATGAAACTGATGAGCACGGACTCGATCAGGAATTGTTTCCTTATCTCCCGCCGTTTGGCTCCGATGGCCATGCGGATGCCGATTTCGCGGGTGCGCTCGGTCACGGAGACCAGCATGATGTTCATGATCCCGATCCCGCCCACCATGAGGGAAATCCCGGCAATTCCTCCCAGAAGGTAGGTGAAGGTTTTGGCCGCGTCCCCCCAACTGGACAACCATTGCGAGGAATTCTGCACGTAGAAGTCGTTTTCCTTGCCGTCGGGCACCGCGTGGCGTCCCCGGATCAGGTGCTCGATATCCTCAATCACGCGGTCGATCTGCTTAATTTCATCGACCTGCACGTCGATGGATTGAACGTAATCCATTCCAAACAGCCGTTTCTGGGCGGTGGTGACGGGGATGAAGATCTGGTCGTCCGGATCGAACCAGCTTAAGGCGCCCTTGGCCACGGTGGTTCCGATCACCAGGTAATTATTTCCGTCTACCTTGATGGAGTCTCCGATGGGAACGACGGAGCCAAAGAGGTTTTTGACGACGGTGGCGCCCAGGACGCACACGCGGCGCGAGGTCTGTACCTCCTGTTCACCGAAGAAACGGCCCCGGTCCAGGCTGAAATTTGCCAGGCGGGCATAATCCGCTCCCGTGCCTCGAACCGTGGTGTTGGTATTTTTGTTGCCGAATTTAAGTTGGGCGGAACGGTATACCTGCGCGGCGACCCCGGAGATTCCCCGAACGCGTTTTTCGATCGTTGCCGCATCGTCCAGAATCAACGTTTCCACCTTGTCGGTGGCCACGTGGCGGGATTTCTTATATCCCGGTTTGACGGTGATGATGTTGGTTCCGAATTTGGCAATGGTATCCAGGGTCTGCTTCCGGGATCCCTCGCCGATGGAAATCATCGAGATGACGGAAGCCACCCCGATGATGATTCCCAGGGTGGTCAGCAGGGTGCGCATCTTGTTGGCGACGAGGGAGCGCAGGGCCATCCTGAACAGATCGAAGATCAGCATGACGAATCCGCCTCCTGCAGAACGGTATCCTCGATGATTTTTCCGTCCCGCATTTGAATGACGCGCCGGGCGTGTTCGGCGATTTCCCGCTCGTGGGTGACCAGGATGAGGGTCACTCCCTCCCGGTTCAGCCGGTTGAATATTTTCATGATCTCCTCACCGATGGCGGTGTCGAGGTTTCCCGTGGGTTCGTCGGCCAGAATGAGAGCCGGATTATTGACGATGGCCCGGGCGATGGCCACCCTTTGCCGCTCGCCTCCGGAAAGCTCGTTGGGTTTGTGTTTGGCCCGGTCGGCCAAACCCACACGGTCCAGAGCTTCGCGGGCGAGTTTTATGGCATCGGGAACGCGCCCATACAGCAGGGGAAGCTCCACGTTTTCCATTGCCGAGGCCCGGGGAAGGAGATTGAAGTTCTGAAAAACAAAACCGATGCGCTTGTTGCGGATGTCCGCCAACTGGTTGGGGGTCATGGACTGGATATCCCGGTCTTCCAGCCGGTAAACTCCGGAGGTCGGCAGGTCCAGACAGCCCAGAAGGTTCATGAGGGTGGATTTGCCGCTTCCGGATGGTCCCATCATGGCCACGAACTCCCCCGCGGCGATGGAAAACGTAGCCTCCGCCAGGGCGCGCACTTCAACCTTGCCCAGGGTGTAGGTTTTAGAGAGTCTCTGAACCTCGATCAAATCCGTCCTCCAGAACGATTCTTGAATGAATGTTCCCTACAGTTTAACACGGATGCGGTTTAAAGTCGGGGAAGGGAGGGGGGTTACCGCGAGCGCAACATGAAAAGAATTTTTCTGAGGGAGGATCCGCCTTTTGAAGCTTCCTCGGCGTCCTTGATGACCTGTTCCCAATCCCCCAGAACCACTTTTTGGCCCGCTTCCAGGCCTTTCAGGATCTGGGTGAAGATGGGACTCTGGATCCCCGCCACAACCGGAACTTCACGGGGCCGATCACCGTCGAGGAGCATGGCATACACCTTGACCCCGTCTTCCCGGATCCCCTCGCGCGTTACGTAAACCGCATCCGGCACCTCATGGGTGATAATATCGACGTTGGCGGTCATCATCGGTTTGAGGGCGCTTTTTCCCTCTCCGAGGATTTCAATCTTGACCTTGAAGATGGTGATACTGCTTTCCACTTTCCCCTGCGGGGCGATTCGCATCACCCGTCCGCTGTAGGTTTTAGAGAGAAAGGCGTCGGTGGTGATATTGACTCTTTGTCCCAGTTCCACGGACCCGATATCGGTTTCATCCACGTCGGCATTGATGAAAAGGCGGGACATGTCGGCGATGGTTGCCAGAGTGGTTCCTCCGCCCACGTTGGAAATGCCGGAGGCGATGATCTGACCTTCCTCCACCAGCTTGCTGATGAGGACTCCGTCGATGGGAGCGAAGATTTCGGTTTCCTCCAGCCGCTCCATCTTCTCGTCGTGGACGATTTTCGACCGGTCCAGGTCTGCCTGGGCCAGTTCCACCTCGTTTTCCTTGATGGCGATGTCGTGAACCGCGTCCTTTGCCGAGGCCAACTGGGCACGGGCCTGCTCAAGCTTTTCCCGGTTCACCTTGAAGAGAGTTTCCGCCGAGTCGAGAGTTTCCCGGGCGGCGAATTTCTGCTCAAACAGGTCTTTCTGGCGCTTGAGCTTGTCCCCCGCGTCCTTGAGATTCGCCTGGGCGGTTTCCACCTCCGACTGGGTGGTTTTCAAGTTGGTTTCGAACCGGGTTTTTTCGAGGAGAAGGGACGATTCGGCTTTTTTGAGGCGGGCTTCGGCGCTGTGCAGGTCCGCATCGGCCAGGGCCACGCTCCGGAGCTCATCCGACTTGTCCATTTGGAGCAGAGGTTCGCCCTTTTTGACCCGGTCGCCTTCCACGAAGGGGAAATGGAGAACCTCCCCGCTGGCCTTGGATTTGACTTCGACCTGGAAATTGGGTTCCACCACGCCCTTGGCGGCAATTTTAATAGTGAGCTTGCCCTTCTGGACCTCTGCGGTTTTGAAGTCCAGCTTTGGCCGGGGCGCATCGCTGGAGGAGGTGAAGGGAGCCAGGTAGAAAAGCAAAATCAGCAAAGCGCCCCCCGCGGCAACGAGGGTCTTTTTTGTCATGAGGCATCTTCGTATTTCAATTGAATATTGTGTTTCTCAAGCGTGGTGGCCGTGACCTGGCGAAGTTTGATCCTTGATTTGTTGTAATCGATGATGGCCTTGATCTCGTTGCTCTGTTCCTGAGCCAGGTCTTCCTGAAACTCCAGGACATTGAAGCTGGTGGAGAGCCCGACCTCAAATTTTTTCTCTTCGGCGCTCAACTTTTCTTCCGCCAGCTTCACCGCCACCCGGGTCGCCTGAACCCGTTTGATATCCGTTGTGATCTGCCGCACCGCCTCCCGAACCTCGACGGTAATCTTTTTTTCAAGGTCCTTGATATCCATGAGAGCCTGAGCGGCTTCCAGGCGGGATGCCGTCAGATTGCTTTCCGCTTCGCGGTTGCCCAGGGGATAGCTCAACTGAATCCCGAATTTCCACAGAAAGAAATTCGTGGACATCATGTTAGAGAGGGATTGCCCGTAGTCCCCGGTGAAGATGCTCCGCTGGGAAGTGGCCTGGTTCCCGCTGATCCCGTTGAGCCCCAGGCTTCCCACCAGGTCCACCGAGGGATAAATCTGGTTCTCGTTGTACTTGACTCGAATATTCTTGTTTTCCAGTTCTTTTTTCCTGGCCAGCAGATCGGGGCGCATTTCCATCGCATGCTTGACCAGAGAGGGTTCATCCGGGATTTCTTTCGGGTTAAACGATGGATGGTCAAGGGGCATGATATTCCGGGCGCCCTCCGCCGAGTCGAACCGGATATTCAGGATGTTCTTGAGATTGTCCTCGTTGTCCCCGATCAGGTCTTCCGAGGAAAGCAGGGTCTCTTCCCGTGAAGCCACCTCGGACTTGGCCTGTAGAATTTCCAAAGGCGCCAGGGTACCCACTTCCACCTGGGCGTTGACCCGGCGTTCCAAGTCCCGGGCCCTCTCCAGCGACTTCTGTTTGACCTTGAGGTCCTCAATGCTGAACACCAGGTCCCAATAGACATTTTCCACGTCGCTGATAACGGTGATCACTTTGTTTTTGAAATCGAAATCCGTGATATTCACATCATTTTTGGCGATGTAGATATCGCGCTTGTTATTGTCGATTCCCGCGTCTTTCAAAAGCGGCTGGGTCAGGGTGAACTCCAGTTCTCCGGAATAATTGGGATTGAGCAGGGCGCTCTGAGAGTTGGTTTGGTTTCTGGCATTATTGAAACTCAAGGTGTAATCCGCGCCGGTCACCAACTTCTGAGACAGCGAGAGATCCCAGGCGTGGTCGAGATTGCGGCTCTTGGCTCCGAATGCGGAAAAGGTGGAAGAAATCGGCCGAGTTTGTTCCTGCACATTCAAATCGATTCCCAGAGTGGGATCAAAAACTGCTTCCGATTTTCCGATGGCCTCTTTTTTAATTTTGGAATTAAACTCCTCCACCGCAATGCCGACATTGTTGTTGAGCGTCGTCATGACCGCATCGCTCAGAGACAGGGGCAAGGGCTCCGCCCCAACGGGGAAGGGGATCAGGGTAAGGAACAGGACTCCCAAAAGGCCTGTCCTGAAATTACGAACAAAATGGCACATCATAAAAAATACGGGCTCCGATAAAGGTTTTGGTATAAACCTATTATAAAACAAAGGGTTGTCTAAAATGAAACGTAAATTCAAATTTTTGGAGGAAATCTGAATCAGTGAATAAAGGGTACGGTTCATTGGTGGACTAATTGAAAATTCGATTGTTTTTTCAATAGTTATCGGAAGGAGTCCACCTAACCTTGAACAATGAACGAGATTGGGAATCCAGAAGAGTCGGGAAACAAGAGAAATCACATGAATTAATTGCTTATATCTAATTAAAAAATAATAAAACTTAATAAATTTCCGAACGCCTTGAAATGGAGTCGGGAGGCGGGAGGTTCGGTGGGATTATTACGGGAAAATAATTCGCGGGATCCGGTTGGATTTAAATCCTTATTTTCCAAGTCTTTTTAATTGATCCAAACAAATATCATTGGAGGAAATCAAAAAATAGATTGATTAATTTACATTAACCGTATAAAAATTTAGTTTATAGTGAAGGCGACAAAATGGTTTCCAAGGGAAATGTAAAACTATTTGATGTCAGGTGTTAAGTGAATAGAGACAAGGAATTAAAGCGTGTGACGGCGGCGGATATCCTGCGGGACGTTCCCATTACTCGCAAAACCCTTTGGTTGTGGCAAAAAAAATATCAGTTTTTCCCCGATCCTAAAAAAGAGGCTCACCCGGGGGGAAAAGGTATTGTCGGATATTACGAGGCCTGGGTTCTGGATCGTTGCAAACGTATTTATGCTCTCCAAAAGGAGGGCTATACCATCAATATGATCCGGGACAAGCTCAAACAGGAGGAAGCGGCCAGTAGTGCCCGTAAAATCCTGATCGTGGATGATGAGAAAAAATTCACCGATCTCCTCAAGAAGCAATTTCAGAAATATGAATTTCTTACCGAGGTCGCCTATAATGGAATGGATGCGGGCCTTAAAGCGGCCCAGTTCATGCCCTCCATCATATTGCTGGATATTGCTTTGCCGGGACTGAACGGGTTGGAGGTTTGCCGGAACCTCCGCGCCAATCCGCAAACTAAAAATATTAAAATCATTGTAATTTCCGGCGATATCCGCCACAGCGAAAAAGAGATTCTTGCCGCCGGAGCCGATTTGTTTTTCCCCAAACCCGTGGTCCTGGCCGAACTTCTATCCGTCTGCAACAATTTCGTGAGTCCTCCCGGAAAAAGTTGATCCCGAATCTCCCTTCGTTAACCAACCTCTTTCATACCGTTGGGTTGTTGGAATCCCATTTTGAATGTGATATAAGCGTAATCTGTTATTATTGGAACTCGCACTTTTGAAACCATGAACCAGGTACAAGGGGTGGAAAACGACATTGGAGAACTGAAGGGGATCGCAAAACAATTGCGCCGGAACATTATTTCTCTCATCCATCAGGCGGGGTCCGGGCATCCCGGGGGCAGTCTATCCGGGGCGGATCTCCTGACGGGGCTTTTCTTCGGAGGGGTCCTGAAATATGATCCCCGTAACCCGAAGGACCCCAATCGCGACCGGTTTGTGATCAGTAAAGGCCATGCCTCGGCGCTGTATTATTGTATTCTTTCCATGGCCGGTTATTTCCCCGCGGAAGATCTGGCCGATTACCGCAAGATCAACAGCAAGCTCAACCTTTCCGGCCACCCGCATCCTAAAACACCAGGCGTTGAAATCGCCACCGGAAGTTTGGGGCAGGGCTTGAGTGTCGCGCATGGCATGGCCCTGGGGCTTCCCGCTTCGAGGGTTTATGTGTTGCTGGGCGATGGGGAACTGCAGGAAGGGCAGGTCTGGGAAGGAGCCATGTCGGCGGCGAAATTCAAAACCCGGAACCTGGTGGCCATTGTGGATTACAACAAGGTGGCGCAGGACAACCTGACCCGGGACCTCAAGGACCTGGAACCCATCGAAGACAAGTGGCGGGCGTTCGGTTGGGATGTCCTTCGCATTGACGGGCACGACATGGAGGCGGTTATGAAGGCGCTCCTTACGCCTCCCCACGCAAGCAAGCCGCGGGTGATCATCGCGGACACCGTGAAGGGCAAGGGGGTGAGTTTCATGGAGGGGAAACCCGCCTGGCACGGCGTGGCGCCCTCGGACGAGGAATACCAGAAAGCCCTGGAGGAATTGAAATGAAGGATGGAGCCACGCGGGACGGTTACGGCGCCGCATTGGTGGAATTTGGAGGCCCGAATGGCAATGTGGTGGTGCTCGATGCCGGGGTCAGCGACAGCACGCGCACCAAGGAATTCGGCGACAAATTTCCCGACCGTTTTTTCAACATGGGTATCAGCGAGGGCGATATGGTGTGCACCGCCGCGGGGCTGGCCACCACCGGCAAAGTGGCTTTTGCAACCAGTTTCGCGTGTTTTCTTCTTGGCCGCACCATGGATCAGGTTCTGGTGAGCGTGGCGTATTCCAATACCAATGTGAGGCTTGTGGGTACCCATGCGGGAATTGCCGTTGGCGAAGATGGGCCCACGGCGCAGATGATCGTGGATATGGCGTATACCCGGGCGCTTCCGAACATGGTGGTTCTGCAACCGGCAGACTGGGAAGAGGCCCGGCAGGCCACGCGCGCATTGATGTCATATTCCGGCCCGGCCTATTT
>Ga0066640_10002686_pt1 | contig 10671 bp, 9 predicted proteins | sample CryGeyCG2114_020_2_FD_59505 | JGI IMG/M metagenome (GOLD analysis project Ga0066640, IMG submission 59505) | Groundwater microbial communities from aquifer - Crystal Geyser CG11_big_fil_rev_8/21/14_0.20 | ecosystem: Environmental > Aquatic > Deep subsurface > Groundwater | place: USA: Utah... | reverse complement strand
CTAATTATTTTGTGACCCGGAAAATTACCGAAGCGGTGGCGCGGATAAAATTCGGCTTGGAGGAACAAATCGAAATCCTGGACATTAATTCAAAAGTGGATTGGAGCTCAGCCGAAGATATCATCCGGGGCATGCACCTGATGTTGTCCGCCGATTTTCCGAAGGATTATGTTTTGGCTTCAGGTGCCCTGCACAGTGTTGAAGAAATCCTGGAGACCGCTTTTTCCCACGCGGGGCTGGATTGGCGGAAGCATGTCCGCTATCCCGAAGGAGCGGCGTCGCCTAAATTCAGCCTGGTCGGGGATCCTTCTCTGATTCAAAAGGAGTTAGGATGGCAGCCGCAAAAAGATTTTAAGATGTGGATTTGTGAAATGGTGGATTATGATTGCCGTTTTATCGAAGAAACCACAAAAACTTTAGCCAAAGGCAGGCCCTGGTGATCAACAAGGAACAGATTTTTGATTTTATCCGGGAAGTGTATCCATTACACCGCACCCTGAACTCGGAGGATACTTCACGGGCGTATGACATTGTCCGTAAGTATATGCCGGGAACGCTTGAATTTAAGGTTTTGGATTTTGCTCCCGGTGAGAATGCCTGGGATTGGCCGGTTCCGCCGCGTTTTACCGTAAACAAAGCGCAATTATCACGGAAAGGCGGCCCGGTGATTGTGGATTTCAGGAACAATCCCCTGCATGTGGTTTCGTATAGCCAGCCGTTTCATGGCGAATTGAGTTTTGACGAACTGGATAAACACCTGCATTATTCCAAACGCAACCCGTCAGCGATTCCGTGGGTTTATCGTTATTATCAGAAAGACTGGGGTTTTTGTTTGTCGTTGGATCAATATAACAAAATGGACCGTAATGCGCGGTACGTGGTGGATATTGATACGCAGTTTGATTATTCCAAACCTTTTCAGGTTGCGGAAGCTTATTTTGAAATCAACCCTGCATACGATGATTTTATTGTTGTTTCCAATATCTGCCATCCGCACCAGGTGAATGACAGTATTTCAGGGGCGGCGTGCGCGATTTTTATCGCGCGATGGCTGGTGGAAAATGGGCAGAAGGAAAATTTGAAGAAGAACATCCGGTTTTTGTTTTGTCCGGAACGTATCGGCAGCATTGTGTATCTGTCCAGAAATCCGGAGAAGCTCAAGAAGATTAGGAGTGGCGTGTTTACAGAATTCTTAGGATATACCGATACGCTTAACCTGCAGCATTCTTTGTTCGAATCTTCATCAATAGACCGGGTCGCGGCGATTATCCTCGGCGAAAGCCCGGTGGAATATTCGGAGCGTTCTTTTGAGCCCTGGAATGACGAAGGCGTCTTTAATTGCCACGGGGTACGGATCCCGATGATTTTTTTAAGTCGGACAACGAATAAAATATTGGAAAATTATCATACAAGCGACGACAACCCCGGCAACCTGGACAAACCCAGTTTGTTTGAAAGCTTGGAAATTGTTAAAGACATTGTTTATGCCGAGCTTCGGAATTGTGTTCCGAAACACTTGATCGAGGCGGGGCCGCCGTTTTTATCCAAAAGAAACCTGTGGATCGATTGGACCCAAAGCGATAAAGGTTACGCGCAGAACCTTCTTTTGGAACAACTGCTCTGTCGGATTGATGGAGAAAAAGATATCGTAAAACTTTATGAAGAGATCAAAGAGATTATTCCTGAGATGAAATATTCCGATATCTTTGATGTTTTAGCTCCGCTGGTGCGGGAACGGTTGATTGAATTAATGCCGCTTCCGGGAGCTCACAGTTAGAAAGAGGCAGGCATGAAAGAAACGAAAATACATCCGGTTTTTTTGGCAGGGCATCGAAAGTCGGGGACGACCATGTTTCTTAACCTTCTGGACAGCCATCCGGAGTTGTGCGTGTACCCGGTGGACATTACGGTCCTGTATGCGTATTTTCCTTTGTTTGAGAGCAGTTCGTACGCTCCCGAGGAGCGCAAAAAACGGGTTGAAAAAGTTGTTTTTAAGCATCTTCAGAAACAAGAGGTGATCACAAAACAGCTTGATGTTGTAAAATTCCGTAAGGCGTTTGGCGCGAGGATGGAAGGAAAGGATTATAAGACGAAGGACGTGATTGAGAATCTGATGTTGTCTTATCAGGAAGTCCAGGGCATCAATCCCAAAGCGGTCAAAGGCAGTGTTATTAAGGAGACTAGTGTTGAGATTTATGCCGGGGAGATTTTTGAGTGGTTTCCCGAAGCGAAGTTTGTCCATCTCATCCGTGATCCGAGGGATAATTTTGCCGCGCTCAAATCCGGAATAGATAAACTTTATAAAGGTTACGGGGATGATGCAAAAACCATCCTGCACAGTTTGCTTGAGCGCGCCCATCTCGGGATGAAAATGGCGGATATCAATGTAAGGCGTTTTGGTAAGGAACGTTATAAGATTTTACGCTTTGAGGACCTGGTCGCGCATCCCCTCAAAACATTAAAGGGGCTGTGTGATTTTCTGGAGATCGGGTACAATGAAAGCCTGGTGACGCCGACTCTCCTGGGCCAGCCGACCCGGGGAAACAATTTTGAGAAGATGGATTTTTCAAAGATTTCAGGCAAAAATATCGGGCGATGGAAAGAGCGCATTGACCTGCGGGAAGCGATGGTTATCGAATTTCATTTTAAAGAGTTGATGGAGCGGTTTGATTACAAATTTTGCTTCTCCGAAGCCGAGCAAGCGGATGCGGCAGCCGATTTTTATAAATGGAGCAATTATAAATACCATTATTTTGACGCCTTTAAATAGGAAAGAAGCCCAACATGGAAAAAAATCAGAATAACGCGCACGTCTTTGCGACTGACTGCCTGTTGCAGGGGTTTGTTATCAAGGATTCCCTGTATTCATTTTTACCGGCGTTGGGCCTTTCGCATGAGACCGTGGCCGCGCAGTTTATGCGCCAGGACCAGGGGGGTATGTATGACCTTCTAGAACAGGTTTATTACGCGATGAAACGAAATTTTTTGGAAAACATCATGATGCAGCAATCAGGGAAATCGGTGCCTGTGGAGAGTGTCCTTTTTCATGAGAAATTCGGCTGGATTTTGGAAAGCGGGATCGGCAAAGCGTATCTGGGCAAGGTTTCCGTTCCGAAGGGGCTGAAAATTACTATTGGATTCATGTCGTATTTCAGCGGGGATTCGATCATCCGGGGTGAGCATCCGTTAGAAATCGGTTCTTTTGTATCCATTGCCAATGGGGCTTATATCTCAACGACGACGCATTCCCACCGGACGGATTTTGGCGCGACGTATAATTTTCGCAGCAACCAACGCCTGGTTGCCGAAGGGATGAACCTGGATGTCGACACGCATCCTACGGATGTGAATACAGGTGTTATTATCGGTAACGATGTCTGGATCGGCAAAGACGTAACGATCATGAACGGCGTGACGCTCGGGGATGGCTGTGTTATCGGGACCAAAGCGCTGGTAACAAAAGATTGCGAGCCGTACGGAATTTACGGCGGGATCCCGGCAAAATTAATCCGCTACCGGTTTCCGCCGGAAGTTATTGCTCAAATGAAGGCTGTCCAGTGGTGGGATTGGCCGTATGCCAAGATCCGGAAAAACGAAAAATTTTTTAATACAAACTTTCAGGAATACAAAGGAAGTTTGAAAGATTTGATTGTGGAATCGTAGGAGATTGAAGGAGAAGATTGTTTTATGAAGATTTTTGATAAGTTAAAGAATATTATAGCCCAGATCAGGGAAGATCAAGAAATCAATGACCAGGAACGTTCTTTTATTGAGCGAAATGCGGCCTATTGGCGCAAGTATCATGGAACAAGCCTGGAGCAGAAAAAATCCAAATATGTCCTGATTGATTATGAGCTAAATCCGTTTGTCCTGGTGTCCAATATGTCACTGGGGAGTATCATCGCGCATGAACACAAGGCGGCAAAGTTGATCCTGCTCCCGCATCCTTTGAAGAGAAAAATGCGCGAGATCATCGCGTCTTATCAGGATTGCCTTATTTTATGCAAAAAGGATTATTGGTATTTCTTTAAGCTGCTTTTTTGTCTGATTCCGGCACTCAAGATATTTTCTCAGTTAAAAACTCCTGATGATATCCTGAATTTGGAAATGAATGGAGTAAAGGTCGGAGACAAGATTTATGATACGATTCTGGCCCGCCACAGCCTGGCTTCGATTAATAAACTGGATATGGTTGTTTTTTGGGCTATCTGGCAGACGCTGGAATATGCCAATTTTATGGCCCGCGTTGCCGATCTGTACACGATTGATTCCGCTGTATTTGCCCACAATATGCTGGTGGCCGGCGGAGTTCCTTTCAATATCCTGCTTGGCCGTAATGTCGAGATATTTTTACGCTCCGGCTCCCGTAACCTGACATTACGCAAAGTCCGCAATATCAACCAGGCTAATGTGCATACGATTACCCCTGAACGAAAATACCTGGATTATATCCTCAAGAACCATAAGGAAGAAGTTTTGCGTGCGACAGAGAAGTATATGCTGGCACGTTTTGAGAATGAAGTGGATGGGCTGCCCGTCAGCCTCGCTTTTACGAAGATGAAGAAAACATACACCTCAAGGCAGGACTTTGCCCAGAATTTTCAGTTGGATGTAAATAAAAAGAATATTTTTGTCATGTTGCACGCGTTTAATGACGGGCCGCACTATTTTGAGTTCCTGATATTCAAAGATTACGGGCAGTGGTTTTTGGAGACTCTCGAAATTGCCAAAGAGATGAAAGACGTCAATTGGATATTCAAGGAACACCCCGGCGCCAATTATTATCAGACAAACCTCAACTTGGAGAAGATTTTTGAGAGCCTTAATGAAAAGCATATTGTTTATCTGGGGATGAATGCCAATTTTAACGCCCGAAGCATTCAGTATGTCGCTGACGGCCTGGTTACCTGCCGCGGGACGGCGGGTATTGAATTCGCAACCACGGGTGTTCCCTGCGTTTTGGGGGGTGATAGTTTTTACAGTGATCACGGGTTTACGATTGAACCCAAAAACCGGGAAGAGTACCGCCAAGCGCTTGAAGGGCTTAAGTCAGGCAAACGGCTTTCTGCGGAACAAATGGAAATGGCGAAAATATTTATGTATACCTACGGAGAGATGATCGTAAGCGAGAATTATTATTTTTGTCCGTCGGCGCGGGATTTTCATGTTTCCCATGAATTGCCGAAAACGTTTTGGACGGATGCCGCTGAATTGCTGGAAGACAAACATGCCGAACGCTTGAACCATCTCATCAGCCAGATGAAATTTTTTATCAATAATGAAAAGTACCTGCAATATGTTGATTTGGACGTTTATGGATATATGCGAGGGGCGGTTGAAGGAGCCGGAGATTCGGTTTTGTCGTCCCGCTGAGGAGAATTTTGTAATGATTTTATGTGCTAACCCACAAGCCCAGTACAAGACCTATAAGAATGAAATCAACCGGGCGGTCGCTTCCGTTCTGGACGGCGGACGATATATTTTGGGTGCGGAAACGGATTCCTTTGAAAAAGAATTTGCCGCTTATATCGGAACCCGTGAAGCTGTTGGCGTAGGAAGCGGGACAGAAGCCCTGCATCTTGCCCTTAAAGCCTGTGGTGTCGGGCCGGGAGATGAAGTCATCACGGTTGCGCATACGGCAGTTGCGACGGTGGCGGCGATTGTTCTGTGTGGCGCGGTTCCGGTTTTGGTGGATGTAGAGAAAGATTTTTTTACAATGGCTCCTGATCAGTTGGAAAAGGCCATCACGGCCAAGACCAAAGCGGTGGTCGTTGTTCATCTGTACGGGCAGGCAGCGGATATGAAATCAATTTTGAAAATTACCGGTTCGCGTGGAATTAAGGTTATTGAGGATTGCGCGCAGGCAACCGGAGCGCTTTATGCCGGTAAAAGGATAGGGTCTCTGGGGGACATCGGCTGCTTTAGTTTTTATCCGACTAAAAATCTTGGCGCCATTGGCGACGGAGGTATGGTTGTTTCCGGCCAGAAGGAGTTAGCGGAAAAAGTGCGGACCCTCCGGGAATACGGCTGGGATCAATCTCGCAACAGCCAGGCCGCCGGATGGAATTCCAGGCTGGATGAACTTCAGGCGGCGATTTTAAGGGTTAAGTTGAGACATCTGGATCATGATAATGCGCGCCGGATGAAAATTGCGGAGTTTTACCACAAGGAATTGCAGGACAGCGGTATTGTCTTGCCTCAGGAGCGACCGGATTCCGACCATGTTTATCATTTATATGTTATCCAGTTGCAGGAGAGGGACCGGTTAAGGGAATTCTTGAAAGAGAAAAGGATTCAGGCGATGGTCCATTATCCGGTTCCCGTTCATCTGCAACCGGGGTATAAAAGCGCAGTAAGGGTTTTTGAAAAATTAGAAACGACAGAGCGTATTGCCGGAGAGATATTATCTTTGCCGATGTATCCTGAGTTATCAGAATCCGAACAGAAGTCGGTCATGGATACGGTAAAAATGTTTTTATCCAGCCTTTCATCCGCGAAGGCAAATAAATAGGAGGAAGTTATTGTGAAGTGCAGGACGTGCGGTGCTCAAACTAAAGAAATCATATCATTCGGACGGATGCCGATTGCCAACGGTTTTTTAACCCGGGTGCAGGGAGATGATTCCGTTTTTACGCTCTCGGTTGTGTTCTGCCCTAACTGCCTCATGGTGCAACTGCGAGAAACGGTTAGCCCGGAGACGATGTTTAATGACAATTATCAATTCCTTTCGTCGACTTCAAGGGCGATGGGGGAACATTTTAGGGGTAACGCGGAAGAAATCTTTCATCGTATCAAGAGCGTCAAGGATCCGTTTGTCGTGGAGTTGGGTTGCAATGACGGTATTATGCTCAAGCATATCGCCGCAAAAGCGATCCGGCACTTGGGGATTGAGCCTTCCGGAAACGTCGCGGCATTGGCCCGGCAGAACGGCGTGCAGGTCCAGGAAAAATTCTTTAACGCAGATACCGCCCGGCAGATCGTTCAGAAGCAGGGCAAGGCGGATGTCATTTGCGGTTCCAATGTTTTTTGTCATATAGAGAATATTAATTCAGTTTTTGAAGGAGTTTCTATTTTGTTAAATGACAATGGCGTTTTGTTTTTCGAAGACCCGTACCTGTATGACATCGCGCAGAAATCATCTTTTGACCAGATTTATGATGAACATGTCTATTATTATTCCGGGCTTTCCGTTTCTCAATTGGCCAAGCGGCACGGGATGCAATTGGTTGACATGAAGCACCAGGATGTCCATGGCGGCTCTATGCGCTACTACATTAAAAAAGGCAGTGCTAGTGTCATCTCTGAATCCGTTGGGCAGTATATCGACAAAGAAAAAGAGCTGAAGCTTGACCGGATGGAAGGTTATATTGATTTTAAGAATAATGTGGATCAGATATGCGTAGATTTAAAAAAAATACTGAAAGATGTCCGTCAGCAGGGCAACCGCATCGTCGGTTATGGAGCAACTTCCAAGAGTACAACGCTTCTGAATTATGCCGGGATCGGTTCGGACACAATCGATTACATTTGTGATGTCACGCCAAATAAGGTCAATAAGTTTACGCCGGGCACACATATCCCGATTAAGCCGTACGAAACTTTCCTGCAGGATAAGCCGTCATATACTCTGTTGCTTGCCTGGAACCATAAAAATGAAATCTTTGAAAAGGAAAAAGAATACCGCCGGCAGGGCGGGAAGTTTATTACCTATTTTCCCAAAGTGGTTGTTGAATAGAAAGGACGATTGATGATTGAGGGGATTGAAATCAAGGAATTAACGGTGCACAAGGATGAACGGGGTTTTTTTTGTGAATTGATCCGCAAGTCGGATGATTTCTTTGGGGAATTTGCCCAGCTCAGCCATTCCATGTCACATAAGGGGGTTTTTAAGGCCTGGCATATGCACATTAAACAGACGGATTGGATGTACGTTGCCGCCGGGGATATTAAACTCGGCCTTTATGATACACGCGACAATTCAAAGACCAGGGGGGAGCTGATGGAAATCCTGATGGGAGAAACATACGGCCGCAAGGTCATTAAAGTCCCGCCCGGGATTGCCCACGGTTACAAAATCATCAACGGGCCGATGCACATTGTTTATGTCATGAACCGGGAATATGATCCGAGTGATGAACTGCGTATTCCCCACGATGACCCTAAAATCGGGTACGATTGGGTAAGCGCGTAAAGAACATGGAAAAAGATTTTAATATTTGGGAAGGTGTTTACAAACGATTCGAAGATGTTCCGGTGTGCGGGAAAGGGTTTGGCGATTCGTTGTGGCTGAAAAATTCTTTGCAGAAGATTGAAAGAAGGATTCAGGATTTTCAGTCGGGAAATTCTGACGCGGGAGAGAAAAATCCGCTGGCATCGTTGATTCAAGAGAAAATGCAAGGCCGTGAGCGTCTCAGGATTATTGATTTTGGAGGGTCTCTTGGGTTTACGTATCTTTCCGTGGTAAACGCATTGCCGGCCGGTGTTTTGCTGGATTACCGTGTCGTTGAGGTTGAACAGATCTGCCGGGAAGGCGCCCGGCTTTTTAAAGGCGATGAACGGATTTCTTTCCATCCCTCGCTCGATGGTGTGGAGTTGAAGAAAGCGGATATTGTCTACCTTTCCTCTGCTTTGCATTACATGAAGGATTGGAAAGAGCTGCTTAATCGCTTATTGGGTTTTGAACCAGATTATTTGTTGTTGGCGGATTTAACCGCCGGGGATATCCCGACCTACGCGACCGCGCAGAATTATTACGGTTCGAAAATCCCGGTTTGGTTTTTTAATATTGCGGAGATTGTCAATTTTGTTAAGTCACAAGGATGGAATTTTGTATCAATCAAAGTAAATACTGCTGAATTGCACCAGAACAATTTCCCTTCTGAATATCGGTTGGGAAATACAAGTGATGTGCTTTTCAATAGGAAAGGTCAGTGACTCATGAAGAGGAGTCTAGTGAAAAGATTTCCGCCGGAAGTGATCCTGTGGGGCGGGACGGGCCAAGCCAAAGTTGTTCGTCCGATTATCGAACACCATGGATCAAAGGTTGTCGCTGTTTTTGATGACACAAAGGGGCTAAAATCTCCCTTCCCTGATGTGCCTGTATATCAGGGGGTCGAAGGATTTAAAACCTGGATTAAGAAAAAGGATCCTAAAAAGGTCGGGTTTTGCGTGGCTATCGGGAATCCGTACGGCAGGGCCCGGTTGCGTATTGCCGATATGTTAATCAAAGAAGGTTTAACACCTGTTACCGTGATCCACCCGACGGCATGGATTGCCGAGAGCGCGATTATTGGTGAGGGGGCGCAGATTCTTGCCGGAGCGATTATCGGGGTGGAAGCGCGGCTGGGCCGGCAATGCATCGTTAATACCAACGCGAGCGTGGATCATGAGAGTACTCTGGATGACGGGGTAGAGATTGCCCCTGCCGCAACACTTTCGGGCCTTGTGCATGTCGGGGTTAACGGATGGATTGGTGGAGGGGCCATCGTTTTACCGAGGAAGAAAATCGGAGCTGATGCTGTTGTCGGCGCCGGCGCTGTTGTCATCAAGGATGTCCCTGAAAAGACAACGGTGGTGGGGGTTCCGGCAAAACCGCTTATTAAGCAAAAAGGAAAATAGTATGGAAAAAATTCATATGGCCGGCCCATGGATAACGGAACATGAGATCAAAACCGTTGAGGACGCGATGCGTAACGGCTGGTATGAGCATGCCTACGATTATTGTGAAAAATTTCAGAAAGAGTTTGCCGCCTATCACGGCCGAAAATACGGGATCATGACCCCCAACTGCACGACCGCGATTCATTTGTTGCTCACGGGCCTGGGCGTTAAAGAAGGGGATGAGGTGATTTTACCGGAATGCACGTGGATCGCGACGGGAGCGGGCATCACGTACCTTAACGCAACGCCTGTCTTTGCTGATATTGACCCAAGAAATTGGTGTATTGACCCGCGGTCACTTGAGGAAAGGATTACCCCGAAGACCAAGGCTATTATCGCGGTCGATCTTTTTGGGAACATGCCGGATATGAATCAACTGAAAGCAATCGCGCAGAAACATAATATCCCGTTGATTGAAGATTCTGCCGAGGCGTTAGGTTCAACGTACAAGGGAGTACGTGCCGGAAAATTCGGTGTGGGTTCGGTATTCAGTTTCCACCGTACCAAAACATTAACGACCGGTGAAGGAGGCATGCTTCTTTTGGATGATGATAAGCTTGCTGAGCGCTGCATGTTTCTGCGGGACCACGGCCGTAAACCGAACGGCAAATTATATTATAATTATGAAGTAACGTACAAATATATGCCGTTTAACGTCCAGGCGGCCTTAGGGTATGCCCAATTTCAGCGCCTTGATGAACTCGTCGGAAAAAAGAGGGAACAATTGCAGATGTACCGCGAAGGATTGAAGGGGATTCCGGATATCCAGTTGAATCCGGAGCCTGAGGGTGGTGTCAACGGTGCCTGGATTACAGCGGTTGTTTTCGGAAAATCCCACAAGATGACAAAGCAGGCGGCCATGGATAAACTCAATGAGCTTGGGGTTCCTTCGCGCCCGTTTTTTTATCCGTTGTCCTCACTTCCGGCGTACCCCGGTTATCGTGAAAAGTATGAACCATTGAATCCGGTCGCTTATGATATCTCAGAGAGGGCGATCAATCTTCCGTGCGC
>Ga0066640_10002678_pt1 | contig 10686 bp, 9 predicted proteins | sample CryGeyCG2114_020_2_FD_59505 | JGI IMG/M metagenome (GOLD analysis project Ga0066640, IMG submission 59505) | Groundwater microbial communities from aquifer - Crystal Geyser CG11_big_fil_rev_8/21/14_0.20 | ecosystem: Environmental > Aquatic > Deep subsurface > Groundwater | place: USA: Utah... | reverse complement strand
CCCCAATGGCAAAAATCGTCACACCATAGAAGCCATCACCGACAGTCTCAAAAAAATAAACATCTCCTGTACGAACTTTTTCAAAGACAGAGAAAAACGGGGCACCATCCACTTTGAACCCAAAGAACTGATGAAACTAGCCTTTGAAGATACCAAAAACGCTGACCTCTTGATTATAGAGTTTTCAGAAAAAGGAGTCGGTTTGGGTATAGAAGCAGGATTCGCAACGGCAAACAACATCCCCATTCTCGTCATAGCAAAGCCATGATCAGACATATCAGAAACTCTCCAGGGCATCGCAACCCACATCATCTTCTACGACGACCCAAAAACTCTCCACACCCTCATCAACAAATCCCTACTCACCAAACCATTAAATATACCTTGATAAATAATAGAGGTTGTCATCCTGAGGCAACGAAGGATCTTATGTAGTACTAAAATAGCTATGATAGTAAGATTCTTCTCCGGCACCACACATGAACAATGTGGGTGCCAGATCAGAATGACAGACTTCCCAATGTAAATCACTGTGTATGTAAATATTCCAAATCTTCATCTGACTTCATCTTTCATTCATCTGACTTCATGAAATTAAAAAAACAAAACATCGTCACTCTCTGATGAGGCACCTGATCCCTCATGCTCCTCACCTGATTGAGAAAATATGCAGACACTATTGATGTCTCCACCATTATGTCGATGGCTGATGATGGAGGATCTACCTGACGCATGAGAAAAGACCGAGACATGCCTGCCTTCGGCGGAGACTTTCGTGATGCACTTGTCTGACTTGCAGAAAACGAATCGCTTGCCAAGATATTTATGCACCGTTTCCAAAAGGGAGATGAACTCAGAGGACACAGTGTCGGAAACCTTATTCTTTTGTGATTGTTCGAAGCAACGGGTGGGGACATTCCCCAAGCTCTCGAAATAGCACACGAAGTCTTGAGGGTAAGAGGCAAAGTCTATCCCTCCACCACCGAAAGCATCAAACTTCAATGTACCTATGATGATGGCACCATCTTCGATAGCCAAACCCTCATAGACAACTCATGGACTATGGGTGGACATCACATCACCGATACCAAATTGATACCCTCACCCAAGGCCTACCAAAAAGCCCTCGATATCATCAAACATGCAGACAAAATCATACTCTGACCAGGGGATTTTTATGCCAACACGGTCGCAAATATTTTAGTTGAAGGAATAGCCGAAGCCATCAACAACTCATCAGCCAAGAAAATTTTTATCATCAACCTCATGACCAAATACAATCAAACTCACTGATTTACCACCAAAAATTTCATCAAAGAACTCCACAAATATCTTTGAGCCTATCCCGACTACGTCATTGTCAACAACGACTTCGATCCCCACAACATCAACATCGATCAGTATAAATCAGAACACCGACACATGGTCCACGACGACACCAACGGAGATGAAAACTACACCGTGATCAAAGATAAAGTCCGACGAGAAGGCAAAGAGTTCAAAAGAAGCAAATCTGACGTCATCCCCCGCTCCTTCATCCGCCACGACCCAAACAAATTAGCTCAAATTATTATCAACATTTAATTGAACATAATGAATTCTCAAATGACAACAGCACAAATCATGATAGCTTTTGTCTTATGAGGCATCACATTAGAAGTGTTGTGAACTGCAATTCTCAATTTTATTGAAACCAAAAACCCTAAGCTCACTAGTGAAACTTATCTATGGATGATACCGGTGTACGCATTCGTACCATGTATCTATTGTCTAAATAACCCCCAGTTTTTTCAATTCCCTCCTTCACCCGAAAAGGGTATTTATAGGTTCGGGAGTGAGTTTATAGCTTAGATACTCATCCAGATTATATGAGATAAACTTCAAGAATGATGTTGGATTTTCTGTGAGGGACCTCCATTTACAGTATTTCTTGTAGTGTAGATTGATGTGCTGGTAAGTCGTATCAACCCTTTCCATTACCTTTTCATATATCTCTTGTCATAAGACTATAATGAATTGAGTGATCGCTAAGATGTTTTTAATCTTCAACATACTCATTAACCTTACTCCTTCTAATCATAATTGTTTCATCTTCGCAAAGTCTTTTTCTATACTTCGCCTTGCTAAATAGTGGTTCACTATTGTTTCTGTTTCTTCATCAATGTTCGTAAACAAATACAAGTTTGTCTTGAATCATTTTCTGTGTATTACGTGTAAATAAACATTCTCTCAACTATTCAACTTGACCTCATGTTTACCACTTTTAAATGATATAATTTTCTTTTTGTTTCCCGTTTTTTTCTCTAACAAAACCCTATTTTTCTTTGCTCTTATCGCGTATTCTTCTCTGTCTTCTTTATTATCATTGGCAAATCGACTATGTACTCATGTGCAGTCTCATCATCTATCAATAACATATACTCATACTTGTTTTCATACTTGCTCTTTCGTTTGATTCAAGCACTCTACTGTTTTTTCCCATTTCTTCTTTTCTCATACTTCTTCATCTATCCTTGATAATATTGATACTCATCAAATGTTTACTCACCTAAATATGTATCAATTTCATGTCAACCCAGTACTTCCATCACGAATTCTACTTAGTCATGGCATTTTTTTGGCATCTGGCTTATACAGATCACTTTCATCATAGCTAATGATTACTTTCCACGTAGCTTCTTTGATTTTGTTTCTTGCTATTTTCAACGCTTTTTCTTCCACTATCTCAGTTAACTCTACATTTCACAAGTGATACGATAGTTTCTCTGCTTGCTTAGATGATACATGTTCTCATTCGTATAAGTGTGATAACACTACTGTAGTCTGTTTTCGAACTCATCTTATAGTTGATTTTACTGCTTTAAACTGTGGTTTGCTCATGTTATTTTCAAATATCCTCATCGCATTATCTATGATCTTCCCAGTTAATTCATAAGGTATTTTGGTATTCCATTTTGTCTTCCTCATGGCAATACAAATAAGATAAAATCTCATTTGTATTTTACTGTTTTCTCTAGTTTATAAAAGACTTTTCGTTGTTTTTGTTATCTTATTTTGGGGGTTATTCAGATTGGTATTACAACACTTTTAAAATCACCTTGCTTTTCCTCTTGCAAAAGCTATTTTCCACCAGTTATCCTGGTTTTAAGATAAGTATTTTTTTATGATTACCATGTAATGTATACGCTCAATTTCGTGAAAGAACTGTTTGCAAAATTCAAGGATAGAGAATATACGCCTACCGTTTCGTATACCCAGACAGGTATCCCTTCCGTGTTAAAAAAATCGCTAAAACTTAGAGTCGTAGACGCGGGGGATGATGAGGCAACGATGGCAGAACTCTACGCACTGGAAGGTCCACAGTATAGTTTGGAATCGTATGGCATTTCCTTCACCGCTTCTCCCAAGCATGCTGACGGTATTATGGTGGTTGGTGCCGTTTCCAAAAATATGAAAGCTGCTCTAATGTCGGCATATGACCTTACGCCGCGTCCCAAAATCGTCATAGCTTGCGGAGATAGGGCTCTCCAGGGAGACACAAGATTTGCTGAGATAGCAGGTAGTGCAAAAGAGGTATTGTGAACACTAGATCTTGCCATCCCGGGTAACCCTCCCTCAGCAAAAGACATTCTCTCCAGTCTGGTCTCTTATATGCGTTCATAACTCAGTCATTTCTATGTTTGGTTCGAGAGAGGTTGCGCCATTTTTTATGTATTATCATTACAGATATATGGAACCGTTATTTCTTTTGGAGATACTCTGAGCAATAGCTGCTATCATACTTCTTATGAGCTTGTTTGTACGTTCTGCACGCATGCTGACGATAATCAACGCCTTTCAAGTGTTTTTTTTTCTCAGCAGTGGTACGATTGCTGTCTTGTCGCTTCTCGGTCAGAGCATCTCCTTGCCGGATATCTTTGTTATGACACCGATAAGGATGTTTTTCCTCCTCATACTGAGCGTCGTCGGCGTCGGGATAACTCTGTATAGCAGTTGGTACTTGAAAGCATATCTTGCTCACCACAAACATATCGGCATCTATCTCTTCCTGACCGTACTCTTCGTTTTTTCCATGATGGGTATCATCCTGAGTAATGAGATGATCACATTTCTTGTGCTTTGGGAGATTATGTCATTGTCGAGTTATTTTCTCGTCGTGCACGAACCTGCGAAAAAAGACGTGATGACACAGGGAGCGCGATATTTCATCATTACGCATATCGGTTTTTTCGCTCTGCTGTTTGCCTTTCTTCCTTTTTCCCTCCAGTCCTGATCGACCTATTTTGATCTCCGAACCGCGGCACCATTCACTATGTGAACCAAAAACATTATTTTCCTTCTCGCTTTGCTTGGCTTCGGCAGTAAGGCGTGAATTGTTCCTTTCCATATCCGACTCCCCAAAGCTCACCCTATAGCACCTTCACATATTTCTGCGATGATGTCAGGATGTATGGTGAAGATACCTGTCTTATTTCTTTTTATCTTTATACAACAGTTTTTCATCAACCAACTCCCATTGTGGCGAGGGTTAGTCGTCTTGATTCTTGGTGCAATATCGGCATTGGTAGGTGTATTTTATGCGCTTATACAACACAATATAAAAAGGTTGCTTGCGCATCACACCATAGAGAATATAGGGATCATTTTTATATGACTTGGTTTATATATGATAGGGACTACGTTGGGACAACCGGCGCTGAGTCTCATAGGGATCTTCGCGAGTTTGTATCATAGTTTCAATCATGCGGTATTCAAAAGTTTGCTGTTCCTTACCGCGGGTTCGATCATCGAGAGGACAGGGGAGTCAGACATAGAACGCCTTGGCTGACTCATCAAAAAGATTCCTTGGGTCGCGATAAGTTTTTTTATCTGATCACGGGCGATCATCTGATTACCGCCATTGAACGGATTTAATTCTGAGATCTTGACGATGCTGTGAATAATCCAAGGTTTCCAACTAACACAAAATATCTGGATCACGGTCGTCTTCATCATAGCGCTCGTCATGGTATGAATGATGAGCGCGGCGGCTATCGCGTGTTTTACAAAAGCTTGCTCTGTCATCTTTCTGGGAAATCAAAGAGACAGATCATATACTGTAGATGTCGCCTTTTCACGAGCAGAAGTAAGCTCCTTCGTATGGATGATCGTTGCGATCATCTGATTAAGCGTGCTTCCCGGATCTATGCTTCGTGTCGTTCATACTATCCTGGGTACGACCCCAACACCATCTCTTTCTGCGTTTAGTTTACCACTCACTGGTACGACCTATATCCCTCGAATAGTTTTGGTCGTGTTTGTTCTCCTGGTAGCATGAGGTCGGATACGGTATCGCTCCATCATCAAGAGATCGCTCACGAAAACTCCTCGAAATTGTTGATATCCTGTTATTGTCCCCCAAACGCAATATTCGTGAAGCTCTTTTGTACAGCCGTTGAGGAGAGTTTTCATGTGATTCTTCTGAGAAACAAAAACTATGACACCCGTGATGACAGAAGCGCAGCAAGAGGGAAGAAAATATTTCAAAAAAGAACTTTCTTCGTTCCACTATACGGTCACTCATAGATATCGATTCGACCTCTTCTTTGATGTCGTCATCCAAAAGATAGCTTGGCTATCAAAACTAACCAAATCAATCATGAATGGGAACCTAAATTTTTATATCGCCTATATGTTTGTCACCTTGATTGTCAGCTCACTTTTGTGGTATCGGATAAAATAAAACTCTTCATTTTAATTTTCTTCACCGCTATATCTCCATGATGACGCTCTCCCTGTATATACTCTGGGCCTTGTTAGGATTATTACTTGTCCCTTTTTTCGATGCGGTTATCAGAAAAACCAAAGCCTTTTTGAATGGTAGAAACTGACCGAGTATCTTGCAAAGCTATTATGATTATCTGAAATTGTTTCAGAAAGAGAATTTTATTAGCCAATTTACTTCTCTTTTTTCTCATCTTGCTCCCGTTGTGCTTTTGGTAAACAGTGTACTCTTCTTTTTTTTGATCCCCCTGTATGGAGCGGGTTTTTCTCTTCATATTTTCGTCATCCTGTTTATCCTATGAATTACCGCTTTTTTTCTAGCTTTATATGGTATGGATAATGCAACCTATTTCGGCTGACTAGGAGCAAGCAGAGAGCTGTTTGTTCTGTTTTTGGTCGAGTCGTTATTACTTTTGAGTGTATGATTTTTGAGTCATACGACCTGAGTCTGGGATCTGTGATCATTACATGATGTCATCAGACAGCAGTATTCGGCACCAGTATTTCTGATACAAATGATTCTTTTTGCAGTTATCATGCGATACATCTTGGTAGCTGAAAACAAGAGATTCCCCTTCGACAATCCGACAACTCATCTAGAACTGACGATGATCCATGAAGCGATGTTACTCGAAACTACAGGTCCTACCCTGGGCATGATAGAACTTGCGTCCAAGATCAATCTTATAGGCTTTATGAGTTTATTTTCTTACCTCGTGTTGCCTTTTGATTTTGGCATAGTAACTATAGTTGGCTTATGATTCTTACGAGTAGCTAAGATTGTTGCTTTATGTGTCTTATTATGAATACGAGAAACCTATATTACCAAACTAAGGATATTTAGATATCCTGTTGTTCTTTTTAGCTTATTGACTATACAAATCGTGTTTATTATTTTTCATCAGATTTTACTCTCGTAGCTCTCCTATGGCACCTAGTCTTTCTCTCTTTTTCTTACTCTTCATACTGCTGTTATGTTTTATGTTGCCTGTCACCTCAAATTATCTGGTATTTTTGAAACTCTACTTTCTACAAGTACTCAGTATACTGTTGGTGTTCTTCATCAATCATGGCGACACACTTTCTCATGACACGATATTACTCATCTCCTTTATATTGGCGATTCTCATCAGAGCATTTCTTATCCCTGTGATGATGACCAATTTCTTGCAAAGATGAGGATTTCAGCTTGTAGAAAGGAAGATGATGTTTGGTACATTGATAACGATGATCCTCATGATTTTAGGTATACTATGCTCGTATATGCTGACTCTTCAGATTTTTTGACAGCTCAATCTGTTGTTTATGACGAGTCTTGTGGTGCTCTTTTCCGGATTCCTAGTGCTGATAAATCATAGAAAAATCATCGGAGACGTCTTATGATTCCTTCTTTTGGAGAATGCATTATTTTTGATCGCTTTCGCATTGATACCAGCGATAACCATCTCTATAGAGTTATGAATTTTGATCGATATTTTGATGAGCTTAACAGTCTTCGTTATTGCTATAGTCAAGATACGCCAGGTGCATGGCAGTATGGATCGCGCTAAACTCTCTCAACTGACTGACTAATATGATATTTACTTTCATCTCTCTTGGATACTCCCATGGAAAACTTGCTGTCATTTCTGATTCTTTCCCCTGTATGTATGGCTATAGGAGCGTTTTTTTTGAGGAAGAAGTGAAGAAGTATACATACGTATATAGGAGCAACTACCTTATGGTACGCTCTACTAACGTTTTTAGCCATCTACGCTTTACGAGAGGTAATTTTTTGAAGCCAAACATTTCAGCGATGAGAATTTTTGTTTGTCAATCAAACGAATGCTATATTTATTGTCCTGATCATGAGCTTATCTTTTGTGATTAATTACTATGCAGGCACATATTTCAAAAGAGAGGTAGCACAACATCATACGCTGGGACACGACAAAGATGTCACGATAGGCTATGGCAGATTATCGCAGTATCCTATCCTCAGTAATATGTTTATTTTTTCTATGTTATTTGTCGCGTTGAGCAATAACCTTATTTCCATGTGGATAGGACTAGAAGCTACCACCATATTTACGACATTCCTCATCAGTATGTATGGTAGCCAAACCAGTCGGGAGGCAGCATGGAAGTATACGATCATTTGCAGCGTAGGTCTGACGGTCTGACTTTTCGGATTATTTCTCATGCTGTATAGTGGACTTCCCACTCTCGATGTGTCGTATTCTCTTGCCCATGCCGTGGATATAGGCACCGTCAATGCTTCATTATTGCAATTTGCCTTTCTGGTTGTCGTGATTGGGTTATGAACCAAAGCTGCGTTTTTCCCTGTGAATACTTGGCTTCCTGACGCTCATGGCAAAGCGCCTTCTCCCATATCTGCCTTTATGTCCTCTATTTTACTGCCACTTGCCTTGTATGTCATCATCAGGGCGAAAGAAATAGTAGACATCGTGGTGCCGGGTTTTGCAAATAATGTCCTACTGATTGTTGGATTGGTAACACTGGTATATACCGGCTTCACGCTTCTTCAGCAAAAACATTTCAAAAGGGCACTTGCCTATTCTTCCTCGGAGCACATAGCGATCATTACGCTGGCATTCGCACTCAACGCGCCGTTGCTTGCCTTCGCTCACCTTATCTTTCATAGTTTCGTGAAAGCAGCATCATTTATGAGTGCGGGAAATATCCTACTGGAACTTGGGTCATGACAATTCAAAAACATCAAAAATATATTCTCGTATATGAAATATACTCCTTTGTTACTCATCGTTTCCCTTATTTTTTTGATGTGAATCCCTCCTTCTTATCTTTTTGTGACGGAGATATGGCTGATCGTGACAGCCTATAGCCAAAGCATACGGATCGCTCTGGTGATAACGGTAGCGCTTCTTCTCGCGACAAGTGGTCTTTTCCTGAACTTTTGAAAAATGTTTGAGGCAGAAAGTGAAGAAGAACCATTAACAATCAAGAGGTGTGAAGAAGATTTCCATCGAAATACCCTTCATCAATCTCTCCTCATCACCTTATTATTCCCTGTGTTGTTTATCGTACTTGCAAGCATTGGATTTGGACGATGGGGATAAAACAAAGTGTATTGCTAACTTAAAATAGATACAAGTTATTGCAAAGAGTTTATGAAAGCAGTTCCAAGAAGTTGGGAATAATAGATCATTTATCATATTTTACTGGATTATTCGTCCCGATACATCGGAATCAGAATGACCAAAAGATATGTGCTATTTACCACAAAGTTTACTATATCAGACGTTTTAGCTTATTGGGTATATGCCATGGATCATACTACATTCACAAACGCATCGGATCTTCTTTCGCAGATTGCCGTTGACCATGAGGAGGGATATCGCTTATTAGGAGTGTTTTTGCGTGAGTATTCTGCAGATAATGATGAAGTATTTATCGTCGTGCAGAAAGATGCCGAAAAGAAACTTTATACGTATATCCAGAGTAATCAGGAAGCTCTGCCGAAGATCAGTGATATCTACTACGATGCCTTTATGTATCAAAACGAGATCTATGATTTTTATGGGAAGCCGACAAAAGATACGGACAACTATACGCTGAGATTGCATCTCTACCCAGACACCTACTTCCCCAAAAGGAAAAAATGAAAATCGATGATTGAGCATAAAAACCCGTATATGTTTACAAAGGTGGAAGGTGAATGACTTACTGAAGTACAGGTATGACCTATCCATGCCGGCATTATCCCACCCGGACATTTCAGGTTTATGGTAGATGGTGAAGACACCCAAAATCTGGATACCAAGATGTGACGAAAACATAGAGGCGTCGAAGCGTATTTTATGCAAGAAAGGAATCTTGAGAAATTGCTTGAAGCTTCTCAAGAAATCGCAGGAGATTCAGCTGTAGCATATGCGATGACCTTTGCGAAACTAATAGAGCAAGCATCGGGAGTCCACGTCTGAGATCCAGAGAAACTCACGAGGATTATCCTCTTGGAATTGGAAAGAATATACAATCATCTACGAACGTTGTGATCATTGGCAAATGATGTGGGTCAGGCATTTATTCTCAATGGCTTTTTGGCGGTTAGGGAACAATTTTTGGAGATGAATGCTAGGATTTTTTGATCAAGAGTACTCAAACATACCATCCGTTTGGGTGGTGTGACCCATCTTTTTTCTTGACCAGAACAAGATGTCTTGGGTAAGCTGTTCACATGAGTCAAAACAAGATTGGAAAACCTTATTGCCTTATCTACGCAAGGACATGAGAATTATGACAGATTCAAAGATACCGGTATCGTCTTCGCTGACACAGCAGCCGCGCATTGAGCACTTGGTGTGGCAGCGAGAGCTTCTAGCTTACCTCTCGATGAAAGGATCTATGATGCGTATTATACAGATGTCGCGGGTATTCAGTTGGATGTAGCACTAGGTGAGCAATGAGATGCGCTGGATAGATTTACCGTGAGGGCAAGAGAGTGCTTCACCTCATTTGGGATCACCACCACCTGTCTGCAAAAGCTTCAGCAATCAAGTGTGCCGGCATGAACATCATCACCCATACCTCCCCCTTCTCTACAAGATGGCGTCTTTCTTGCTACGACAGAAGGTCATAGAGGGCAAGTACTCCAGCTGATGGTGATAGAACAAGGACAGATCGTCTATTTCAAAGTCAAAGATCCTTCGTTTGTCAATCGGAATCTTTTGGAATATGCGGTATTGAATAATATCATAGCAGATTTTCCTATCTGTAACAAAAGTTTTGACCTTAGCTATAGTGGATTTGATCTATAGATCATACATGCAAAAATGTCGCTAATAGCTATTTTCAAGTAATCTCTACGTTGGCACTAGTTCCTTTTGCTTGCGTTTTGGTAGATAGGGTCCACTGAAAAAACCATACAAGAAACAACTACAACAAGGGGACCGGATCATCAAA
>Ga0066640_10002677_pt1 | contig 10686 bp, 11 predicted proteins | sample CryGeyCG2114_020_2_FD_59505 | JGI IMG/M metagenome (GOLD analysis project Ga0066640, IMG submission 59505) | Groundwater microbial communities from aquifer - Crystal Geyser CG11_big_fil_rev_8/21/14_0.20 | ecosystem: Environmental > Aquatic > Deep subsurface > Groundwater | place: USA: Utah... | reverse complement strand
GCTTTGCCGCGCAGACCTGCCGGGACATTCGGAACCTGGACCTGAAGGGGACTGCTCAGCGCGCCTTCCAGTTCTGCCGGCTCAACCGGAACCCGGAGGATCTCAAACCCGGGAAATTCGCCGTCCTGCTGGAGCCGGAGGCGGTCGCCGAACTGATGGAGTGGCTCAGCTTCACCGCTTTCGGCGCCAGGTCGCTTGAAAACCGCTCCAGCTTCCTGACCGATCAGATGGGGAAACAGGTGGTCGGAACCAACATCTCGATCTGGGACGACGGAACGGATCCGGCCGGGCTGCGGGTGCCTTTCGACCCGGAAGGGACCCCGAAACGGCCGGTCCCCCTGATCGAAAAGGGTGTCGCCCGGGGGGTGGTCAGCGACCACCATTACGCGAAGTTCTCCGGCGGGAAATCCACCGGCCACGCCCTCCCCTACGACGACGCCGAGGGGGGGCCGGCCCCGGCCCACCTCTTCCTGGCGCCGGGGAAAACGCCGGCGAAGGAAATGCTCCAGACCCTCGACCGGGGGCTCTGGATCGCCCGCTTCCATTATGTGAACGGCTTCCTGAACCCCAAGACGGCGCTGATGACGGGACTGACGAGGGACGGGACCTTTCAGGTGAAGAACGGGAAGGTGACCGGGGCGGTCAAGAACCTGCGGTTCACGCAGTCGGTCGTGGAATCCCTCTTAAAGGTGGTCGCCCTCTCCAAGGAGCGGCGGTTGGTGGCCGATCCGGCCCACGGCTTCGCCGGCGTCACCTGCCCGGCAATGATCCTCCGGGACTTCACCTTCACCGGCCAAACCGCCTGAGGATCAAATCAGGCCTTATTCTCTCTCCCCCAAGAATCGCTCAAACATATCCGCATGAAGGCTCTCGTTCGGAACCCAGACCACAATGTAAGAATCAGAAAGACACCCGGCAAGAAAATACTGCTGGACCCTGATTCACCCCGAATAACCACAAGGGCAATTAGCGACCCCAGGAAAACAGAGCTCCAAGCAACAAATGACGGAACAGCTCGAACCACAAGATTGTTGTGTCTCCTCTCGCAAATGCCTATCAACTCAAGCAGTTCCCGCGACCTGGACCGAAAATTCTCTTTGGGCTCCCTGGGTGAATGCCATCCCTCTATCTCCTCAGCCAGTTTCCCGTTGTTTGTTTCGACTCCCCGCAACAATTCCTTCACGCGGTCTTTCGAAAAAGAGTCGGCGGCACTAAAATTCAGATGCTTCATCCACGCCCTGGCCATCCTATACGAATCGCTAAGTTCCATACCATTGTTCTGCAATCTAAAGACAGCAAAGACGCCGATTACCGCAATCAACGCAGCCGCAGACTGCGCGAGAGCGCTGAAGAAATAGAGCAGAACCACGTTGCTTACTTCGGCGCCCAAGAAACCGAACAGATCAAAACCGCACAGCATCTTTAAGCAGCTTTGGCGCGATGCGGATGAAAGCGAACTTCCAATTCGCTGTCCAAAGCGGCCGCCAACTTGATCAAAGTTTCCATGCTGAAGTTATGTGCTTCTCCAGACTCCAACTTGGCAATAAACGGCTGACTAACACCGATCCGCTTAGCAAGCTGAGACTGTGTCAGGCCCTGTCGCTCCCGGAGACGAATCAACGAATCCACGATGCGAAGTTTCTCCAGCTCTTCCTCAAATCCTCTTCGGAATCTCGCGTCTTTCAAAAACGGCTTCAACACTTCCCGATGAGTTTTGGCGCGAATAGGCTTCATAATGCTGCTCCCTCCAAAGTAACTTCGCCTTCCCGGTAGCGTCTCAAAAAATCCTGCATCCGGCTTAAGGCGATCTTTTTCTCGGACTCCGGCAATCGGTCCGTCTTTTTTCGAAACAGATGAACGATCACCGCGCAGCCTCTCAGCATAAAGAAATAGAGCACCCGGTGCCCCCCGGGTCTCAGCTCATATAGCTTGTCGCCAACATAATCGGAGATCGGCCGCCTCAACTCTTCCCCCCTCTCCTCCAGATAAGAAACATAGGCCAATATCTTCTGTTGTTCCTTGGCCGGCAGCTCCTGCAGAAGAGAAAGAACCGGGCTGCACCCCCGCGCATCCACATAATAAACAACCTGCCTGGCTCCCATAGATCAAGTATATAACCTATAGGTTATATAGTCAAGAGAAAATAACCGCGTGACAGTCATTCCTCAAAAAATTCGGCGAAGGATTCGCGGAGGGCATTCCATGGCCGGGGATTGGCGAATGGCGGAGGATTCGCCGGAGGCCTCGGGGGAACAACCCCGGCCAGATAGCTGCACAGGGGAGCAGTCACCGGCCCCTATCCCCTGAAAGGAATTCTGTGTCGGGGGTCGGGGTGAGAGGATGTCCGCAGACCGAGCGGCCATGGTGTCCCGCCTCTTTGGGGCGGGACGAGCGAGGTCGAGGAGCCAAGCGTCGTTTTCCACGGTGGGGAAAACGATGCGTTCCTCGAACCCCGGCCCACGGCGCGGGATTCCGGGAAGGGGATGGCCGCCGGCAACTCCAGGCGGCTGTGTTACTGGAGGGCGGGGATCAGATCTTTGTTCTGAAACAGCTCCGCCATCGTCTCGCCGATGTCGGAGGGATTGCGGGCGATCGAGACGCCGGCCGCCTTGAGCGCCTTGATCTTCGACTCGTGCGTCCCCTGCCCCTGGGCGATCACCGCGCCGGCATGCCCCATCCGCTTCTCCTTCGGGGCGGTGGCGCCGGCGACGAAGGCGACGACCGGCTTGGAGAAATGCTCCCGGATGTAGTCGGCGGCCGCCTCCTCGGCGGAGCCGCCGATCTCTCCGATCAGGACGACCGCCTTGGTGGCCGGGTCCTTCTCGAACCGCTCCAGAACCTCGATGAAGCCGGTGCCGGGGATTGAGTCCCCGCCGATCCCGACGCAGGTGGACTGCCCGAGCCCCCGCTGCGTCAGCTGCCAGACCGCTTCATAGGTCAGGGTGCCGGAGCGGGAGACCAACCCGACCGGGCCGGGGGTGTGGATGTAGCCGGGCATGATGCCGATCTTCGCCTGCCCCGGCGTGATCAGCCCCGGTCCGTTGGGCCCGATGATGACCGGCCCGTTCTTAAGCGGCGAGACCTGCCGGACCAGCCGCTTGACCCGGGCCATGTCCCGGGCGGGGATCCCCTCGGTGATCACGACGATCAGTTCCAGGCCGGCTGCGGCCGCCTCCAGGATCGCGTCGGCCCCGAAGGGGGCCGGCACGAAGATCCCGGTCGCGGTCGCACCCGTCTTCTCCGCCGCCTCGGCGACCGAGTCGAAGATCGGCAGCTTCTTCTCCCAGCGCTCCCCCCCCCGGCCGGGGGTGACGCCGGCGACAACCGGCGTTCCGTACTCCAGCATCTGCGCGGCGTGGAAACCACCCGCCTTGCCGGTGATCCCCTGCACGATGACTTTGATGGTGCTGCCCAGCAGAATGCTCATGGGGCGGCCGCCTGAACAACCTTTTGGGCCGCGTCGTTCATATCGGAAGCGGTGATCAGCCCCAGGCCCGACCGGTTCAGCATCTCCATCCCCCGCTCCACATTCGTCCCTTCGAGGCGCACCACCAGCGGCACCCCAATCCGGATCGTCCGGGCCGCCTGAATGATCCCTTGGGCGACAACATCGCACTTCATGATGCCGCCGAAGATGTTGACCAGGACCGCCCGCACCTTCTTGTCGGACAAGATCAGTTTGAAGGCCTCCCGGACCTGGTCCACGTTGGCCCCGCCGCCGACATCCAGGAAGTTGGCGGGCGAGCCGCCGTGCAGCTTGATCAAATCCATGGTCGCCATCGCCAACCCCGCCCCATTGACCATGCAGCCGACCGTGCCGTCCAGCCCCACATAGTTGATCCCGATCCGGCGGGACTTCGCCTCGGCCGGGCTGTCGGCGTCGGCGGTCTTGAGGGGATTGAGAGCCGGTTGGCGGTACAGGGCGCTGTCATCGATCGTCAACTTGGCGTCCAGAGCGAGCAGCCCCTTCTCCTTCGTCAGGGCCCAGGGATTGATCTCGGCCAGCGACGCGTCGGAAGCGAGAAAACCGGCGGCCAGCGCGATCAACTGTTTTTCGGCGGACGCCAGATGGGCCTTCGGGATGCCGATCCCCTTGGCAATCCTCCGGGCCTCGAAAGGCAGCAGGCCAACCAGCGGATCAAACGGTAATCGCAGGATCGCTTCGGGCCGCTCCGCCGCCAGTTCTTCGACCGACATGCCTCCCTCCCCGGAGGCGACGACGATCGGCCGGCCCAGCGTCCGGTCCAAGAGGACGCTCACATAGAACTCCTTCTGGATCGTCAGCCCCTGCTCCACCAGGAGGGACCGAACCGGCACCCCATCGGAGCCGGTCTGCGGCGTTATAAGCGGCCGGCCGAGCAGCTGCCGGGCCTTCGTTCTCAGCTCCCCGCCGCTCTTGATCTTCTGGATGCCGCCCCCCTTGCCCCGGCCGCCGGCATAGACCTGCGCCTTCAATATCCAGGGGAAAGACCCGAGCTTTTTCTTCAGAGCGGGAACGGAAAGGGCGGCGCGGTAAAGGGCGCTTGCGGGGATCGGGATCCCCCAGGCGGCAAACTGCTTCTTGGCCTGATGCTCAAGCAGCCGCATTCAGAAAGGCGTCAATCGCCTTCATTTCCTTACGGACCGCGTCGGCCGACTGATTCAGGGATTTCTTGGCCGCGTCGGACAGGGGAATCTCCACCACCTCCCGCAGCCCCCCCTGCCCCAGCCGGGCCGGGACGCCGCAGTACACCTTGTCGAGCCCGTACTGGCCGGTCAGCCAGGCGCAGACCGGGAGGATCCGGTTCTCGTTGAGGAGGATCGCCTGCACCATGTCGGCGGTGGAGCTGGCCGGAGCATAGAAGGCCGAGCCGGTCTTGAGCAGCCCCACGATCTCGGCGCCCCCCTTGCGGGTCCGCTCAATCAGCTGCTCCACCTCCTCCTTCGGAAGAAGCTTCGTAATCGGGACCCCGGCGACGGTCGTCATCTCCGGCACCGGCACCATCGTGTCGCCATGCCCGCCGAGCACCAGCCCCTGCACCTCCTTGACGGAGACCTTGAGTTTCTCGGCGACGAAGCAGCGCAGCCGGGCGGAGTCCAGAACGCCGGCCATGCCGAAAACCCGGCGGGGCCCCCACTTCGTCATCTGGGCCGCCAGGTAGGCCATCGCATCCAGCGGATTGCTGACCAAGATCAGGATCGCCTCCGGCGCCTGGGACATCACCCGGGGGACGATGGAATGGACGATCTTGGCGTTGGCTTCGAGCAGGTCTTCCCGGGTCATCCCCGGCTTGCGGGCCATGCCGGCGGTGATGACGACGATCTGGGCCCCCTGCAGGCCCGTGTATTCATGAGAACCGACGATCTTGCCGTCATGCCCTTCCAGCACCGCCGCCTGGGCCAGGTCCAGCGCCTTGCCGGCCGCCAACCCGGCGACGACATCCACCAGCGCCACATCGGCGATGTCCCGCTCCAGGATCCGCTGGGCGCAGGTAGCCCCGACATTCCCGGCCCCAATGATCCCGACTTTCGGCTTCGCCATGGCGTCAGCCCCGCTGAGCGACCCGGACGAAGCGCCGCTGGGTCGGGCCGGTGTAAATCTGGCGGGGCCGCCCGATCCTAAACCCGGGCGACTCCAGCATCTCCTTCCAGTGGGCCAGCCAGCCGGCCAGCCGACCGAGGGCGAAGATCACCGTGAACTGCTCGGTCGGGATCCCCAGCGCCCGGAGGATGATGCCGCTGTAGAAGTCCACATTCGGGTAAAGCTTGCGGGAGACGAAGTAATCGTCCTTGAGGGCCGCCGCCTCCAGCTGCTTGGCCAAGTCCAGCAGCGGGTCGTGGATGCCGAGCTTGCCGAGCACCTCATCGCAGGAAGCCTTGAGGATCCTGGCCCGCGGGTCGAAGTTCTTGTAGACCCGGTGGCCGAAGCCCATCATCCGGAAGCCGGAGTCCTTGTCCTTGGCCATCCGGATGAACTTGGAGAACTCCCCCCCGTCGGCCCGGATCTGCTCCAGCATCTCGATGACCGCCTGATTGGCGCCGCCGTGCAGCGGCCCCCAGAGGGCGGCCACCCCCGACGCGATTGAAACGAAGGCGTTCGCCCGGGAGGAGCCGACGAGCCGGACCGTCGAAGTGGAGCAGTTCTGCTCATGGTCGGCGTGCAGGATCAGGATCTTCCTCAGCGCGTTGACCGCGACCGGGTTGGGATCCTGCTGATCCCCCGGGCGGCCGTTCATCATGTGAAGGAAGCTGGCGACGCCGGCCAGATCCTGCCGGGGCGGGATCAACGACAGGCCCTGTCCCTTGCGATAGCCGTAGGCGCAGAGGGTCGGAAACTGGCCGAGCAGGGTGACGATCACCTCGTCAATCTCCTCCCGGGTCGGCGTCGGATTCAGCAGGGCCGGATAAGACCCCGAAAGGGCCGCCGCCATCGCCGAGAGCATCGCCATCGGGTGGGTCCCCTTGGGGAAGCAGTCGTAGAACTTCTCCAACCCCGCCGGGAGATTCACCTTCTGGTTGATCCGGCCGGAAAACTGGTCCAACTCCCGCTGGGGGGCCAGATTCCCGTGGATCAGAAGATAGGCGGTGTCGGTGTAGGTCGCGTGCTCGGCCAACTCCTCGATCGGGACTCCCCGGTAGCGGAGGATCCCTCGTTCGCCGTCCAGAAAGGTGATGTCACTCAGGCACGAAGCGGTGTTGGCGAAGCCCGGATCAATCGTCACCGCCCCGGTCTGCGCCCGGAGTTTGGTGATGTCGACCCCCTTCTCCTGCTCGGTGCCGGTCACGACCGGCAGGTCGATCGTCTTGCCGTCAATGGAAAGTTTGGCGATTGCCGGACTCGGATTTCCGGTCGGATCCGGCTCCTGAAGGTCCATCGGATGCTGCTGTTTTTCCGCGCTCACACCCCCCCCTTAAGGAAGAAAAATTGCCGCAGAGAAATCTTTGGCGAGAGGCGTATTCTACCCCAATGGAGGAAAGGTGTAAAGGGGGGTCAGTTGGTGGTGGGGGCGTCCCAGTCGATCGTGATCTTGGTCCAGAGCAGGTCCATCGTCCCGTCCCCGTCGGCGTCGGCGGCCCGGCCGGCCCCCAAGCTGCAGCCGGTCTTATCATTGGGATCCTCCGCACCGTTGGGAGCCACCTGGGTCACCATGTCTTCCACATAGTAGGCAATCCGGGGATTGAACCGGACCAACCCCGGGTTGAGGACGCTGACATCCAGCGCATCGATCGGGACGATCGTCGCCCCGCAGGCGTTGGCCGGGTCCTGCCGGCCGGCGGTGTCCGGATCCCAATCATAATCCTGATAATCGCTCCCGACATAGAAGCCGGGGGCCAGGTCCAGCCCGTCGGCCCGGGCGCCGGTGACAACCGTCCGCAGCTCCTCGGCGATCCGCTGGGCGTACTCCCCCATCTCGCTCTCGCTGTTGGAGCGCCACCCCCCTTGGCGAATCAGCACGAGGGAGCCGATCAGCCCGGCGGCCACCAGCCCCACCAGCACCACCGAGACCAGAACCTCGATGAGGGAAACCCCCCGCTCATTCGCCGGGATCATCATGTGTCCGGTCCGTATCCGTAGTCGGTGTAGACATGCACCTCAAACTCCGCGCCGTTGGGCAGGGCCGGTCCCTGCGTCCCGTCCGGATTCTGCCAAATCACCCGCACCTCAATCTCCCGGCCGTTGAGCCGCAGCATGGGATCGGTCTCGTCCGGCACCAAACCGGAGACCGGAGAGGGGGTTGCCGAAGCAATGATGTACTCGGTGTCGTCCCCGGCGGCCTCCGCGTCCGCCGCGAGGGTATCGGTCCCGCTGCTGAGACGGGCCCAGGCGTAGCGGGTGCCCGCCTCGCTGAGATTCAGCGCCGCCAGACGGTCACTCCGGAAAGAGGCCGACTCAAACCGGCGCATCGTCATCCGGGACATCAACACCACCATCCCGGTGATCAGCAAGGCCGCGGCGATCGTCATCGCCAGCGCCGCTCCCCGCTCATTGGCGAGAGGACGATTCACGGAATCCCCCGGGGGCTGACCGTCGTCCGCATGCGGGAAGGCCGGGGCGACGCGGCGGGTTGAACCTCCAGCTCCACCTCGATCTCGTTGGCGGTCGGATCGTTGAAATCCAGCAGGTTCACTCGATCCGTCAAGGTTTCGGTGATGTCGTTGGTCCCGTTGGCATCGGTGTCCTCAGTGTACCGCACGAAGCTGCCGCCGGCGGTGATCCATTCATAGGCGCACTCGGCTTCGACCGCCCCCACCGTTGGGATCCGGGTGAACTCGATCCGCTCAAAATCGCCGTTGCCGTCCACATCCACCAGCACGAAGCTGGTCGCCTGAGCCAGGTACCGCTTCATGTGCTCCATCGCGAAGTTGGCATCGGCCTGGCCGGTCATCGTCCCGGCGGTCTGGACCATCTGGGAGGAGAAGGTGCTCATCAGCGACCCGATCCCGAGCGCCACCACGCCGACCAGGAAGGCGGCGATAATGATCTCCACGAGGGTCAACCCCTTCTCGTTCCGCATCGGGCTCATTCTATCACGCGCGCTCCCTGAGCTTGGCCTCCTGGATCCCCTTGAGCAGCATGCCGGCCGCGGCCGCCTCGGCGCCCGCCCCCGCCCGGGGCGCGTGCGGCGCATCCCCGTCGAAGAGAGCCGGAACAATCCCCAGGTGCCGCCGTTCCATCTGCTCCAGGAAGAACCCAATCCTTCCCTTCAGATCGCTCTGCACCGAGCGGGTCAGCCGCCGGACTTTGAGGACCGTCGAGACATATGGGCCCATCAGCCAGCTCCAGACCGTCCCCTGGTGCATCGCCTGCGCCTGCGCCTTCAGGTTCCCGGCGCAGCGGCCCTGATACCGGCCGTCCTTGGGCGACAGGGTCCTGAGGCCGAACGGCGTCAACAGCTCCCGTTCGGCGTCGGCGAGAACCCGCGCCGCCTGTTCCTTGGAGAAGGGGGTGAACGGCAGGCCGGCGGCGATCAGGGCGTTGGGGCGGTGCGAGGGATCCTGCAGCCCCTCGAGGACCCGGTCGTAGACCGCGCCGGTCGGAGAGACGAACACCTGCTGGAAGCGCCCCTGCACCAGGTGGGCGAGCCGGTGGAAGGTGGCGGCCCGCCGCCGCCCCATCTCCTCCTCCAGCGTCTCCATGATCTTCAGCGCGCAGTACCAAAGGGCGTTGATCTCGACCGGACAGCCGTTGCGGGGGGTCACCGCGCAGCCGGGAGCGGAGCGGGTCTTGCCCGGCTCCCAGGCGTCCATCCAGGTCAGCGGCAGCGTTTCATCGGGCAGGACCACCAGGCCGTCCTCCTCCATGCCGATCCCGAAGAGGGTCCCGTCCAGGTACCCCTGGATGATCTCCTCCATCGGGAGGAGGAGGGATTTTCGGATGAACTTGAGATCCCGGGTGCTCTTCCAGTAATGCCAGACCGCCCAGATGAACCAGAGGGAGGTGTCGGCCGAATCGTACTCCGGGAAGCAGCCCTCTTCCGAAAAGCGGACCGGCACCAGCCCGTCCTTGACCTCCCGGGCCAGGGTCTCCAGGACCGCCCGCGCCGGCTCCTGCCGGCCGGTCGCCAGCAGCAGCCCCGGCAGGGCGATCAATGCTTCCCGCCCGGCCGGCGGCCCGGTCGGGGCCGCCCCCTGCAGGAAGAGCCGTTCATCGAGCGGTTTCTTGCGGACCAGGAACTGCTCGGCGCTCCAGGAAAGCCGGGCCGCCAGCGTCCCGGCGCCCGGGGGATCCTGAAGCCGGGCGGCGACCGTCAAGGTGTTCTCCACCCGCCGCTGGTGGAAAGCCGGCTCGGCGGTCCCCTGCCGTCCGGTCGAGGCCACGACCGCGACCGCCTCCCCCACCCGCAGCAGGTGGACCAGCTCCCCGAAGGACCAGAGATCCTCCCGAGCGCCCGGGGAGAAACGGTCCTCCGGATAAACGACTCCTCGGACCCAGCAGGGGGCCGACTCCACCCATTCGGCGCTGTGGTGCAGAACCAGCGGGACCGGAACCTCCGGCGATTCGATCGTCACCTCGCCGGGCCGTTCGACGCATTTCGGCGGGTCAGCCACCCGCTCGGTCGTCAACCGGTCGAGCGGACGAAGCGGAATCAGCGGCCTGAGATTCAAACGGACCGGCCCCGGAGCGGCATGCAGAGCGTAGCCGACGACCGTCGCATTCTCCCCCGGCAGCATGAAGACCCACTTCTCCAGCAGGATCCCGCCAATCCGGTAGAGGAAGGTCGGCCAGGGATCCAGCCGGAATTGAACCAGGTAGCGGTGTCCCTCCGGGTGGAAGGTGCCGGGATGGCGGTTGACCGACAGCTCGTAGCGGCCCCGCGGAGCCGCCACCAGCGTCTCTTCGAACTTGGAGAGCATCAGGACCCGGCCGGCCGGTGGATCGAGCGCGGCGGCCAAAAGCCCGTGGCTGCGGCAGCTGTTCATCCCGGTGATCGCGCCGGCCGCGTAGCCGCCGATGCCGTTGGAGACCCACCAGATCCGGCGGGCCCAGGCGGCCGGATCCATCGAATCGTCGAAGTCGAGAAAGATCGGCTTAAGGTTCTTCAGCGGCAACGCCGGCAGGACCGGCAGTCCCCCTGCCTCCAGATGGCGCCGGTTGGCGCCGGCATGCTTGCGCAGGGGCGGGCTCACAGTTCCGGCTCCAACTTCCAATCGGCGGCGGTCCGATTGAGCTGTTTGAGAAGCGCGGCCAGGCGCCGAATCTCCTCC
>Ga0066640_10002673_pt1 | contig 10689 bp, 7 predicted proteins | sample CryGeyCG2114_020_2_FD_59505 | JGI IMG/M metagenome (GOLD analysis project Ga0066640, IMG submission 59505) | Groundwater microbial communities from aquifer - Crystal Geyser CG11_big_fil_rev_8/21/14_0.20 | ecosystem: Environmental > Aquatic > Deep subsurface > Groundwater | place: USA: Utah... | reverse complement strand
TATTGATCCGGCCAATAAAATTGATGCGTTGTTGGATGTTTTGATTCAGGGTGATAAAATATCCAAGGTTGCCCGGAATATACCGGGAGAAGCCGACATCATGATTGATGCCTCCGGTAAGATTGTTGCCCCGGGGATTGTGGATATGCACGTGCATTTACGGGAGCCCGGCAGGGAGGACAAGGAAACGGTGGCCAGCGCCACTCTGTCCGCGGCTAAAGGCGGAGTAACTACTGTTTTGGCCATGCCCAATACCCAGCCGGCGATGGATTGTCCTGCGAGCGTAGAATTATTGCAGGGAATAATTGATCAAAGCGCCCTGGTTAAGGTGCTGATTTGCGGGGCAATCACCAAGGATCGTTTAGGTAAAGAATTAAGTGATATTTCCGCGCTTAAAAAAAGCGGCGCGATTGCCATATCCGATGATGGATGCTCGGTAGATAACGCTGAATTGATGTTAGAGGCCCTTAAAAGAGCAAAACAGGCCGGTCTTTTAACGGTATGCCATTGTGAAGACAAAAAGCTTTCCCGCAAAGGGGTAATAAATTTAAGCTTTAATTCTACGCGCCTGGGCTTACGCGGCATTTCTAATGAATCAGAGTATAAAAGAGTCAGCCGGGATATTGAGTTAGCCGAGCAATGCGGCGCCCCGGTGCATATTGCGCATGTAAGCTGCAGAGAATCGGTAGAGATAATTGCCGCGGCTAAGCAAAAAGGGATTAAGGTAACCTGTGAAACCGCCCCTCATTATTTTGCTTTAACCGAAGAAGACATTGTCGATTACGATACAAATATGAAAATCAATCCGCCCTTAAGAACCAAAAATGATGCCGAGGCCATCAAGCGGGGGTTAAAGGACAGGGTGATTGAGGTGATTGCCTCGGACCATGCTCCGCACACGGAAAATGAAAAAGATATTGAGTTTGAGCGCGCGGAATTCGGCAAGATCGGCCTTGAGTCCGGATTGGCGGTAAGTATTATGGAGTTAATTGATCATAACATATTAAGCTGGCCGGAATTAGTTGAAAGCCTGGCGTTAAATCCGGCCAAAATTCTAGGAATTGATAAAGGCACCTTAAGTGTAGGTGCCGATGCGGATATAATCATTGTGGATCCGGGCAAAGAATTTATTCTGGAAAAGAAAAGCATCGTTTCAAAATCAAAAAATTCTCCATTTATAGGCAGAAAAATAAAAGGATTGGTGGAATATACGATTTATAACGGTAAAGTAGTATATCAAAGCTAAAATGGAATTTATCGCTGATTTCCACATTCATTCTAAATACTCCCGGGCCACGAGCAAGGATATGGATATTAGGCATTTGGCGCAGTGGGCCAAACTTAAGGGGATAACCTTAATGGGCACTGGTGATTTTACCCACCATTTGTGGCTGGAGGAATTAAAGCATTCCCTGGAAGATTGCGGCAACGGCTTATTTAAGCACGCCGGTGTCTATTTTATGCTTACCGCGGAAATCAGCAGTATTTATTCTAAGGGGAATAGAGGGTATCGTATCCATAATCTTATTTTTGCCCCTTCTTTTGCCGCGGTGGACAAGATTAATAATGCCCTGTTTAGCCGGGGCGCAAATTTATCCAGCGACGGCCGGCCGATTATTGGTTTGCCTGCGGCTGAATTGGCGCGGATTGTATTTGATATAGATGAAAATTGTATGGTTGTCCCCGGGCATATTTGGACACCCTGGTTCAGCTTGTTTGGTTCGATGTCCGGATTTGATAAGATCGAAGATTGTTTTGAAGAACAAACCCCCAGAATATTTGCTTTAGAGACTGGGTTGTCTTCAGATCCGGCAATGAACTGGAGGCTTAGTGCTTTGGACAGGTTCACTTTGATTTCCAACAGCGATTCTCATTCGCCGCAAAAGATCGGCCGGGAAGCTAATGTTTTCAACTGCGAATTAGATTACTCGACTATCCGCCAGGTTTTAAAAAATAAAAATCAGAGTAAATTTTTGTATACCATTGAATTCTTCCCCGAAGAAGGCAAATATCATTTTGATGGGCACCGGCTTTGCGGTATTCGCTGGTCGCCTCAGGAGACTAAGCAGCACAACGGAAAATGCCCCAAGTGCGGCAAACCGGTGACGGTGGGCGTAGTCAATCGCGTGGAGAAACTGGCTGACCGGCCCGAAGGTTTTAAGCCGCCCAACGTCATTCCATTTAAAAACCTGATTCCTTTAGATGAGATTATTGCTTCGGCTAAAGGAGTGGCTAAAACTTCAGTAAGCGTTGAAAGGGATTATCAGCTATATCTGTCTAAATTTGGTACAGAGTTTGACATTTTACTTAAGGCTTCCAAGGAAGAATTGTCCAAGGCGCTTGCCCCCAAGGTTGCCGAAGGGGTTTGGTTGGCCCGCCAGGGCAAAGTTAATATTAAGCCCGGTTATGATGGAGAGTACGGTACGATTTCAGTATTTGAAGAGGTCCCTGCGGTCAAGAAAGAGGAACAACTGAATTTATTTTAGAAGATTCATGCCCCTGTAGCGCAATGGATAGCGCATTAGCCTCCGGAGCTAATGGTACAGGTTCGACTCCTGTCAGGGGCATAAATTTAGCAATAATGCCAGAATGGTTCATCACCCATAAATTCGGCTAAAATAGGTTAAAAGTGGTTTATTTAAACATTAATTATGGGTTTTATATAATGAAAGTGGAGTAATATTATAAAAAGGGCATAAAAAACAGGAGCGATTGTATCATGAAAGCAGTCTTATTTTTAGAAGATGGTAAAAGTTTTGAAGCGCAGAGTGAGCTTAATACAGAGTGCATAGGGGAAGTAATCATCAATACCGCGGTAGTGGGATATCAGGAGATGATTACGGATCCGGCATGCGCCGGGAAGATTCTGGTATTTACTTATCCTTTAATCGGAAATTACGGGTGTGCTCCTAAATTCAGTGAATCAGCCAAAGTTTGGGTGGCTGGCGCCGTAATGAAGGAAAAAAGCAGGATATATTCTAATTGGCAGGCCAAGTCCAGTTTAGATGATTTTCTCAAAGCGCATAAAACAACAGCAATTTATAATCTAGATACGCGTACCCTGACGGTGCACCTGAGAGAGAAGGGGCCGTTAATGGGAATTATTTCTACCCTGGAGTCCGATCGCAAGAAATTAATGGATAAAATAATCCAATTTAAACAACTGCCCGCAAACACTCTGCTGCCGGAAGTGTCGGTTCGAAAACCGCGTGCTTTAGGTAAAACCAAGGGCAAGAAGGTTGCGGTTTTAGATTTAGGCGTAACTACCGGACTCATTAAGCAGTTAGAGACACTAGGCTTCTGCCTTAAGATCTTACCTTATAGTGCCAGTGCTAAACAAATCTTGGCTGTTAAACCTAAAGGCTTAGTGTTATCCAGCGGCCCGGAGCATGATTGCGGTTTAGAAGCAGTAGCGCAGAATATAAAACCCCTGATTGGAAAGCTGCCCATTTTGGGAGTAGCTACAGGTTGTCAGGTTCTCGCCCTGGCATTAGGTGCAAGCTTAAGCCGTTTAAAGCTTGGACATCGAGGCGTAAATTATCCGATTGCTAGGCCAGGTACATTCAAGGGCGAGATTACTGTTCAAAATCATGGCTATGTCATTGATAATAATTCTTTACGTAAAATAAGAGAGCTAAAAGTTACCGCCTACAATTTAAACGATCATACGATCGAGGAAATCGAAAGCAAAAAGCTAAAGATTATCGGCGCAGCGTATAATCCGGTCAGCGCGGGTTTTAATCAAGTCAACGCCGTATTAATAAAATTTAGTAAACTATTAAGCACGCGGCGATAGACACACACCCGCCGCCTAGCGGATTTGCGGCGGTGTTATAACAATGATTGATCACACCCGACGCTAACTGGAATTGCGTCGGTGTCGTGTTCGTACACGAGGAGATAAAATGCCTAAACGTAAAGATTTCAGAAAAGTTTTAATGATTGGTTCCGGGCCGATCGTGATTGGTCAGGCCTGCGAATTCGATTATTCCGGCAGCCAGGCCTGTAAAGCCTTAAGAGAAGAAGGGTATTTTACGATCTTGGTAAACTCTAATCCGGCAACCATTATGACTGATCCGGGGATGGCGGATGTGACTTATATCGAGCCTTTGAACGTAGATATTTTAACTAAGATTATCGCCAAGGAAAGGCCGGATGCCCTCCTGCCTACTCTGGGCGGCCAAACCGGATTAAACCTGGCCTTCTTTTTAATGAAGCAGGGAGTGCTAAAAAAATACGGAGTAGAATCTATCGGGGCATCGGTAGATGCGATTGCCTGCGCCGAGGACCGGGATCTTTTTAAGCAAGCCATGCAGGAGATCGGAGTGGATGTGCCTAAAAGCGGCATTGCCACGTCGGTTAAAGCCGGCATGAAAATAGGTTTAGAGATCGGTTTCCCCTTGATCTTGCGTCCGGCTTATTGTTTAGGCGGCTCAGGAGGAGGGATCGCTTATAATAAAGAAGAACTGGAAATGCTCTTAGCCAAAGGAATTGAGACTAGTCCCGTTCATCAGATTTTGGTTGAACAGTCAGTTTTAGGGTGGAAAGAGATTGAGTTTGAGGTAATGCGTGACTGCGCGGATAATGTGATTATGATTACTTCTATGGAAAACATTGATCCGATGGGAGTACACACCGGGGACAGCATTGTTGTCGCGCCTGCTCAGACGCTCACCCCCCAGGAATACACGGACTTTGTTTATCTTAGCAAAAAGATTATCCGCAAAATCGGCATCTCCGGCGGAGGGGCCAATATTCAATTTGCCCAGAATCCGGATAACGGAAAGATTGTGATCATTGAAGTTAACCCCAGGCTTTCGCGTTCTTCGGCCCTGGCCTCTAAAGCTACGGGTTTTCCGATTGCCCGGGTAGCTACCAAGTTGGCCGTGGGATTAACCTTGCCGGAAGTAATGAATCAGGTCACCAGCAAAACTACCTCATTCTTTGAGCCGACCATAGATTATTGCGTGTTTAAAATCTGCCGGTTTACTTTCGAAAAATTTCCTCATGCTGAAAAAGTATTGAATACCTCAATGAAAGCGGTAGGAGAGGCAATGTCAATCGGCAGGAATTTTAAAGAGGCTTTGCAAAAAGGAATGCGTTCAATTGAGATTAAACGTTTTGGCTTCGGCGCAGACGGCAGGGATAAAATTACGGACAGCCAGCTTAAGAATCCTGATCCGGCTTTACTTAAGCAGATTAAAGATAAGATTCGTATTCCCAACGATGAAAGGCTGTTTTACTTAAGGTACGCATTAAGAGCGGGGTTAAGCCCGGATGAAATTTTTGCATTAAGCCGCATTGACCGCTGGTTTTTGAATAATATGCAACAATTAGTGGAGTTAGAGGATGAAATTAAAAGATATAAAAATGAGTCGGTAGATGATGAATGCAGGATCCCGGCGGAATTATTGATGCGCGCCAAAGCCGACGGATTTTCGGATATCCAGCTAGCTTTTCTTTTGAACACCAAGGAGGCAAAAGTGAAACAGTTACGTAAAAAAAGCAGCCTAAAACCAACCTATAAATTAGTGGATACTTGTGCCGGAGAATTTAATGCCAAACAGCCCTATTTTTATTCTACCCAAGAGACTAAAGACGAATCCAGGCCAAGCCAAAACAAAAAAGTGGTAATTTTAGGAGGAGGCCCCAACCGGATCGGCCAGGGTATTGAATTTGATTATTGCTGTTGTCATGCTGCCTATGCGCTTAAAGAAGAGGGAGTGGACAGCATTATGGTTAACTGCAATCCCGAAACAGTTTCCACCGACTATGATACTTCCGACCGGCTCTATTTTGAACCGCTGACCTTTGAAGACATTATGAATATTATCGAAGTAGAAAAACCCCTCGGGGTGATTGTGCAGTTTGGAGGGCAAACCCCGATTAATCTGGCGGTGTCTTTGCGGGCGGCAGGAGTAAATATTTTAGGCACTAGTTCTGAAAACATTGATATTGCCGAAGACCGCAAGCGTTTTAAACAGATGATCGATAAACTGGAACTTTTACAGCCAACCAGCGGTACGGTCTTTACCTTTGCCGAGGCGCAAAAGGTTGCCAACAGCATCGGCTATCCGGTACTAGTCAGGCCCTCATATGTTTTAGGAGGACGGGCGATGGAGATTGTTTATGATCAGGAGTTATTGGAAAGGTTTATCCGGGAGGCATCTGAAGTTTCCGGAGAACATCCGATATTGATTGATAAATTCTTAGAGGACGCTATTGAAGTGGATGTGGATTTAATCGGGGACGGTGAAACTTTTGTGATCGGCGGCATTATGGAGCACATTGAACAGGCAGGAGTCCACTCCGGAGATGCGGCAATGTCCCTGCCGACATATACCTTGGGCCCGGATATTCTGAAGAAATTAAGAGAGGCCACTTATCAGCTGGCCAAAGAGTTGAATATTATTGGTTTAATGAATGTGCAATATGCGGTTAAAGACGCCAAGGTTTATGTTTTAGAGGTTAACCCGCGCGCCTCACGTACCGTACCGTTTGTTTCCAAGGCGATCGGGGTGCCTTTAGCCAAACTAGCCACTAAAGTTATGCTGGGCAAGAAACTTAAGGATCTTGGTTTTACCGAGGAAGTAATCCCTCTTTATGTAGCGGTAAAGGAATCCGTATTTCCTTTTAACCGTTTTCCGGGCGTAGATGTAATGTTGGGCCCGGAGATGAAATCTACCGGGGAAGTGATGGGGATTGACCTGGATTTTGCCAGTGCCTATATTAAAAGCCAGATTGCCGCCGGACAGAAAATTCCTAAAAGCGGAAATGTTTTTATCTCGGTGCATGACCGGGACAAAAGAGATATCGTGTTCATTGCCAAGAAATTAAAAGACCTTGGTTTTAACATCTTGGCCTCCAGCGGCACAGCTTCAGTTTTAGAAAATAATAATATATCCGCCAAAGTTCTGCCTAAAATCAGCGAAGGCCGGCCGAATATCCTGGATTTAATGAAAGACGGTAAAATTCAGATGGTCATTAATACCCCGTCAGGAAGAATACCCCGTCAGGATGAGGTTAAGATCCGTTCCCAGGTGATTCTCTATAATATACCTTACACCACCACGATCTTTGGTGCGCAGGCCACGGTTAATGGCATCGAAATACTAAGTAAAAAAGATTTAGGGGCAAAATCATTACAAGAGTATCACAAAATGAAGTGTAAGAAAATTAAATAGGTTGGATTGATGCCTGAGCTGCCGGAAGTAGAGACAATTAAAGCTGATCTGAGCAAGTTAATTTTAGGGAAAAAAATTATCCGGGTTAACATCTATAATCCCAAGGTGATCCGGGAGCCTCATCCGGCGGCCTTTAAAAGGTCTCTGGAAGGCCTGACGATTAAGCATATTTTGCGCCGAGGCAAACTCCTGATCTTAGAGTTATCTAACGGAAAATTCTTGACCGTGCACTTAAAAATGACCGGCCAGCTGGTTATTCCCGGAGGAGGCAAATCCAGCCGCCTGTCTTTTGTCCTGGCCGGCGGCATGATCTTAGATTTCAACGATCAGCGTTTATTCGGGGAATTGCGTCTGGTTCGGGATTGGAAAAAGCTGGAATTTATCCAGCGGCTTGGCCCGGAACCATTTGATTTGACTTATGCTGATTTTAAAGATATGATTTTAAAAAGGAAAACCGAAATTAAGCCTCTGCTGTTGGACCAATCATTTATTTCCGGAATCGGCAATATTTATGCCGCAGAAATTTTATTTCGCGCTAAAATTAACCCCCACGCCAAGGCTCAGAGCTTAGTAAGAAAAGAAGTATCAGCTCTTTATCAAGAAATACAGAAAGTGTTAAAAAGCGCCATTAAACATGGCGGATCTTCTGTAGATGATTATGTGCGGGTTTCCGGAAAAAACGGAGATTACGCGCGTTTCCACCGGGTTTATGGCCGGGAAGGCAAGCCTTGTTTGGTTTGTTCAAACCCGGTGCAAAGAATTGACCAGGCAGGAAGGGGGACTTATTTTTGCGCTCAGTGCCAACCTCTCCGGCTAGGGCTTAGCTTTAAGAAAGGAAAAGTAAGTTGAAAAAGCGCCTTAAAATTAACGGGGCCATTATGGCTTGCAGCGCTCTGGTAATTATAATTTTTCCCAAATTGTTCCTGCGGGTTGATTCCGGAGGCACCGGTGAAGAGATATTGGAAGCTCTGTTTTTTGGGCTCATTATGTTAGGACAAATTATTCGGGTTTCAGCGCGTGGATATAAAGCTGAGCATTCTCAGGATAGCCAGGCATTGATCCAGGGGGGGCCTTATCAGGTAGTCCGCAATCCGATGTACTTGGGAATATTTTTAATCGGCCTGGGAGTAGCCCGGGCGATCTTTAAGTGGTGGGCAGTCACGTTTTTTATCGTAGTCTTTATTATTCGCTACGTTGTACTTATCTATAAAGAGGAAAAGAAGCTTTTGGCCATCTTCCCGCAGGAGTACCCGCAATATTGCCGAAAAGTCCCCCGGCTATTTCCTGCGTTGTCCACGATAATTAAATTAGACATTGTCGAGTACTTGCCGATAAAAATCAGCTGGTTTAAAAAAGAAATCGGTTCGATGATTACGCTGCTTTTAGTTGTTTTACTGATAGAGTCATGGGAGGATATCGTCACAAAGGGCCCCAAGGTTTTTTTCCAGCAATCCGTGTGGTTATTCTCGAGTTTTGTTTTATTCGCAGCTTTTGTTATTTTGCTTAGCAAGCATACCTATAAAAAGAATGAGTATAGCACAGATAAAGGCTAAAATAATCTCTAACCAAAGGCTTAACGGTGATTACGGAGATTTAGAATTTGAATCCGGTATTATCGCCGAGCAGGCTAACCCCGGCCAATTTTTGAATGTTAGGGTGGCCGATGTTTTTGAGCCATTGCTCAGAAGGCCTTTTAGTATCCACGGGGTGAAAGATTCCAAGGTAAGGATTCTTTATAGAATTCTGGGAAAAGGTACGCAGGCTCTAGCGGAAAGAAAACCCGGGGAATTTTTAGATATCATCGGGCCGCTGGGAAACGGTTTTGATTATCAACCAATAGCCAAATCCGAAAAAGCCAAAAGCATTTTGGTTGCCGGAGGGATGGGAGTAGCGCCGCTGGTTTTTTTAGCGGAAAAACTAAAAAACACTAAACCTTTGGTTTTAATCGGAGCCAGGACAAAGAATGAAATCATTTGTGCGCAGGAGTTCGAAGCCTCAGGTTGTAAGTTGGGGCTAGCTACGGATGATGGCTCTCTGGGGTTTCATGGCCAAGTGACGGATTTATTAAAAACTATTTTAGAGAAGACTCATCCGCAGGCGATATTCTCCTGCGGGCCGCAGGCTATGCTCAAAGCTCTTTGCGAGATCGGCCTTAAAAACGGGATTGATACACAGCTTTCTTTAGAGGAGCATATGGCTTGCGGGCTCGGGGCCTGTTTAGGCTGTGTAGTTCTAACCAAGAGCGGACATAAAACTGTCTGTAAGGATGGTCCGGTTTTTACTGAGGGGGAATTAATATGGTAAAACAGGTCAAACCGAATTTAAGCATAAAATTAGGCGCTCTAGAGTTAAAAAACCCGGTCATGGTGGCCTCCGGGACGTTTGGTTACGCTCAGGAGTTTAAAGATTTTATCGACTTTAAAAAGTTAGGGGCGATTGTAACTAAAACCATTACGGTCAAACCCCGACAGGGTAATCTCACTCCGCGAACCTGCGAAACCCCCTCCGGCATGCTTAATTCTATCGGCCTGGAAAATCCCGGTATTGAAAAATTCATCCAGGAGAAGCTTCCGTTTCTGCACAAACTCGGTATTCCGGTGGTGGTCAGTATTGCCGCCGAAGAAAACCCGGATGAATTTGTAGCTTTGGCCCAACAATTAGATCTGCTGGCCGAAGTATCCGCCATTGAACTGAATATTTCCTGCCCCAACCTGGCAAAAAATAAACTTATCTCTCAAGATGCCGAGGATACCTTAGCGTTAACCAGCGCAGTGCGCAAGGTTACCTCTAAATGTTTAATTGTTAAATTGTCGCCTAATGTAGCCTCTATTCCTGAAATAGCCTTGGCTGCGCAAACCGGCGGGGCGGATGCCCTGGCTTTAATTAATACTCTCAGCGGGATGAGTATTGATGTCTATAAACGTACTCCTAAGCTAGGCTCTTGGGTAGGCGGTTTAAGCGGCCCAGCGATTAGGCCGGTGGCGGTGAGGATGGTTTGGGAGGCGTATAATAAAATTAAGATTCCCATTATCGGGATGGGTGGTATAATGGACATCGAAAGTGCTTTAGAGTTTTTTCTTGCCGGAGCTATCGCAGTCAGCATAGGCACGGCAAATTTTATTAATCCCCAAACCAGCCTTGAAATTATTGCCGGTTTACAACAGTATATGCTGGATAATAATATGCAGAATCTAACCCAGCTTATCGGAAGATTGAAAGCATGCCAAGGCTAAGTAAACCCGAGATCATCCTGGCTTTAGACGTAGATACGTTAGAAAAAGCTCAGGATTTTGTGGATAAACTTTATCCCAAAATCAAAACCTTTAAAGTCGGCAGCCATCTTTTTACTGCCTACGGGCCCAGGATTATTGATTTGTTGCATAAAAAAGAGGCCGAAGTGTTTTTAGATCTGAAATATTTCGATATTCCCAATACCGTTTCTAGCGCCGTAGCCGCCGCGGTAAACCTTAAAGTTAAAATGCTTACCCTGCATATTTGCGGCGGG
>Ga0066640_10002669_pt1 | contig 10695 bp, 10 predicted proteins | sample CryGeyCG2114_020_2_FD_59505 | JGI IMG/M metagenome (GOLD analysis project Ga0066640, IMG submission 59505) | Groundwater microbial communities from aquifer - Crystal Geyser CG11_big_fil_rev_8/21/14_0.20 | ecosystem: Environmental > Aquatic > Deep subsurface > Groundwater | place: USA: Utah... | reverse complement strand
CCGCCTTCAAGGTCGGGGAGTGCGAATACAATCTGGGGAAATATGAAGCCGCCAGCCAGTACTTTCAGAACTACCTGTTCAAATATCCGCAGTCCACGCGGCACGCCGAGGCTTACTTTTATATCGCCGAATCCTATTATTATCAGGAGGATTATCTGACGGCGATCACGTATTACGCCAAGGCCGCCGACATCGCCTATGACGCCAAATTGAATTTCATGGCCAAAGTCAGCATGGGGTGGTGCTATCTTAAGCTGGGGAAATACGAACTGTCCGAAAAATCCTTTCTCGATGCCCAGGACATTGCGGACGAAAAAAGCATCCTGTCCGATGACATTTACCTGGGCAAGGCCAGCCTGTACACGGCCACGGAAAAGAATGACGCCGCCCTGGAGGCCTACGAGAAACTCATCGAGGGCTTTCCCAACAGCCCGCGGCTCGCCGAGGCGCATCTGGGCAAGGCCAACATCCATTATGTCCTTAAGGATTACCCCAACGCTTTAAAAGAGTACCAGTGGATCGTCGAGCATTACGGGACCGACCCCCACCGCGAGGAGCTCGTGGGAAAGGCCTATTACGGCGTTGCCTGGACGCATTTGAAATCCGGCGACATCGACAGATCCATCCAGACATTTGAAATGATCTTCAACAAAACCGAGAACAAGGTCATCAAGGTCAGCGCGCTGACCCAGATCGGGGACGCCTACCAGGACGTCGACCAGTTCGACAAGGCCATCGACGTTTATGACCGCATCCTCAAAGATTACCCCGACAGTATTTACACGGACTACGTGCAATTCCGCGAAGGCATCGCGCTGCTGCGCCTGAACAAGGTCGAAGCGGCCACGCTCTCGTTCCAGAGCCTGCAGACCAACTTCCCGGGCAGCAAATATCTGCGCGACGTCAAATATTACCTCGGCCTGTCCTATTACAAAAAAGAGGACTGGGCCCAGGCTTCGCGCTACATGGAAGAATATTTGTCCGCGACTTCCATCGCCGAGGTTTTCGCGGCCGAGGCCACTTACATCCTGGCGCTTTCCGAATTCAATCTCGGAAATTATGACCAGGCCATCGAGAAATTCCACGCCGTCATCAAGAATTATCCCGAGCAGCCGGCGATGAGCCAGATAGCGGAACTCAACATCGCCAAAAGCCGTTATCATTTAGGGCAAACGAAGGAAGCCATCAAGAAACTTCTCTGGGTGACGGAAACGCATCCCCAAAGCGAAGCCGCCCAAGAGGCCCTGCTCTGGCTGGGAGACCATTATCTGCGCGACAATGATTTCAACAATGCGATCACTTACTATCAGAAATTTGCAAAAGACTTCCCGGGGAGCACACAGGTCAATATCGTCCGCTACCAGCTTGGCCAGGCGTACCAGGGGCTGGGACAGCTCGATGAGGCCCTAAACCAGTATAAGCTGATCAAGGATTCCGGTAATAAAGAGATCTATGCCAAGGCCCAGTTGACGATCGCCGACATCTTCTCGCAGGAGTTGGAGGCGGACTCGGCCATCAAGACCTATCAGGACATCATTCAGAAGGTCCCCGATTTCCAGCGCGATGCCTACGTCAAGATCGCCGGGATCCACGAAAAGAACAAAGAATACCCTATGGCCATTGAGCAATATACGAAGGCCCTGGCCGCGCCCAAGGGGCTAAGCAAGATCTCCGAGGCCGAACTACAATTTGACATCGGCGACCTTTACGAGGTCCTGCGCGACACGGACAAGGCCCTTGAGAACTATCTAAAGATCCCGTACCTCTACCCGTCGGAGGTAGAGTGGACCATCAAGGCCTACCTGCGCAGCGCGCGCATTTTCGAGGACAGTGAGGACTGGGAGCAGGCCAAAACAACCTATACCAAGATCATCGAGCAGGGAACAGAAGAATCCAAATATGCGAAGGAGCGGATCGAATGGATCGACACTCACATCATGAAGACCGCGCCCTGATCGGCCGGCATCCTCGCCGGTGAACGCAGACATTTATACTCATCACGATCTATTGCAACGATAAAGGAGGAACGAATGGGAATCTGGGAAATCAACGCAGGCGAACTTATTCTGGCGGGCGGACCGATCATGATCCCGATCATTCTCTGTTCGGTCGTCGCCGTCGCGATCGTCATCGGCAAACTGCTGTATCTGTCCAGCATCAAAACGGACACGCACAAGCTTAAAACCGACGTGTTCGATATGGTCCGGAACAACCAGGTAAAAGAAGCCGTGCGCCTATGCGACGAGAACCCTTCGCCGGTCGCCAAGGTCATCAAGGCCGGCGTTCTTAAAATGGGGGCTGACCGCGAAACGGTCCGCGAGGCGATGGAGGACATGAGCCTCTTCGAGATCCCGAAATTGGAAAAACGCTTCAGCGCGCTCTCGACGATCGCGAACGTCACCCCGCTCTTGGGACTCTTGGGGACCGTGGCCGGGATGACGGTAAGTTTCCACACCATCCAGGTCCGGGCGACCTCAATGAGCCCGGTCACGCCGGGCGATCTCGCCGGCGGCATCTGGGAAGCCCTGCTGACGACCGTGGCCGGCTTGATCGTCGCCATACCGACGTTCGTCGCTTATAATTACCTGGTCAGCCGGGTCAACTATATTGTCCTTGAGATGGAGCGCGCGGCCACGGAACTGTTGAATTTCCTCTGCAATTTCGCCGAAACCACGGAAATTTCCCAATAAAGGACACGGACCATGAAATTTAAAAGGCACATCAAGGTCGAACAGGGATTAGGGCAGATCAACATGGCTCCGCTGATCGATGTCATTTTCCAACTGTTGATCTTCTTTATGCTTTCCTCGTCCTTTACTTTTCAGTCCGGGATCAACGTCAAGCTTCCCAAGGCGGTGACCAGCGACGTCGTCAAGGACGAGAGTTTTATCATTACGATCACCAGCGAAGACGTGCTTTATCTGAACAGTTCGCTGGTCACGATCAAGGAACTGAATGCCGCCCTCGAACGGCTGTCCGATAAAAAACGGCCCGTGATGATCAAGGCCGACCGCCGGGCCTCCATGGGCCGGATCGTCGACGTCTGGGATCTCTGCCGGAAATACGGCGTGGAACGGATCAACATCGCAACCAACCGGGACAAACAGTGAGGACATCCGCAGCAAAGAACGGGACGGAGCGGAGGGGGTTTCTTTTCTCCCTGTGGCTGCACGTATTCTTATTATACGGTATCGTGTTCGCCTTCACGCCGCGGGCTGTGGCTCACAAACCCATCATGACATTTTTAGGGGCCATCCTTGAAAACCAGGACTTCGCCGGGCTGCTTGCCAACACCGACCGTAAAGCAAACCCGCAAGGGTCGGACCTCTTGTCCATTCAGGTCGCCGCCACGCAGAGTCAGTTCTATCCTCTCCAAACGACCCATGTCCCGAAACCTGTCTTTTCACAGCAGGTCAAAGATGCCCCCAGAAAATACGTCAAGTCCGACTTTCTGAAAGATACCTCCCCGACGGAAAAGTCCGGCGCAACGCTGCAGGACCTGGGTGTCGACCCGGAAGCTCCGCCGAGACCGTCACTACGATTATCCTGGCCATGATCAAACTTGATTTTGTGACCGCGATAGCGATTTTCCTTATTATCCCAATACTTTTTGTTTTCATTCGTTGGGTGTTCTATAATTGTTATAGGAACGAAGGACTGGATTATCAGTCCGACTACCTGCAGCAATGCCCGTATTGCAATTATCTTTTCTTTTGCTATGACAACGCGTCGATGCGGGAATGCCCGCGCTGCCACAGCCTGATCGCATCGGCTGAAGATGCCGGAAAAGAGGAAGGCCATGATAAAATCTCTGAAAAAGATCCGCAATAACCAAGACGGGGTCATCCTGATCACGGTCGTTATGCTGACGATCGTCCTGACCATCGTGGCCTTAAGCCTCATGGGGATAAATATCACCCAGGTTCGGACAGGGCAGAAGGTGACCGACGCGATCGTCAAGGAACAGATCGCGGCCGGGGTGTTCTACCGCTATTACCACGACCTCAGTACAGGCCAGGCACCGACCCTCAGCGGGACGGAAACCGTTAACGGAAAAACTTACAGTTTTACCATCACCAATTCGCCCGGCACCGGGCCCAACGGGACCGATGACATCACCGTGCAAGTCAACTGAATTTAGCACCCTCCAAAGCTATTTAATTTAAATAGTTTACTGCAAATTTGTCATTATCCTCATTGACAAACCCATACCCCTATTGTTTAATGAATATATAGTCTATTTTTATAAATCATAATATACTTGTAAAGGCTCGGCGGAAAATCAGGGACCGACCGGCCTGTTAACCTCGTCGGGGAACTGTATCGTGCTCAAGAACATGAAAATGTTGAATGGCGGTCAGCTCGGCCTTTATTGGGGGCTGGATTCATTCAGCCTGGTCGAGGTCAGCAAGGGACAGCCGACGCAAACCGCCACGGTGCCTTTTGATGCGCCCCTGGACCCCGGGCAGGCGGCCCAAGACATCCCCCAGGAACTGCGCATCGCCACGCACCTCCAGCGGATCCTCAAAGAACGCGGCATCACCAGCAAGAAGATCAGCCTGTCCCTGGCGGCCAAGGACGTCATTTTCCGGACGTTCATCATTCCCTGGATGCCCCTGGAAGAGATCCGGAACGTCATCGAGTTTGAGGTCACCAAGTACATCCCTATTAAACTCGAGGACCTGTCTTACACATTCCATCCCGTCCTGAGCACCGAAAAAAACCAAAAAAGTTTCCTCATTGTTTTTGCCGCCGTGCGCAAAAACGTCCTGGAAAAAAATATGCAGATACTGGCCAACTGCGGTCTGCAGATCGAGAATGTCGAGCCGGGGCCCGTCAGCCTGGGACGCGCCCTGCAGATCAAGGGACATATTCCCCGCCACCAATCCGCCGCTCTCATTGAGCTCGGCAAGACCCAGGGGCAGATCATCGTCATCGAGCAGGAAGTCATTCAATTCGTCCGGGAATTTTCCGCACCCGAAGAGCTTTCGACCGAAACGCAATCCAAACTATTCAATGACATCCGCGTGTCATTTGATTTCTATAAGCGGCAGAACCCCAAGGGAAAAATCGACCGCGTCGTTCTTTTGTCCGTAACCGACCAATCCGCCCTGGCGAAAAAACTTTCCGACGAAATCGGCATCCCGGCCTCGTCGGTTGCCGTGAACCAGATCCTGGCTGCGGCCCAAAACCCGGACCTCGGACAACTCAGCGCCTTCGGCATGGCCGCCCGGCCGAAGAAATTCTCCACCAAGAATCTCGACTTATCCGCGAAGTCGGCCCAGCTGCGCGCCTCCGGGCAGATGTTCCTGAAAACCGATTACACGACGACCGCCGGGATCCTGGCCGCGTGCGCCCTGATCGTTACCGGCACGATATTTTTCGCCGGAAAGATGGTCATTGGCAATAATCAGAAACTGGCCGAATTACACACCAGGGAGGGGGTGTTCACCAGTTCCACCGCTGAACAGATCAAAGAGATGAAGGCCGGCAAAACAGAAACCCTAACCTCCTACAAAAGTGTGCGGACCGACAGCCAGATCAGCCAATACATCGCCCACACACCGATGCTGTTGCCGGCAGGGACCTGGCTAAAAGATTTTAAGATAGAGTACAATGACGCCCTCGTAACGAATCCCGATACCGGGGAGAACGAATTAAAAACAAGCGTACAGCTGTCGCTGGATGGCTATGCCTACACAGAAAACACCAATGAACAGTTCCGCCTGGTCAACAGCCTGGTCACGCGCTTTAAGGATGACGAAACGTTTAAAACATTATTCACCGACATCCAGCTAGCCAATGTAACCCAGCAGACCCTCGAGGGATTTCCCGTTACGTCCTTCCGGGTCAGTTGCAAATGAATTTTTGTATCACCAAGGAGGGCTATGGCCGACCTCAATCAGCTTGTTAAAAAACTCAACGAGATCGACATCAAGGACCTGCAGAAGCTCGATTACAAGAAGCTGCTCAAGGACGCTCAAAAGCGTCCCGACGTCATCGTTTCCATTGTGGCTGTTCTGGCGACCGTGATCTTTTCCGTCAACTATTTCCGGAAGCAGCACGGCGAGATCAGAACAACTTCTCTTGAGATCATGGCCCTGGAGGAGAAGATCACGGCGATCGAGGAATACCAGCAGACGGACCAGGAATTAAAAGATTTCCTGAGAGGCATCCCCGAAAACATCACGGAAGAGGACCTGATCAATCAGATCACCGATTTTGCCCAGGCCCGGAACGTCCGCATCGAGTCCTTTTCCCCGGGGAGAAAACAAACAGAAGACCTTTATGAGCTGACCAGCATCGTGCTGTCCATCACGGTTAACGAATACCGCGACCTATGGCTGTTTACCCATGATGTCGAAGCGTCGCCGCATGCGCTGCGGATCGACAGCTTAAACGTCAAAGCAAACGAACAACCCCGGAGCCGGGGGCGTAACGCGCCCGCCCCCAAGGGCCCCAAGGGATCGACGCTCAGCGCCACGATGGAAATCGCGGCCATTGCCCTGAAAAAAGAAAATGAATAGACCTCTTTGTATGATAATCTGTGTCCTGGCGTTCATTTCCCTGCACCCCGGGACGGCTCTGGGGCAGACCAAGAAATCCACGCCGCAAATGGATAAGCTCAAAAGACTTTTTCAGGAAAGGGACCCGTTAAAAGAATCAATGTCCCAGTTCGATAAAATGAAGGAGGAGTTTTCCTATACAGCGCAAGGCCTTAATGCCGCCGAGGCGGAAATGCTGAGAACATTGCAGGACCCGTTCGTGCCGCAACTGCCGGAGCCCGTGACCGAAGTTGAACCGGCGCCGACGCCCAAACCGCGCCCGCTTTCGCAACCCGATACACGCACACCGGCCCCCGTGCCGCCGCAGCCGGATGTTCCGGCGATCCCGATGGTCACGGCACCGCCGCCGAACCTGCGCATTTCAGGCCTGATTTGGAACTCTGACCGGCCCCAAGCGATCGTCAACGGCCAGATCGTGGAAGTGGGCGGGACCATTGATAGCTGGAAAATCACCGACATCTCAAAAAAGGGTGTTGAGATCTCTTACAATGACCAAACATTCTTGATCGAACCGTAAAGGAGCGAGACTGATGAAAAAGTTTCTAATATTTATTTTTGTACTGGCCATGGTCCCTCTCGGGTCGCCGGCGCAGGCGGACCTGAACATCGACTATTCCAGCCCGTTCTTGAGTTCCTACGCCGCCAAAAGGATATCCATGGATTTCCAGGACGCCCCGCTCGTGGATGTCCTTAAGATATTCTCGCAGCAGACCGACCTGAACCTCGTCACCTCGGAGGACATCGCCAAGACCAAGGTCACGGTCTATCTGGACGATGTCCCCATCGACCAAGCATTGGAACAGATCCTGCGGGCCAACAAACTGACCTACGAGATACAGCCCGAAAGCAACATATATATCGTCAAAAAGATCACCCAGCCGGAAAGCGAAGTAGTGACAAGGGTCTACCCGCTCAAACACGCGACGGTCACTTCCGCCAAGATCTCCAACACGTTAAGCATTTCCGGTTCCGAGGGATCAGGCGGCGAAACGATCACTGTCGGAGGGGAAAAAGAGGAGCTAGGGATCGTGGCGGCCGTCAAAGCGATCCTTTCTCCCGATGGAAAACTCATCGAAGACCCCCGGACGAACAGCCTGATCATCACTGACTACGCTAACAATTTCAAGAATATCGAACAAACGATCGCCCGGCTTGACGTTTCCACCCCCCAGGTCCTCATCGAGGTCGAAATGCTGGAGGTTTCCAAAGGAATGACGGACAAGATCGGAGTTAAATATGGGCAAACACCGTTGACATTTTCCGGCGGGTCCCGTTCCCATATCTATCCTTTCGAGCAGAACAAACAGCTTAGCCAGGGAGACTTCACCTTCGACGATCAATTCAGTGTCGGGACGATTGATGCCAGCGGCATGACAGCGGCCGTTGAATTCCTCAAGACGCAATCCGACACGAAGAACCTGGCGAGGCCGCGGATCCTGACCCTCAACAATGAACCGGCACAGATCAAGATCTCGACCGATGAAGCCATCGGGGTGTCCACGAACACCAGTTCAACCGGGAATCTTGCGACCCAATCCCTGGAAGCCGAACGCGTCGAGACCGGCGTTTTCCTGACGGTCACGCCCCAGGCCAACATCGAATCCGGAGAGATCACCCTGGCCATTCTCCCGAAGGTCATCATCGCCCGTACCGGCGCGACCTTTTCCGGCACCACGTTCAAGGATCCGGAGGAGCGCGGCTCACAGTCGATCCTGAGGGTCCACAGCGGGGACACGATCATCCTCGGCGGCCTGATGCGCGATGACAAAACAACGACCGTCACCAAGATCCCGCTTTTGGGCGATATCCCTTTCATCGGAAAGGCCTTCCGCCATACGGACACGACCTCGACCGAGCGGGAACTGGTCATTTTCATCACCCCGCATATCGTTGATGACACCATGCTGACGAAAATGCGCAAAGGGAGCAAGGAGGAAACACCCCTTCTCGTCAGAGAACAGGATATCCCGTCGCCCCGCCTGAGCGAGGTGAACAAGGAACTTTCTCATTTTGAGAAAGTGCGTTTATCGCTTGAAGACGGAAAGAAATCGAAATAACCGGCAAATGCAAAGGTGACGTGTGGCGCACTTAAAACTCGGTGAAATCCTCGTCCAGCAGGGGCTGATCACGGATGCCCAGCTCCAGCAGGCGATCAAGGCGCAGGCCAAAGAGCGCGGCCGTATCGGGGAAGTCCTGATCAAACTCGGGATCATCTCCGAACAGGACCTGGTGGCCGCCCTCGGCACCCAATTGAATATCCCGCATGCCACGGGAGATAATAATCTTCTAAAGCCGCGCATGGACCAGGACCTTGACAAAGCCGTTCCTTACGACTTTGCTAAAGCGAACCTTGTCCTGCCGCTGTCCAAGGAAGGCAATGCGCTAAAATGCGCCGTCGCGGACCCTCTGGACCTTCTGATGCTGGATAACCTGAAGATGGTCACCGGGTGCGACCTGAACCTGGCGATCGCCACGCGCTCCGACCTTTTGAACGCCATTCAGAATTTCTACACCATGATCCGCTCCAGCGCCATCAAGCCGGCGGACAACGTCACTTCGGCTAAAACGGAGAGCCCGCCGGAAAAAAGGGAGGAGCCCAAGCCCGCCCCCAAGCCGGCCGCGAAAAAGGACGACGACTTGCTGCATCTGGTCGAACAGGCGGAAGAGGCGCCCGTCATCAAGCTGGTCGACCTGATCATCAAACAGGCGATCGAACAGAGGACCAGCGATATTCATATCGAACCCTACAAAGACCGGATCAATCTGCGCTACCGCATTGACGGCGCACTTTACCAGATCCCGCCCCCGTCCAAGAACCTGCATCTGGCGATTGTTTCGCGTTTAAAGATCCTTTCCAAGCTGGACATCGCGGAAAAACGGCTGCCGCAGGACGGCGCCATCACTTTTAAAATGGACGACGGCCGGCTCGTTGACATTCGTATTTCGACCGTCCCGACCGTCTGGGGCGAGAAAGTGGTCATGCGTATCCTGGACAAGCAGGCCGTTCCGCTGAATCTTCCCAAACTCGGATTCGACCCCACCCAGCTTGACCGGATCAAAAAAGCGCTGCAAAAACCTTATGGACTTTTCTTCGTTACCGGACCGACCGGAAGCGGGAAATCCACGACCCTGTATGCCGCCTTGAACGAGACCATCGACCCCAAGAAGAACATCGTGACCGCCGAAGACCCCGTCGAATTCAAACTTGAGGGGGTCAACCAGGTCTCCATACGCGCGGACATCGGCCTGACCTTCGCGACGGCGCTGAAATCGTTTCTGCGACAGGATCCGGACGTCATCATGGTCGGGGAAGTCCGGGACATTGAAACAGCGCAGATCTGTGTGCGCGCCGCGCTGACCGGGCACTTTGTCTTAAGCACCCTGCATACCAATGACGCGGCCTCGGCCGTAACCCGGCTGATGGATATCGGGATCGACGCGTACCTCTTAACACCGTCTTTGGCGATGATCGTCGCCCAGCGTCTGGCGCGCCGGTTGTGCTCCAAATGCAAGGAGGCTGTTGAGCCCAACCCGGACCTTTTTGGCGGGATCAAGTTCAAGAGCGACCTGATCTATAAACCGGCGGGCTGCGACGAATGCAACCATACCGGCTATAAGGGCCGCATCGTTCTGACCGAGGCCTTGGAAGTCAACGACAAGATACGGGAACTCATCACCAAACACGCGTCGTACATGGAGATCAAGGATGCCGCCCGCAAGAACGGAATGGACACCTTGTTCGAGGACGGGATCAAGAAGGTCGAGCAGGGCATCACCAGCTTTGATGAAATCGTCAGCGCGACCCGTGATTAAACCATGAGGCGAGGAGGATCGATTGCCTAAATTCAAGTACACGGTCATGGATTCGCAGGGGCAATCGAAGACCGCCGAAACCGAAGCCTTCGACAAGGACAGCCTCATCCAGCAATTGCAGCGAGAAGGGTATTTCGTCCGCAACATTGAAGAGGTCGTTGCCCAGTCCCCAACCAAAAAGATCCAGGCCGCGACCGCATCCCACAAGCAATTTAGCCACAAGAACATCCAGCTGGGAGACCTTTTGTCCTTTGCCCGCCAATTGACCACCATGATGGAGGCCGGCGTCACCCTGCTCCGGAGCCTGGAGGTCATC
>Ga0066640_10002668_pt1 | contig 10695 bp, 9 predicted proteins | sample CryGeyCG2114_020_2_FD_59505 | JGI IMG/M metagenome (GOLD analysis project Ga0066640, IMG submission 59505) | Groundwater microbial communities from aquifer - Crystal Geyser CG11_big_fil_rev_8/21/14_0.20 | ecosystem: Environmental > Aquatic > Deep subsurface > Groundwater | place: USA: Utah... | reverse complement strand
GTGCGGCCGCAGCTCGACGGGGCCGCCCGTGCGCGGCTCGAGCTTGCCGCGCCACTGCAGCCAGCCCGCCCGGATGCCGAGCGCGTCGATGAGACGGCGCCACTTCGCCGTCCGCTTCGCCTCGGCGCCCGTGAAGTACGGGGAGCCGGAGAGGTCCTCGACGGTGCGCGCCGGGAAGTCCCGCGCGCGCAAGGTCAGCAGATCGAGCGCGGCCTTCGCGGAGGGATGGCGCAGCACCGGCTCGCCGCAGGAAAGATCGAGCGGCAGCTCCTCGGAGGCGAACGCTTCCGCAAGCGCCAGGCGGTAGGGCTCGAGCGTGCGGGCGACGACCGCGATCTCATGCGCGGGCACGCCCTCGTTGAGCAGGCGGAGGGTCTCCTTCGCCGCGGCCCAAGCCTCATCACGGGCACCGGACGCGGAGACGACGACGACGCGACCGGGCTCCGGCGTAGCCGGCGCCTTGGCGGGATCGAAGAGAGAGTCGAGCGCCGGCCCGAGAGCGGTTTGACCGCAGGCGGCCTCGCAGGGAAGAAGCGGGTGAGCCGACAAGCGCTGCTCGAACAGCTCGTCCGAAAACCGGAAGGCGGGGTGGTCTTGCCGGTACGGGAAATAGAGCTTCGAGGGCCTCGCGACGGTGACGGCCTCGAAAAAATCGAGCTGAAGGCCCGTCAGGTCGTAGAAGCCGTAATAGAGGATCTCGGAAAAGCCCGACAGCCACTCCGACGCGGAAGACAGCTCCGCGGCGCGTCGCACGACGGCGGACGGGGCCAGGACGCCCAGGCGCGCGAGCTCCTTCTCGTACAGCGCGAGCAGCGCGAGCAAGGCGTTGAGGCGTCCGGCCTCGTCCTCGTCCTTGAGCAAGGTCGAGCCGAAGTGCTCGGCGACCTGCTTCGGCTCGACGCCGGAATCGATCAGGTCGCGCAGGCTCGAACGCACGGCCGACGCCAGCGCCTTCGGCCTCAGCTCCTTCGCGATGCCGAGCGACGGCGCGCGGTCGAGCACGCGGTCGACGACCGCGTCATGGAAAACCGGATCCGAGACGAGGGCGAGATCGGGGAAGCCCCCCTCCTCGACCACCGCCGCGGCCAGCGAATGGAAGGTGTGAAAATGGACGCCGAGCAGCGGCAGGCCCTTCTCCACGGCAAGCAGCCGCTCGAGGCGCTCGGCCAGAACGCGCGAGGGAGTAACCACCAGCAAAGGCAGGCCGCCGGCCTTGGGATAGAGCTCCCGGACCTTTTCGGTCAGCGCCTCCTCCAGGGCCTCGAACGGGCCATGGACGACGCTCAGGCCGCCCCGCTTGTGCTCGGTCATCGAGGCAGTCTAGCGATTTTGCTAATCTATACGCCATGACCATTCCCACGACGCCGCCGTCGGGATTCCGCGACTCCATGCCCGATCAGGTCGCCGCCCGCTCGCGGGCCGTCGAGACGATCACCCGCGTCTACCGCTCCTTCGGCTTTCAGCCCGTGGCGACGCCAGCCGTCGAGGACCTGGCCGTGCTGCTCGGGCAGGGCGGCGGAGAAAACGAAAAGCTCATCTTCAAGATCATGAAGCGCGGCGAGGCCCTGGAGCGCGCCGCCGCCGAAAAAGTCGAGCTCGCCGATCTCGGCCTGCGCTTCGACCTCACCTTGCCCCTCGCGCGCTGGTACTCCAAGCACGGCTCGCAGCTCCCGCACCCCTTCAAGGCCTTTCACCTCGGCCCCGTCTGGCGCGCCGAGCGCGCTCAAAAGGGCCGCTACCGCGAGTTCACCCAGTGCGACGTCGACATCATCGGCTCCGACTCCTGGGGCGCGGAGGCCGAGGTCATCGCCGCGATTCTCGCCGTGTTCAGCGCGTTCGGGCTCGACGGCGTGAAGGTTCATCTCAACGACCGGCGCCTCGTGGACGCGGCCCTGACCGAGGCCGGCGTGCCCGAGGAGAAGCGCGGCGCCGTCTGCGTCAGCGTGGACAAGCTCGACAAGATCGGGCGCGACGCGGTCATCACCGAGCTCGCCGCCTGCGTGGGCGAGACGGTCACGCAAGCCTTGATCAAAACTTTGCTCGCGGAAAGCGCCCCCGCCGCCGACCCGCTCGACAAAATCATCGCCTCCGTCAAAGCTCTGGTCCCCGACTCCTCTCTTCAAGTCGACCCGAGCCTCATGCGCGGCATGGGCTACTACACCGGCCCGGTCTTCGAGTTCCGTCACCCGTCCCTGTCCGGCTCGCTCGGCGGCGGCGGACGCTACGACAAGCTCACCGCGAAATTCGGCGGGCCGGCCACGCCCGCCTGCGGCGGCTCAATCGGCTTCGAGCGCCTCATGCTGATCCTCGAGGAGCTGGGCAAGGCCGGCGACCCCGCCGTGCCCGACGCCATCGTGACGGTCTTCTCCGATGAGCTGCGCGGCCGTTCGCTCGAAACGGGCGCCGCGTTGAGGGCCAAGGGCCTCGCGGTCGACGTCTATCCCGGAACCGGCAAGCTGAAGGCCCAATTCAAGTACGCCGACCAGAAGAAGGCCGGCTACGCGATCGTCATCGGCCCGGATGAGGCCGCCAAAGGCGTCATGCAGGTCAAAACCATGGCCACCGGTGAAGAGCAGGCGCTGACGCTCGACGAAGCCTGCGCCAAGATCGCCGCGCGCAACTAGGATGAGCCGGGCGTTCGTCAAGGAGGACGCGCCGCAGCCCGACGACGATCTTCCAGAGCGTCCCATCTCCCCCCTCCCCAACTACGTAAGCCCCCGCGGGCTGGAAAGCCTTCACCGCGCCGAAGAGTCGCTTCTCGCCGAGCTGAAAAGCTTCGAAGGCGCTCAGGAAGACGCCTCGCGAAAAAAGAAAAAACGGGAGCTGGAGCGGGACCTGCGCTATGTCAGCGCGCGCCTCGAAGCGGCGATCCCGGTGGATCCCGCGAACCAGGCGAAGGATCAGATTCGCTTCGGCGCCTCGGTTGTGATTCAACGCGAGGACGGCGCGCGGAAATCGATCCGCATCGTCGGCGAGGACGAGGCCGAGGAAGGCGGCGAGGCTCTGAGCTGGGCCGCGCCGTTCGCCCAGACCTTGTTCGGCCTCAAGGCCGGGCAGGCGTTGTATTGGGAAACGGAGTCGGGCGCCGAGAAGTGGTCCGTCGTCTCGATCGGCTATTAGCCCGCGGCCCGCGCTAGATCAGGCGTCCCTGCGTTTCCGTCTTCACATTGAGCAGCTCGAGATCCTGAGCGGTGTCGATGTCGGCCTGGGTGCAGCCGTCGTCGAGGGGAATCTTGACCGCCTCGCCCCAGTGCGCGCGCACGGCCGCCATCGCCGTATCGTCCCCGATGAGGCGTCCGATCTCGCCGAATAGTTCGCGCGGATACGCCGTCGGGTGCCCCTTCACCGGACCCTCGGAGCCGGGATAGATCGGGAAGACCAGAGAGCCCGACTGCTCGAATTCCACGATGACGCGCTCGACGAGCCAGGCGGGCACGCGGGGCATGTCGCCGAGAAGCGCCACGACGCCGGGCGCGTCCGCTGGAACCTCGCGTAGCCCCACCTCGAACGTCGAGGCCTTGCCCGTGGACCAGGCCGGATTGAACACCACGCGCAAACGCGGATCATCGATGCCTTCAATGGCCTTCAGCCCGTCCCCGGCGCCGGCGCCGAGCACGACGATGACGGGGTCGAGACGGGCGGCGAGCGCGGATTCGACGACATGCCGCAGAACGGGCCTTCCGTCCACGGCCGCCAGCAGCTTGGACTCGGCGCCGAAGCGCTGGCCGCGCCCGGCGGCGAGCACGAGCCCGGGAATCCGGACGCCCCCCTTTCTGTGCGCGGGCGAGGAACCGGCGGCGCGCGCCCGCGCGGGCCGGCCGCCCTTACGCTCGGCGCGCACCGCGAGAATTTCGGCGGTGACGGCGAGCGCGATCTCCTCGGCGGTTTCCGCGCCGACGTCCAGCCCCGCGGGAGCGGAAAAAGAGCGGGAGCGCGGCTCCACGCCGGATTCACGCAGCTCGCTCAAAAGCTTGGCCGCCCGGCCGACGGCGCCGACGAGGCCGACATAACGCGCGGGGCTGGGCACCGCGCCCTTCAAGGCGCGAAGATCCGCGGAATGGCTCCGGGTCGCGATGACGACATAGGTGTCGAGATCCGGACGGCACGCGGCGCGCGCCGCGTCCCAGCCTCCCTCGACGAGCTGCCAGCGCGCCCGATCCCAGCCTTCGCCGTGCAGGCGCCCGGGACGATGGTCGGCCACGGTCACGACGAAACCGAGGCGATCGAGCATTTCGGCCAAACGGCGGCAATCCTCTCCGGAGCCGATGATCAAAGCCTTGCCCATCGGAATCAGCGGGAAACGAAGCAAGCGCCGCACGACTCCGCGTTGAGCCTCCTCCTCGAGTTCCGGCTCGCCTTCCTGGTAGCACACCTTCACGCCGGGATGATCGGCAGGGAAATGCCGCCTGCGGCCGGCGTCCTCGCCGGACAGGACGAGTTCGATGACGAGCCCCTCGCCGCGGAGCAAGGTCTCGCGCACCTCGCGCAGACGCTCGCGCAGCTCGCCGGTGATGGGCTCGATCCAGACCTCGGCGCGGCCGGACAATCCCCCGGGGCCGAAAATCACGTCGTCCTCGGTCATATCCAGCTCGATCAAACGGGAATTTTCCCCCTCGATCGCGGCCAGCGCCGCGTCGCGTAAAACCTCGGGAACGGAGGACGCGGACAGGACTCCGTCGCCTCCGGCTCCGGTGTCGTCGGCGATTACGCAGGACGCGCCCGGGCGCTCGCCGAGCGAACCGTCGATGGAGACGAGGGTCGCCAAGACCCCGCGCACGCTCATCGGGTCGCTGGAGGCTAAATCCTCCAGGGCTCGCAGGGCGGCCAGGACTTCATGGGGGCGGGGCGGGCTCATTTTATCGACGACGGACCGTCTGGGAATTCAATCATATTGTAACGGCAGAAGCCTTGAAAAGACCCGGTTCCCCGGCTACAATGCCTGCGTGGCATTGAATGATATGGCGCTTCGCAGCCTGGTCACGCTATTAGAGGAAGAGGACCCCTCCAGCCTCGCTTTGGTGCGGAAAAAGATTTTGGGCGTCGGCGCGGCCATCCTGCCCTATTTGGATGAAATGCGTCACGCCGCCACCCCCGAAATGGCGATTCGGCTTGAATCCGTGGCCGGCGAGCTCCGCTTTCAGGACCTGCGCCGCGACTTCGTGCGCCTCTCTCTCGCCAAGGTTCCGGACCTGGAGGAAGGCGCCTTGCTGATCTCACGCTTCGGCTTCCCCGGCGTCGATGCCGGCCTCTATAAAGCCTGGCTCGACCGCGTCGCCGCCGCCATCGCCGACGACATCCCCTCCGACGCCGGAATCGGAGAGTCGGTACGACGCCTCTCGAACCATCTTTTTCAATCGCTCGCCTTCGCGGGAAACGAAACACGCTACTATGACGCCGACAACAGCTACCTCTCGCGAGTCATCGACACTCGCCGCGGCATCCCCGTCACGCTGACGGTGCTCATGCTCCTCCTCGCCCGACGGCTGCGCCTGCCGCTGTACGGCGTCGGAACCCCGGGCCATTTTCTCGCGGGCTTCAAGGAGGGCGGCGAGGCGTTGTATGTGGACTGCTTTCGCGGAGGGCGCCTGCTGAGCTTGCCTGAGGTCAAGAGAATGCTCGTGCGAAACGGCTACGACTGGCGCCCGGAGCTGGCCAAGCCCGTCGGGCCCCGGAACATCCTGGCCCGGATGCTCCGCAATCTTATCTCGATCTACCAGAAAACGGGCGCCGCCGAGCGCGCCGAGCGCCTCTCGACCTTGGTTGAGATCGTTCTCACCGGCCATGACACGGAGCCGCGATGAATACTTTCCTGCTCGCCCTGCTCGTCTTGTCATCCGCAACCGCTCGCGCGGAGCGGCCGATCAACCCTCCCGCCGCCGAATTTCCGCCGCGCAGCGCCTGGCTGAACGCCGCGGAGCTGTCCTTGGCCCGGCTGCGCTACCGGAAGGTCGTCGTCATCGCGTTCATCAACCCGACCTCCATCAACTCGATCCGGGTTCTGCCCGCGCTCAAGGCCTGGTTCGATCATTACGCCCTCTCCCAGGTCATGGTCGTCGCCGCGCTCTCTCCCGATCTCGAGTTCCACCGGGATCCGGTTTGGGCTAAAAATCTCATGGAGCGCTACGGCGTCGATTATCCGGTCATTCTCGACACCAACCACCTCTTTTGGAAGGCCTACGGCAACGAAGGCTGGCCCGCGCTGTATCTGGTGGACCGGCGGGGACGCATCGTTTTCGACCGTCTCGGCGAGGGCGGCTACCGGGAATTCGAAAACGAGCTGCGCGTGGCCCTGGCCGATCACATCGGAGCCCGGAATCTCCCCGCTCCAACGGGCATCGCCGAGCCCCCGCGCCGCGAATGCGGCAGCGCCACCGACGAGATAAGCCTCGGCGCCCGTCCGGGCGCGAAGCGCGTGATAACGATCGACGAAAACACGACACGGCACCTGTCCATGATCGTCGCGTCGCGTGAGGGGGAATCCGCCAGCAACGGACGATGGGAGATCGAGCGGGACGGCCTGCGCCTGGCGCAGGCGAATGCGGACCGGAGCGGGTTCCTCCGCTTCGTCTATCGCGCCGCGCAGGCGCTCGCGGTCATGTCGCCGGCCGCGAGCGGCCCCAGCCGCGTATTCGTCAAGCAGGATGATCTCTGGCTGCATGAGGGCAACAAAGGACGCGACATCCAGTTCGACAAGGACGGCCGCAGCTTTGTCCTCCTCGATACGCCGCGCCTATACGATCTCACGCGCGACTCCGTCCGCACGCCGCACGAGCTGTTCCTGATTCCCGACCGCAAGGGCGCGACGATCCACGGGCTTTCCTTTTCCGACGCCTGCACGGTGACGACCTTACCATGAGGAGAGGGCGGGCCGGCGGAGAGATCGTCAGGATCGACACCCGGCGCGCGCTCATCCCGATGAGCACGCCGTTCTCCATCGCCGGCGGCTCCTCCTCGGCCCTTGAAACCGTCTTCACGCGCGTGAGCCTTGCCGATGGGACGGCCGGCCACGGCGAAGCATCGCCCTTCCCCGCCTTCAACGGCGAGACCGCGGCGAAATCGGAAGGCCAGATCAAGCGCGCCGGAGCCCGCTGGCTCGGCCGGGATTCCTCCGAATGGCGAACTCGCCTCGAAGAGCTCGAGGCCGCTTTGCCGAGGCACGCGGGAGCGGCCCGGGCCGCGTTGGGCATAGCGCTTCTCGACGCCTGGACGCGCCGCGCGGGACTTCCCTTGAGAACCTTGTTCGGGGGCGCGTCGGACCGGGTCACCTCGGACGTCACCGTGACGCTCGGAAGCTCGGACGCCGCCTACGACGCCGCTCTCCGCATCCGCGCGCTCGGCGTGCGCGTCGTCAAGATCAAGGTCGGCTTCACCGCCCGGGAGGACGCCGCGCGCATCGGCGCCGTCGCGAAGGCGCATCCGCGCGCCGCGCTTCTGCTCGACGCCAATCAAGGCTACGGCCCGTCGCACTCCCTGGCTTTGGTGCGCCTGCTGCGCGCGCGGGGCATCCGTCCCGTCCTCTTCGAGCAGCCGGCCGAGGCCGATGATCTGAAGGGGCTCATTTCGTTCCATAAGAGAAGCGGCATCCCCGTCGCCGCCGATGAATCCCTGAGAGGACGCGCCGACGCGCTGCGGCTCGCGCAAACGGGCGCGGCCCAGGTGCTCAACCTTAAGCTCATGAAGATGGGCGTGCTGGAAGCCTGGGACTGCGGCTTGATCGCGCGCGCCTCGGGCCTCGGCGTCATGGTCGGAGGCATGGTGGAGACTCCGCTGGCGATGGTCGCGGCCGCGCATCTCGCCGCCGGCCTCGGCGGCGTCGAATTCGTAGATCTCGACACTCCTCTCTGGCTGGCGAAGAACCCCACGCGCGGAATCGGCTTCGGTCCGGGCGGAGTTTACGATCTCTCCGGGGTCAAAGCTGGGATCGGCGTCGTCCCTCTGTGAAATAGCGCTTGACAGATTCCGCCTCATAGGCTACAATATACTGACTGACCGTATAGTCAATCAATTATGGCCCGAAAAGCAGATCCCGCCGTCCGCGAGCGCATCCTCCAGGAGGCTGAGCATGTCATCCACCTGAAGGGGTACAACCACGCCTGCCTCGATGAGATCGCCAAGGCCTGCGGCATGACCAAGGGTAATCTGATTCACCACTACGGCTCGAAGTCGGAACTGGCCCTGGCCGTGCTCGATTACAAGATCAAGGAATTTCAGTCCCGCAAGGTTGAGCCGATCTGCGCGCAAGCGGCCCCCGAGGACGCCGTGTCGACCATGTTCACTGATGCGGAGCTTTTTTTCGACGGCAACGGCTGCAAGGCGGGCTGCTTCGTGGGCAACATCGCGCTGGAGATGAGCGATCTGGACGAAGCGTTCCGTCTGCGCGTCGCCGGCTTCTTTAATGAGTGGACCGAAAGCCTGTCCGCCTGCCTCGAGCGCTGCAAGTCCAATGGGTACTTCGCCCCCACCCTCGACGCGCGCGGGTCGGCCGAGGCCATCGTGTCTCTTTACGAGGGGGCCATCATGCTCGCCCGTTCCCGCCGTGACGCGACCGCGTTCGGCCGCGTGGGTAAAATCGCGAAACAGCTTTTGGCGCAGCACAAAACCGTCTGATTTCAGTTCGTATCATGTCGTTCACAGGAGGACATAACCATGGGTCCGAAGACTCCCTGCGGCTGCTAAGCCGTGTCAGAACAACCGCCCATCGCCCCCTCGCGGGGGCGATGGGCGGCTTATCTTATGTATGCTTGTTACCTCAAACCATGGCTAAAGTTCTTCTCGTCGCTATCGTTTTCGGCCTGGCCGCCTGCGGCGCTCCCGCGGGGTCGCGCCAGGCGCCCGCGCTCGTCCTCCCGGACCTCGCCGGCAAGACCGTGGATCTGACCTCCTTCCGAGGCAAGCCCGTGCTCGTCAACTTCTGGGCCACGTGGTGCGACACCTGCCGCGCCGAAGCGCCGGACATCGAGGCCTTGTACCGCCGTTCCGATGGCAAGTTCACGATCATCGGCGTATCCATGGACGAAAACGCCTACACCGTCGTTCCGCTCTTCATAAAGGAGCACAAGATCACCTACCCCATGCTGATCGCCGACAGCAAGGTCTCCGCCAGCTATGCCGTCAGAGGCCTGCCGACCGCCTACCTGATCGATTCCGAGGGACGCATCGCGCGGCGCTGGGTCGGAGCGTTGGATGTCCGCGCGGCCGAAAATGATATTCTGGCACTACTCAAACGGAGACCTTCATGAACAGCTCTCAAGTGACGACCTTGCTTCTCTCTCTGCTGCTCGCCGCGCCCGCCGGAGCCGCGATCTCTCGCGCGGACCTCAAGAAGGCGCTCGACGCCAATCCCGACCTCGTCCTCTCGGCGCTGCAGAAGGGCGATAAGATGAAGTTTTTCGAGCTCATCATGGAGTCCCAGCAGGATTACCAGAAAAACAAAGCCCAGGAAGAGGCCAAGCGGGAGCAGCAGGAGCGCGAGAAGGCGTTCAAAAATCCGCTGAAGGCCGAGATCGGCGCCAACGCCCGCACGCGCGGCAACGAAAAGGCGGCCATCACGATCGTCGAGTACTCCGACTTCCAGTGCCCCTACTGCTCGCAGGGCTACAAGAACCTCGAACAGCTCCGCAAGACTCACGGCGACGAGCTCCGGGTCGTCTTCAAGAACATGCCGCTCAGCTTCCACCCCCTGGCGATGCCCGCGGCGCAATGGTTCGAGGCTCTGGCGCTTCAGTCCCCCGAGAAAGCGTGGGCGTTCCACGACACGCTGTTCGAGCACCAGGACAAGCTCGGAGAGGACTACTTCAAGCTTCTCACCAAAGACCTCGGGCTCGACGTCGCGAAAGCGGCGAAGGACGCCAAGAGCGACGCCGTCAAGAATAAGATCGAGGCCGACATTCGCGAAGCCAAGAAGTTCGGCATCGAGGGCACGCCGGCCTACCTGATCAACGGCGTCCCGCTGCGCGGCGCCTATCCGGTCGGCGCGTTCGAGGAAATCATCGCCAAGCTTAAAGACGCGAAGTAATTCGCGTCGAAACCCCCGGAGGCCCGCCTTACGGCGGGCCTCCTTCTTTTTGGGCTGTTTTCTTATTGATGTTGCATTTCAATAAGGAGTTGTGGTACATTGTCCTTGTTGAAAATGAATCTCAATAACAAAGTGCGGTCCTCCGTCCTCCTTCTCTCGCTCGCGGCGAACGCGTTCGGTGCGGCGCCCCAGGAGCGCCGCGTCGAACGCGTTCGCTGGATCATGGGAACTTTGTGCGAGATCGCCGCGCCGGAAGCGCCCGAGGCGGCCGTCAACGCCGCGTTCGCCGAAATCGAACGCTGGGACCGGATTCTCAGCCTCTATAAAGAGGAAAGCGAGGCCTCGACCCTCAACCGCGCCGCCGGCACCGGCCCGGTCCCGGTCTCCGCCGACCTCTACGCCGCAGTCGACAACGCTCTGCGCCTGGCCGAGGAAACCGGCGGCGCCTTCGACCCCACCGTCTCCCGCGCCGGATGGAGAAAGGTGCGGCTCGACGCGGCGACTCGCACGATCGACCTGCCCGCGGGCCTTGGCATCGACTTCGGAGGCATCGGCAAGGGCTGGGCGCTCGACAAGGCCGCGGCGGCGCTCAAGAAGTCGGGCGTGACTCGCGCCCGGTTCAATTTCGGCGGCCAAATCCTCGTCATCGGCGGCGGCTGGCCGGTGACAATTCCCGGGCG
>Ga0066640_10002656_pt1 | contig 10719 bp, 10 predicted proteins | sample CryGeyCG2114_020_2_FD_59505 | JGI IMG/M metagenome (GOLD analysis project Ga0066640, IMG submission 59505) | Groundwater microbial communities from aquifer - Crystal Geyser CG11_big_fil_rev_8/21/14_0.20 | ecosystem: Environmental > Aquatic > Deep subsurface > Groundwater | place: USA: Utah... | reverse complement strand
TTTTTTTAACCGCCTGGCGGCATTGCTTAACGCGCGAGCGAATTCAAAATCCGCTACTGTGACTGCCAGGTCATATTTTAATAAAGCGCGGCAGTGTTCCTTTAATGCCACGCCCAAAACCAGGATCGGCAATTTGATCCCTGCCTGCCTTAATTTAATTCCTTCATCAATAGAGGCAACGCCGAAATAATCAATCTTGCATTGCGCCAGCTTTTTGGCTAAAGGGATCAGTCCATGGCCATAAGCGTCTGCCTTAATCGTAACCATGATCTTGACGCCTTTAGCGATAACCTTCCTGACCTGATTAAGATTATGCTCTAAGTTTTTTAAATTTACTTCGGCCCAGGTCGGCCTATAACCAATATGTTTATTATTCATTTTACAATCTGGCAATCCTGCGGGTATAAATAGACCGGTTCAATATTAAAACAATCATTTATTTCTTTGCGGCTGATTTTTTCCAAGGCCAGGCGGATAATATTACGTCCCTGCGGCTGCCAATGGTCCTTATCCACTAAAACACAACGTTTAATATTTTTAAGAAAGATCTGGCGGTATAGATCTAAGGCGTCTGCCGTCACTAAGCATCCGGCTTTGGACTTTTTAGCCAGGTCTTCCGGTTTTAGTAAAAGATACGCGGAGGCCTTTTTTAATTTGCCGTTTTTATTCTTGTAAAAACAGCCGTAAACTAAACCCCGCTTGGCATCACTGGCAACTAAGATATCTCCCTCGGCTTGGACATTACAAGCGATATTATCCAAAGTTGAAACCCCGATCACCGGTTTTTGCAAACTCCAGGCCAGGCCCTTAATCGCGCTTACCGCGATGCGGCTGCCGGTAAATGATCCCGGCCCCAGGCCGCAGGCCAAATAATCCAATTCAGCCGGCTGCCAGCCAAGCGTTTGTAAAATCCTCTTGATGGTCGGTACTAAAAGCGTCAGGTGCTGGCGGCCGAGTTCTAAATTATACTCGCTCACCTTACCGTCATCATAGACGCCGACGCATAAGTATTTAGTTGAAGTATCAATGCCCAGAATTTTCATTTCCAATGCTCCAGTAACTCTTGGTGTCTTTTACCGCTGGCTTTAAATTCCAGCCACCTTATTTTATCACCCTTGACCGATAATGCAACTTTCAGGTATTCTTTAGGCGCTAATTTTCCTAAACGATCAGCCCACTCAATTACGCTGATACCATCCGAATAAAAGTACTCTTCCAGCCCCAGGGCCAAAATATCCCCGCATCCTTTAAGCCGGTAAAGGTCAAAATGATGCAAGGTGAGTTTATCTTTGGCCGGATTAGAACGGATCAAGACAAAAGTCGGGCTGATAATTTTATCCTGATTGATCCCCAGCCCTTCCGCAATTCCCTTAGTGAGTACGGTCTTGCCTGAACCGAGATCGCCGTATAAACAGATAATATCTCCCGGCTTTAACCGCTTGGCCAGCTGCTTACCTATATTAATGGTTTGTTTTACAGATCTAGAAATAATCTTCATTGTAAGCGTTTAATATTCTCTTGGTACGGCGGACGGATAACCCCTTTATCCGTGATAATCGCGCTGATCAAGTCATTGGGGGTAACGTCAAAAGCCGGATTATAGACCTTGACCCCTTCCGGAGCAGTCGGCTGACGGGAAAATAAACTCACTACCTCTTCCCGGCTGCGCTGTTCAATAACGATTTCTTTGCCGCTGGAGATACTTAAGTCAAAAGTGGAAACCGGAGCAGCAATATAAAAAGGTATCTTATGGTATTTACTTAAAATTGCCAGGCCAAGAGTGCCGATCTTATTGGCTGCGTCGCCGTTAGCGCTGATCCTGTCCGCGCCGGCGATCACGCAGTTAATTTTGCCTGAACGCAGCAAATATCCAGCAGTATTATCGCAGATCAAAGTAGTATCAACTCCTGCCTGCTGTAATTCCCAGGCAGTCAAACGCGCCCCTTGCAAAAGCGGCCGGGTTTCGCAGGCAAAGACCTTAATTTTTTTGGCCTGTCCGCAGGCGCTGTAGATCACTCCTAAAGCAGTGCCGTAATCAATAGTTGCCAAAAGCCCGGCATTACAAACCGTTAAAATAGTATCCCCGTCTTTAATCAGTTCCGCCCCGTATTTGCCAATCGCTCGGCAGGACTGCTGATCCAATTTAATGATCTCCCGGGCCTTGAGCAGGATCAATTCTTTGATCTGACTGACCGGCTTGTCCTGATTAGCCAAAACAACCTGACGCACCTGCTCCAGGCCCCAGAATAAATTACGCGCGGTCGGGCGCGATGCGGCCAAATAAGTAATTACTTTTTCCAATTCGCTTTTAAACTGCGCAAAATTTTTTGCCCGCGAGTCCTTGATCCCTAAATACACCCCTAAGCTGCTCGCTGCTCCCAGGGCAGGCGCCCCCCTTACTTTCAATTCCTTAATTGCCTGGTTTAGCTGCTTTATGTGTTTAATTTTTAAATAAACGAGCTTCCCCGGCAAACGGGTCTGGTCAATGATCCGGATAGCGTTATCGCGCCATTCAATAGTGGTTAAGCTCATATTTTACCCTCTATCTCCTTTATTTTTTCTTTAATTTGTTTTCTGATACTACGGCAAAATCCGGGCCTTAATAATTCCAGCACCTTTTTATAGGCCGCCAGCGCTCCCGGGATATCGCCGAGATTATATAAAGCGTCAGCTAAATTATCATAAGTTACCGGGCGCTTAGGTTCAAGCAGTAGCGCCTTTTTAAAGCATTCAATTGATTCTCTATACCGGCCCAGGTTATTCAGAAGCCAGCCCTTATTATGATGGATCGTGGCAAAATCCGGTTCTACCCGGATGCCCATATCAAAAAAGTATAACGCCTTATCCAAAATACCCAATTCCACCATGCACAGCGCGCGGTCATTAAAGCTGGCTCCGTCATTGGGGTTAATACTGATCGCCCGGTCAAAATGCTCGATCGCCGTGACGAAATTACCCTTTAACATCTGGATCTGGCCTTGAAAATATTCCGCTTCGCCCGCCTTTTTCTTCTTTTTGGCCAACCGCAAGCCCTGATGCGCCAGGACAAGAGAATCCTTTTTTACGCCGTAGGTAATGGAATCGTCAAGCTCCAGCCGTAAGCCCAAAAATGGGTCGCTTTTTTTCATAGCCCGATCATTTTAGCCAACAAACTCTTTTTTATCTTGATCGCCGCTTCCGGACAGACCTCCTGGCAGCAGAAACAGGCAATACATTTTCTATGGTCAAAAACAATGCCCTCATTTTTCATACTGATCGCTTTTTGCGGACAGGATTTAATGCAGGCCGCGCATCTAATGCAGATCTGATGCTGCACATAAGGAACGTATCTGACCATTTTCTTGAGTATTTTTACCAGCGGCCTGGGCAAAAGCTCTCTCTGAGGCGAAGATGACGGTAACAAAAACGGCTTAAGCCCGATACCGGATAAATTTTCGCCTTTTATCGCGATAGCATCCATGCTTGACGCTCCCAAACCGCGGCTTACCGCTTCCCGCGTGCTCAAGACATCCAGTGGCTTGATTCCCATCAGTAAGGCCAGGACACTATCCAGAGCAACGCAATCAGGAGAAGCCAGCGATAGATCCGCCTTACGCAATCTGCCGCCGGTGCCCGGCCCATCGCCTTCCATGGCCAGGATCGCGTCAACGATGGTCAGGGCTGGCCGGGTTTCCTGGTAAATATCAACCAGGATCCGGGCAAAATCCGCTTTTTCAAAGTAATTTTTGTGCAATTCGGTTTTATATGTCCCGGAAACCAGGCCAAAAAGATTTTTTATCCCCGCAGTCAGCAGGGTGAATTCGTGCGTCTTGAACTTCGGGATATTGACCAAATGGTCGCATTCATCCAACCAGGTAGTCAAGGGAAAATTCTTGCGCATCCTGCGCTTGTCAAACTTTACCAGCTCAATTCCCTCTTGTCGGCAAAGGCCAGCCATCCCGGTGCGTTCATAGACCTCGTCAACATTCTCAATCTGGTTACCCCAGACGCTCGGTCCATCGCCTAAAAAAATTTTACAATCAATCTCTTTGAGCAGCCGGACTGTTGCCCGCACAACTTCCGGGTGAGTAGTGATCCCAAATTCCGGCTCCTTGGCCATTAAAAGGTTTGGCTTTACCAATACCTTTGAACGCGGCTTGATAAAATTACTGACCCCGCCGACTAAATCAACTGCCTGCCTGACTCCTGCTTCAACTAAATCCGGCTGATAATCCCTGCACTTAACGATGGAAACCTGTGTTTTCATTTTAAACGAAAGAATTTTTTAGCGTTGCTGGTTGTAGCATCGGCCAATTCACTAAAACTAATACCCCTGATTTGCGCGATATATTCAGCCAGGAGCTTGACCTGAAACGGCTCATTACGCTTACCGCGGAAACCCTCCGGCGATAAATAAGGCGCGTCGGTCTCCAGCATCATCCTGTCCAAAGGGCAGATCCGCACGATATCGCGCAGATTTTGCGCTTTTTTATAAGTAATATTACAGGTGAAAGAAACTAGAAATCCCAGTTCCAGGCAAGAGCGCAAAAATTTTTCATCACCGGAAAAACAATGTACCACCGCTGGCAAGGGCATGAATTCTTTAATGATCCTGACCATATCTTCGTCAGCCGCGCGGCTATGTAAGACCACGGGTAATTTTAATTCTTTAGCCGCTGCGGCCAGCTTACGGAATAATTCACGTTGTTGATCCGCCGGAGAAAAATTTTTAAAATAATCCAGGCCGATCTCTCCGATCGCCACGACTTTTTTCTTTTTGGCCAGGTCCTTTATAATTTGCGCAACATCCACAGGCACATCTTGCGCTTCATGCGGATGCACGCCAACTACCGCGTAGATATTCTCATATTTCGCCGCCAACTCCACTGACCCGCGGGAACCCTCTAAGCTGGAGCCGATATTAATGATTATTTCCACGCCGCTTTCTTTGGCGCGCTTTACTACCTGGTCGCGGTCAGGATCGTATTCAGAAAAATCCAGGTGGGCATGAGTATCAATTAACATGGGTACTAAGCGCTAGATTTTGTCTCAATGCGCGGGAATAAGGGCTGGCCCTTCTTGATCGTATCTGAGCCGATCTGCTCTTTAATTAAGCCGGCGGTCCGCGGCATAAACGGCGCGATCTCACTGGATACTTTTCTAATGACCTCTACTAATAAACGAATAAAGGCCCTGAGTTGATCTGTCTTATCCTCTTTGGCTAAATTCCACGGTTTGGTTTCTTCGACATATTTATTAGCCATAGCGATTAATTCCCAAATTTTATCCAGAACCTCGTCAAAACCAAAGCCAAAACCTTCGTTAAATTTAGAGATCAGCTCATCTGAAAGAAGCTTGATCTTATTTTTTATTGCCTCTCCCGGAGCATCATAAGCAATATCAGCGATTTTTATATCCGGCACCACACCCTGATAGTATTTTTCCACCATGGTCAGGGTCCGGTAAACCAGGTTACCTAGATCATTAGCCAGATCGCCGTTAAATCTTTTAATAATTGCTTCTTCGGAAAAATTACCGTCGCTGCCAAAGGTAACATCGCGTAAAAGAAAATAACGGTAAACATCTATACCATACTTATTAACCATATCCAAAGGATTAACCACATTATCTAACGACTTTGACATTTTGGTTTGGTCGATCATCCACCAGCCGTGGGCGAAGATAGTATCCGGCTGCCTAATACCCAGCGCTTTAAGCATAATCGGCCAATAGACCGCATGGTGCCTTAAAATATCTTTACCGATCAAATGCACGACTTCAGTATCAGCATCCCACCACTTTGAAACGTATTTGCCATTCACATCAAATTCGCCTACTGCGCTGATGTAATTTATCAGCGCGTCAAACCAAACATAGGTAACATACTGCGGGGCAAAAGGTAAAGGTATTCCCCAACTCAAGCGCTCTTTGGGCCGGGAAATACAGAGGTCTTCTAATCGATTATTCTTTAAAAAACCTAAGACCTCGTTGCGCCTTGTAGAAGGCAAAATAAATTTTATCCTTTCCGGATATTCTTTGGTGTTTTCTATATAATCAATCAGCCATGCCTGGTATTTTGATAATTTAAAAAAATAATTTTTCTCGCTGATTTTCTCGAGCGCCCTTTTGCAATCCGGGCAAAGGTGATCCGTAACTTGCGTTTCGGGCCAGAAGGTCTCACAGGGAGTACAATACCAGCCGTCATATTTGGCCTCATAAATATCGCCATTTTTATAAAGAATATCCAAAACTCTTTGCACTGTTCGTGTATGCCGGGTCTGGGTGGTACGGATAAAATCATCATATTTTATTCCCAGGTTCTCCCAGAGGTCCTTAAAGCGGTTAGAGACCTTATCCACAAATTCTTGCGGCTTGAGCCCGGATTCATCTGCCGCCCTTTGGATCTTCTGGCCGTGTTCATCGGTCCCGGTAAGAAACCAAACATTATCCTCGCCCAGCCAACCGCGGTGATACCTGGCCAAAGTATCCGCGGCAATATTAGTGTAGGAATGCCCGATATGCGGCGCGGCATTCACATAATAAATGGGCGTAGTGATATAAAACTTTTTCATTTATATTTTACCTCAACAATGGTCCCGTCTTCCAGCTCTACCGAAGCCGCGCGCTTAAAAACATTAACGCTGATGACCTTGCCTTTACCCTGCGGTATGGTGATGCGTTCGCCTTCACGCGGCAGGCCTTTAGAGAGCATTTTATAGGTCTCATATTCAAAAGAAAGGCAGCACATCAAGCGGCCGCAAAGCCCGGAGATCTTCGGAGGATTTAACGGCAGGCCCTCTTCTTTGGCCATTTTAATCGTCACCGGCTCAAAGTCCTTTAAGAAACGCGCGCAGCAAAGTTCCCGGCCGCAAGGCCCGAAACCGCCGAATATCTTGGCCTCATCACGCACGCCGATCTGGCGCAATTCAATACGCGCCTTAAATATTTTCGCCAAATCCTTGACCAAATTACGAAAATCCACTCTGCCGGCGGAAGTAAAATAAAAAATGATCTTGGAGCGGTCAAAAGAATATTCCGCCTGCACCAATTTCATTTCCAATTTGTGCTCGTTGATCTTCTTATTGCAGGTACAAAAGGCCTCTTTAGCTTTTTTGCGGTTTTCTTCAATCTGCTTTAAGTCGGATTCGCTGGCAATCCGGATGATCTTCTTAGGCTGCTCCTTTGATTCTTTATCTTCCGTGGCTTCTTTACCGCCGACGATCTGGCCAAAATCAAGGCCGCGGTCATGTTCAACAATAATATAATCGCCTTCTTTGATATTTAAATCGGATACCGGCTGGTAAAAAAACACCTGGCCGAAATCGCGCAAGCGGACAAATATTTTATTTTCCATGCTCTCCTCTAATTTGATAAAACCGCTTTCAAGTTTGCCAGCAGTAATTTAACGTTAATGTTCTGTTCTATCCGCAAAGAAGAATCCGAGATACAGCTTAATACATTATCCAAATGCTCAAAAGAGTGAACGGCTGACGCCCTTTTTAAATCCTGCCTGCGGTCGTAATTGATCAATTCTGCTTCCTCCAGCCCCGCCTTATATAAATAAATATCCCGGTACCAAACACTGAGTATATTCAGGATATCCCTTAAGTCCTGCCTTTCCTTAACTAAGAATTTTCCGTCAATAATTTCATTCTTGCGGAAAAACAAGCCATCCTCTTTCAGCTTTAAGGCATAGCCCAGCCGGCCCTCGCAATAAAAGGCCAGAAAATGCCCGCAATTATAATCCAGGCCGTATTTTTTCTGCAGGACCTGCCTTAATTCCTGCTTAGGCATGCCGGAAAATTTTATTGGCTGGCAGCGGGAAACAATGGTCTTAAATAAAAGCGCTGGTTTGGAGCTGATCAAAATGATCAAACTGTCCTGAGGCGGCTGTTCCAGTGTTTTTAAGAGCGCGTTGGATGCCTCGCTGGTCATATTTTGCGCTTCGTCAATGATGAAAACCTTTTTTTTACCTTCGTACGGCCGTAAACTGATCTGTTTTTGCAAGGCGCGGATATGGCCGATCTTCACAGCATTGGAGTCACCGGAGTCATTTTTCGCCAGGCCTGCCTCTGTTTCTATCAAGGTAAGGCAATCGATCAAGGATACATCCGGGTGCTGGCCTTTATTAATCTTTAAACAAGACGGACACTGCTCGCAGGGATCCAGATTGTTATTCAGGCAATTAATGGCCTTGGCCATATTCAAAGCGGCTAATTTTTTGCCCACGCCCTGTGGCCCGCAAAAAAGCAGGCCGCGGCCGCCCAATGAGCCGCTTAAATACTGCCGGATAATTTCTATCGGCCTGGATTGGCCCTGAATATCAGCAAAGGACATTTTCTATGATCGCTTTTCTGATCCTGGCTTGTGTAGTATTTTTATCGTCAGCCACTTTCACCACCTTGATCCTGTCCGGATCAAGTTTAGCCAATTTAAAATAACCCCTGCGCACACGGTTATGATAAGCCAGGGACCTTTGCTCAATGCGGTCACTGGATCCGGCGCGGTGCTTTAGGCCTTTTTTCACCGGAACGTCCAAAAGCAATGTCAGATCGGGATGAATGCCCTGAGTGACAAAGTGGCCCAAACTATTGATCAAATGCACGCTCATGCCTAAGCCGTATCCCTGATAAGCCACAGTTGAGTCCAGGAAACGGTCGCAGATCACGACCTTGCCCCTTTCCAGGGCCGGTTTAATTACTTCGTCAATAATCTGCGCACGAGCCGCCATATAAAGCAGCATCTCGCACATCTGCGACATCTTGTCGTTTTTCTTGTCCAAAAGGACAATGCGGATCTTTTCGCTAATCTTGGTCCCGCCCGGCTCGCGGATAAATAAGACATCATAGCCCTTACTCTTTAAATATTCACAAGCCAGCTTTGACTGCGTGCTCTTCCCGCATCCTTCCGAACCTTCAAATGTAATGAATTTACCTTTCATCAAATTCCTTGCTCTTTTTGGCGGCTGGCGCGTGCTGTCCCTCGCGGGGACGCTTGGTGCGGCCCAGCGAGCCGCACGGCATCCTGCGGATGCCGCCGTAACTCTACCTATAGGGGCCTGCGCTCATGTCGGCTTCCTCGCTCGCCCCGCTTAAATCTATTTAATTCAGGCGAGCGGGGCACCTTGCCCGCTCGTCGCCTTTATGCCCCGCTCCGGGCCAGCTCACGCCCCCCGCCAATAACCTCAAATTTTTCTCCGCCAGGTAGTCTGGCCGTCTTTGGTATCTTCTAAAATAATACCCTTTGCTTCCAGCGCTTTCCTTAATTCATCCGCTAATTTATAATTTTTATTTTCCCGCGCATTCTGCCGCTCCTCAAATAAATGCTTTTCTTCTAACGTTAAAGCATCTTCTTTAAAAGATAGACCTAAAATATTACATAATTCTATAATGGCATTTTTAACATATTTTAAACATTCTATATTTTCTAGCCCTAACTGATTAATATAAAATACAGGCATCATTTGAAGAATTACTGATTTTGCTTGCGGAGTGTTAAAGTCGTCATCCATAGCATTCTTGAATTTTTCTATCAAGCCGTCTATCTCTTTCTTAAAATCTAAGTATTTTATTACTGGCGCTGACTGCATCCAATCTTCTTTTCTTTGGCTAATACGATAATCTATCTTACTAATACACTCTTTAATCCTGTCTAATTCTTCTCTTGCCCCATCCATCCTCTCCCAAGAAAAATCTAGCGGTTTAGAATAATGTACAGTTAAATAACATATTTTTAATACCTCCGCAGAATATCCTTTTAACAGTATATCTTTAAACGTCACAAAATTACCCAGCGACTTGGACATCTTTTGAGCATTAATGGTTAACAATCCATGATGGATCCAGTATTTAGCGAATTTTTTACCGGCGGCCTCGGATTGGGCGAGTTCATTCTCGTGGTGCGGGAAAATCAGGTCCAAGCCGCCGCCGTGGATATCAAATTCATCGCCTAATAACTCGGAGCTCATCACCGAACACTCCATGTGCCAGCCGGGCCTGCCTTTACCCCAGGGACTGTCCCAGGACGGCTCATCCGGCTTAGCCGATTTCCATAAGGCAAAATCCAAAGGATCTCTTTTATTCTCCCCGGCCATAACTCTGGTCCCGGATTCCATTTTATCTAATGACTGATTGGAAAGCTTGCCGTAGCTTTTCGCCTTTTTAATATCAAAATAAACATCTCCTCCGGAAACATAAGCCGCGCCCTTTTCATTCAGGCCGGCGATAAAATTCTGCATTAACGGCCTATCCGAAGTTAAATATTCAGTGGCCTTGGGCTCGGCATCCGGCTCCAAAATACCCAAAAGCTTCATATCCTGATGATAGAGGCCAAGGTACTTTTCGGAAACTTTTTTTACCGCCGCGTTTAAATCCTCTCCCGGATATTCTTTCTTAGCTTTATCAATAATCTTATCATCAACATCAGTCACGTTCCTGACAAATTTAACTTTAAACCCGCGATAAGCCAGATACCGCCGGATCACGTCAAAGACATACGCGCTGCGGGCATGCCCGATATGCGGCTCATCATAAACCGTCGGCCCGCAGACATACATTTTAACTTCAGGCGAATTTAACGGCTGAAATTCTTCCGTCTTGCGAGTTAAAGAATTATGTATTTTAATTTTATTCTCCATATTGGTTTGAGTTAATTTAGCTTTTGCTCTCGCTCGCTGAAAACTTACTGGCCGTGCGCTACGGTTTACTCCTGGCAAAGGCAGGCCAAAAAAGCGCCTGACCT
>Ga0066640_10002653_pt1 | contig 10722 bp, 9 predicted proteins | sample CryGeyCG2114_020_2_FD_59505 | JGI IMG/M metagenome (GOLD analysis project Ga0066640, IMG submission 59505) | Groundwater microbial communities from aquifer - Crystal Geyser CG11_big_fil_rev_8/21/14_0.20 | ecosystem: Environmental > Aquatic > Deep subsurface > Groundwater | place: USA: Utah... | reverse complement strand
ACAGATGGATCAATTGTACAGAAAGGATAATTCTCCGCAGGGGCGGATTTTTTTGTTAGCGCGTTAAATAATGTGGATTTGCCAACATTCGGCAAACCAACAATTCCTATTGATAAACTCATATATTAATTAAGTTTTTTTAACTCATCCTTATACTTCTCTGCCACCTTCATGGCAGCACTCATTTGGTCGAGTCCATTATCAACTAGAGATTTGGTCTCAACAGCGATTTTTTGAAATAATTCAGGATTTTTCTCTATCATATTGAGCATTTGTTCTTGTTGCTCTTCTGGAACATCCTTCATTTGAGACTTCATCATTTGTTTTAATAATATTCTTTTGAACATATAGAAAAAGAGTATATCATATGTAGTTCATTTATTTAACATCTGAATGGCTAATTATTGACACATGCACCAAAAAGGTTTATAATTCTGGCTCATTTTAAATAATACGTATGATAAATAAAATAAAAAAAGTATCAAAAAAAGTATTTGACACCATTGATCGTGTATATAAAAGACTTGGACTTATCAAGACACTATCTATCGTTCTTGTAATAATAACAATAATAGTATTTGGAAAAATATTTAGTTCTAAAGACGTACTAACTAATAATGACAATTTAAAAACAGTAAATATTGAATATGTGCTGAACCTTTCTGGCGAAAAGGTGCCACTGTCACTTATTGGAAAAGTAGAATCAAAAAATGAAGCAGACTTAAGAGCAGAGTCTCAGGGTGAAATTACGGCCATTTACGCTTCGCTTGGAGATAGAGTTTACGCAGGTCAAATTCTTGCAGAAATTTCAAACGCGCTACAAAGAGCCGGTGTCCAACAAGCGCAGGCAACTCTAGACATAGCGAAATCAAATTACAACAAACTTACATCTGGTGCCCGCGGTGAGGAAAAAGATATATTATTTACATCTGTTGAAAACGCACAAAATAGTTATAAAGAAGCAATAGCTGGAGCACAAAACACAATACAAACAGCATACTCTGTTGCAGACGATATTTTATTTAACAAAATTGACCCTTTGTTTAATGGAGCAAGAACAGAAAGGCCAAAACTTTCTTTCATAACTGGAGACTCACAGGGAATGATAGACGCAGAAAGCGATAGACTAACAATAGGATACGTTATGCGTGACTGGAAATCTGCAATTAATTCTTTAACCGAAGCAAATACTATAAATATTTTAGATGAATCTCAAAAAAATCTTGAGAAAATGAGAGACTTTCTAAATTTAATTGCAAAATTAGTAAACATATTTGAACCAACCGCAGATATAGACTCTACAACCCTTACCACATGGAAAACAAATATTTTGTCGGCAAGAAGTAGCGTAAACACTATTATCTCTTCCGTCATATCAACAAGAACTGCTCTGAATGGAGCAATAACATCACTTGAAATCGCAAAGAAAAATCAAGAAATTGGCAATACGGGCGGAAGAAGCGAAGATGTTGTTTCAGCAGAGGCTACGGTAAAACAAGCAGAAGCTGGACTTCGAAGTGCTCAAGCTAGTTTAGAAAAAACTATAGTGAGAACACCAATAAGTGGAGTATTAAACCTTTTTGAGGTTAAAAAGGGTGACTTTGTGTCTATATATCAACCAGTTGCTGTCGTTTCCAACAATAACAACCTTGTTGTTACCACATATATCACAGAAGATGAAAGTCGTGATATACAAATAGGAAACGAGGTCAGTATTAAAGAAAATTCAACAGGAATAATCACTGCAATAGCTCCAGGGCTAAATCCTGTGACAAAAAAAATTGAAGTTACAATAAGCCCAAAAGATAATACAAAATCTCTAGTAAATGGAGAAACGGTTAGAATAAGCTTGGATAGAAATGCATCAATAGTAGAACAACTACCCACTCAAATAAGAATACCCATCAAGGCTCTTAAAATTGAGCCTTCTAGGACGGTAGTATTCTCTGTCGATCCAACAACATCCACCCTCATATCTCACGAAGTCACTCTCGGTCCAATAGTTGGAGAAAAAGTCATAATTAAAGATGGAATAAACTTCGATCTAGAAATAGTAACAGATGCACGTGGCCTAAAAGAAGGCGAAAAAGTAATCGTCAACTAAAAGCACGAATATCGAATATCGAAGCACTAAACAAATAACAATGACAGAAATAACAATAAATAAAAACATTTTACCTAACCCACAAGCGGTCGGGTTTGGGAATTTAGAACATTTGAACCCGCCTGCCGGACGGACAGGTTTAGATATTGTTTCGGATTTCGATATTAGGATTTCGAATTTTTAATTAAATATTATGTATCGATTCTGGTCATTTTTCATAAAAAATAAAAGATTCAGTCAGCTAATATTATTTGCTCTTATTCTTTTTGGCACACTCTCGGTGATATCTATACCAAAAGAATCAACACCCGAAGTTGAAATACCAATAGGAATTGTAAGTACATTTCTACCAGGAGGCTCTGCTGAAGACGTAGAGCAATTAATAACAGATGAAATAGAAAGTGGTCTTACAAATCTAAAAAATGTAAAAAATATAACATCATCCTCTGGCGAGGGTGTGTCTTCTGTGGTTGTAGAATTTGAAGCTAGTGCAAATATAGATGACTCAATTAAAAAACTAAAAGATGCGGTTGACGCTATTAAATATAAATTACCAATAGAGGCTGAGGATCCTAGCGTAATACAAGTAGATTTTTCTAGCGAACCTATAATGATAATATCTGTTGCAACAGATAGAGCAGCAACAGAAAACATACTTCTTGCAGATACAGTAGAAAGAGAGCTAGAAAAAGTAAAGGGTGTTTCGGATGTAATCGCGCAAGGTCTACGCAAGCGCGAAGTCCAGGTTGTTGTAAACAGCGAAGCGCTTGATCGTTTCGGTATAACCTTAGTTGAAGTAACAAACGCAATACGAAATGCAAATACAAATCTTCCTATAGGAAGCATATCTTTTGATAACACAACTTACAACGTATCTTTTGACGCTGATATAAAATCTCCAGATGAAGTGGAAAACATCGTTATCACAGAAAAAAACGGTCTCCCTATATATGTACGTGATATAGCATTTATTTCTGTTGGTGTAGAGAAAATTTCAAATCTTTCTAGAGTTAGCGTTGGTGGTTCACCTTCAGAACAAGCCATGTCTTTTTCTGTACTAAAACAATCTGGTGGAGATATCACAGAGACAACAGCTCTAATAAGAGAGGTTCTAGCAAAAATGCAAGACGGTGGAATATTAGAAGGTAGTAATGTGTTGATATCATATGATATCGGTGAATTCATAACAAAAGATCTTAGCAACCTTACCTTAACAGCGCTTCAAACAATTATTCTTGTTATGATTATTTTATTCCTTGCTATAGGTCTTAAAGAGGCACTTATTGCTGGAATTTCAATTCCTATATCGTTCTTGATTGCATTCATTGGTCTTTCTATTTCAGGTAATACAATAAACTTTGTAAGTCTATTTTCTTTAATACTTGCTGTAGGAATACTTGTGGACTCTGCAATTGTAATAATAGAAGGAATGCACTCAAACATAGAAGCGACCAATGGTGATGGTAGCAAATCAGTAATCAGTGTTGCACTACAAACACTAAAAGAGTTTCATTCACCTCTTTTCTCTGGCACACTCACAACAATTGCCGTATTCGCACCTTTATTTTTTATATCTGGAATAACAGGAGAATTTATATCAAGTATCCCATTTACTATGATATTTGTGCTTGCAGCTTCCATTGTTGTTGCTCTTGGCTTTTTACCAGTAATCGCATCTAGTTTTATAAAGAAGGAAGAAAAACATGACAAATGGGATGATAAGAGATCGTATTATCTGACAAAGATTGAACTTTGGTATAAAAGTATACTCCTAAAAATTCTTGGTAACAGAAAAAGAGAAAGGTTGGTTATAAAATGGAGCATAATTGGATTCTTTATAGCTTTACTTTTACCCATGACAGGAATAGTTAAGGTTATATTCTTTCCACAAGAAGATGTTGATTTCGTATTTATAGAAGTAGAAACAAAAGGTGGAACAATTCTAGAGCAAACAGATCTTGCAACACGACAGGTTGAAGAAATACTTTATGATACACAATATGTAGAATCTTTTGTAACAACGGTTGGTTCTGGTAGCTCATTCTCTGGAAACATTGGTGGAGGATCTTCTTCTGGTGGAAGTATTGCAAACATAACTGTAAACCTCAACAAAAACAGGAAAAAAAGTAGTACTGAAATTTCAGACATTATACGAGCACAAACCTCATTAATAAAAAGCGCTGATGTTCGTGTACTTCAAACAAATAGTGGACCTCCCTCTGGAGCACCAGTCCTAATAAAATTCTTTGGGGATGATTTGAATACACTCGAACAAGTGGCATCGAAAGGAGAAAACATCCTAAAACAAATTGATGGCACAATAGACGTAGAAACAAGCACAAAAGATGACGGGATAGAGTTTGTAATTTCTGTGGACAGAGATAAAGCCTCTGAGCTTGGTGTCTCTGTACCAATTGTTGCACAAACTCTACGTACAGCAATCCACGGAGCCACAGCGACAACAATCAAGAAGGGTGGTGAAGATATAGATGTGGTTGTGCTGATGAATTTAAATCCAAACTATCAGGACCCATACGACAGCCAAGACACCACAATAGACACCGTACGACAGATAGAGATTCCAACACCAAGAGGAACTGTTCTTATAGGTTCGTTTGTGGATGTAAGTCTAAAAAAAGGTAGCTCAGTAATAAGGCATGAGGATTCAAAAAGAATAACCACCCTTTCAAGCGAAATTGAAGACGGCACAACTGCAGCAACTATTATAGGAAAGTTTACAGATGTAATTGAGAAAGAAAAAATAGTACCAGAAGATATAATAATGAAAATTGGTGGTGAAACAGAAGATGTAAATCAGTCATTCAAAGAAATGGGTTTTGCATTTATTGCAGGAATATTATTGATGCTTGCAATACTCGTACTGCAATTCGGCTCACTTAGATACGCAGGATTTATTTTGGTTATTATCCCGCTTTCAATGATTGGTATTTTTGCTGGTCTTGCGCTCACGCGCCAACCACTCTCGTTTCCTTCACTTATGGGTATAATTGCACTGTCAGGAATCCTCGTAAATAACTCAATTATACTTATTGATAAAATGAATTCACTCCGAGAAAACTCTCCAGAAAAAAGTATGCGTGAAGTTGTCGTGGAATCTGGTGTATCAAGATTACGACCCATTCTGCTCACAACCATTACAACAGTAATCGGAATAATTCCTCTTACATACGCTGGTGGACTATGGGCACCGCTTGCTTGGTCTATTATCTTTGGTCTTTCATTCTCTGTAGTGCTTACTCTGGTGCTTATACCTATTATGTATGATATGTGGCACAAACGTTAAGATTTAGGTTTTAGGATTTTAGGTTATAGAAATTAGGCATTTTTAAAAGTTTTAAAAATATCAAGGGTAGCCCTTGATATTTTTAATTAGCTTTTTAATTTTATGCACTTAGCAGTATCCATTTGGAGTATTAGTATATTGAATATGAACAAACAAGGTCATGGATACTCTATTTGGCTAGGCGCCAACAATAGACATAATGATGCTTTCTCAGAGTTAATAAATAAATTCAGTAGAATCTTTAAATCCCCAATCTTTGAACCACACGTCACTCTTCTTGGCGATATAAAAGGCAATGAGAAAGAAATATTAGAAAAGACCAAACAACTTGCGGAAGAACTACACCCATACGAAATTAGAACATATGAAGCAGATCATGAGCCGGAATACTTCCGAGCTCTTTTTGTACACGTAAAAGAAACTCCTGAAGTATTAAGGGCAAACAAAATTGCGCAAAAAATATTTAATACACACAAAGAATACATACCGCACCTGAGTCTTGCGTATTGTACAGCACCAGAGAAAACAAAGGATGAGTTTACCAATGAAATAAAAGAAAGTCTTCGTGGTAATGGCCATTTTACAGCAAGAAAACTATCTTTGTACGAAACAAATGGAAATGTGTCAGATTGGAAACTTATTAAAACCTTTAGGCTTAGATAATTTTTATCTTGTTTTCTATCCAAATGTAAATGAGAACACCATCAATCCAGCCCCTTCTGGTATTATTTCTACAATATGCTCTCCCCAACCCTTTGAATCTTCGATAATTCTATACAATTGATCCTCCTTTATCGTCACATACCCATTTTCATCAACATCTGAACCTTTTGAAGCACCAACAAGTTTGCCATCAAGAAGAATCTTTGCTCTTATTGGTTTTTCTGAAGATGCGACCATAAACATTTTCTGTCCTTGGTATTTAAATATTATTGAATCACCCGCGTTCTTGTTTTCAGCATACTCACGTCCAATATTCCAAGAACCAACTAAATATAATTTGCTTGTTTTTATATCAGTTGGTCTTGGAAGATTTTGCACACCTTCTGTACCTTGTATACCACCTTCAAAATATTCATTCCTCCATGCACCAAAATATATCTCTGGACTTCTTGGTCTTCCATCAGTTATAGACTCTGCATTTGATGGATTTAGGGTGTCTGTGGACACATCAATACTCTCTCCAAGGCGCTCCTTACGCTCCACCAGAAGCTCCTGTATCATCTTCTCTGTCTCTGCATACCCACCTTCTCCTATGTGGTCATATACTACAAAGCCATCTATATCGATAAGATACTTCCGGGGCCAATATCTGTTGTTATATGCATTCCATGTCTTATAATCATTATCTAAAACTACTGGATAATTTATTCCAAATTGCTCAACAGCCCGCTTCACGTTTTCATATTCTTTTTCAAACGCAAACTCTGGAGTATGAACACCAATTATCTCCAAACCTTGGTCTTTATATTTATCATACCATCCGTTTATATAGGGAAGAGTTCTTTGACAATTTATACAACTATAAGTCCAAATATCTAAAAGTATTACCTTCTTACCGATTAAATCAGCCAAAGCAAATGGCTCTGAATTTATAAAGCCATAAGTAGGATCTATTTCCTTTGCTTTTTCAAACTTTGATGTTTTTTCTCCAATGTCTAAAACTTTTACTTCTGAGGTTTTTTCGTTTGATGATGTATTTTTTATTGAATCAAGATAAAAAATTGAAGTAAGAATTACAATAATTACCACAACCAATATTGTTGTTTTCTTTGTTCCCATATAATTACAAAACTAATTTATTAATAAACTCAAAGCTTGTTATCAGCGCAAGGCTTTCAGTAAAAGCAAAAACACCTATTATGATCAACATCACACCAAAAACGATATTCACATATTTTAGTGATTTTGCATATTTTGTTATCATCTTGGTTGCACCTGATGCAAATAATCCGACAAGAAGAAACGGTATCGCCAAACCTAGTGAATATCCCAGCAGAAGAAAGAATGCGGATCCGGGAGAAGAAATAGCAAGTCCCAAAATTGCTCCAAGTATTGCACCCACACAAGGTGTCCACCCAGCAGCAAAAGCAGAGCCGAATATAAAGGACGTTAGATATCTGGAATTGAACTTTTTCTTAACTGTAATTTGCTTATTTACTTCTAAAAATGGGATTCTCAAAAGACCTGTCAAATAAAGACCAAAAATAATTATCACAACACCGCCAAGTCTTGCAAGCCATGTTTGCACCCCAGACGCAACATCAACAAGAAATGAATTAAGCGCTATCCCCAATACGGCAAAAACAACAGAAAAACCTAAAACAAAAAATAATGAGTTGAGAAAAATTTGTTTACGTGCACCCGATTCTTCACTGTCTGTAGTAACCCCACCTAGATAAGCTAAATAACCAGGTATCACAGGTAAAATACAAGGGGAAAGAAAAGAAACTATACCAGCAGTAAATGCTACAAAAATTGAAATATCTATCATATAAATATTATACATTAAAACTATTCATTTATAAAAAATACCACAAAACTATTTTTGTGGTATTTTTTATATCTAAAAAGATTTATTCTACTACTGCTTCTGCATCTACTGTAGTGTCTACCATAGCATCAGCTGCTGCTGCGCCTTCATCTCCAACTACTGTAGTGTCTGCAGTGCCTTCTGTTACTTGCTCTGTTGTTGCGTCATCTGCTTCCATAGCCTCATCTCCACCTTGTCGTGTAAGAAGAAGTGCTACTACGATTATCGCTACAACAAGAATAACAATTAACCATGCATTTCCTTTTGTTTTCATGTTATGAATACGTTTTAATTAATAAAGTTCAAATCTCAACCTTCGTAATATGTATTATACAATATGGAGCCATATTCTGCTATATGTTAATAAACTACACCAACAATATGGCTACAAATCAATATTTGCTGTTTTGGCGTTGTTTTGTATGAAAGATTTTCTAGCACCAACTTCTGATCCCATAAGAGTATCAAACATTCTGTCTGCCTCCTCCACGTCTTCTATTGTAACCTGTTTCAAAACTCTGTTAGCAGGATCCATGGTTGTCTCCCACAATTCCTCCGAGTTCATCTCTCCAAGACCTTTATATCTCTGAACAGAAACTTTTTTTGATTGTTTTGTATTTTTGATTTCTTTAGTATTTTCTATATCTTCACCGTCTCCAGACTCACTCTCTTCACCTTCCTCTGACATATCAAGATCATCATCTGAAATACCAGCTTCTTTCAAAAAATCTAGTTTTTCTTCTTCTGTATATAGATAATCAATATTTTTACCAATTTTCATCTTGTATAAAGGTGGTTGTGCTATATACAAAAATCCACCATCTATAATTGGTCTAAAATATCTATAAAACAAGGTGAGAAGAAGAGTTCTTATGTGGGCGCCATCTACGTCGGCATCTGTGGCAATAATAATTTTGTGATATCTGAGGTTATTCAAGTTAAATGTATCTCCTATTGCTGTACCAAGAGCAATGACTAGGTTTTTTATCTGCTCGGACGCAAGCATTCTATCAAGTCTTGCCCTCTCAACATTTAATATCTTTCCTCGTAAAGGCAATATTGCTTGAGTCTTCCTGTCACGGCCAGACTTTGCGGTACCACCAGCCGAATCTCCCTCCACTATAAATATTTCCGAGTCTTCTGCTTTTTTGCTCTGACAATCTGAAAGCTTTCCTGGCAGAGTCATACCATCAAGGGCCCCCTTCCTAAGAACGCTGTCTTTTGCGGCCTTTGCGGCCTTCCTTGCCCTCATAGCAAGCATACTCTTTCCTATTATAGACTTTGCATCATCTGGGCTCTCTTCAAAAAACATCGTAAGAGCCTCACCAAAAACTGCTTCAACAGCACCACGAGCTTCTACTGAACCAAGTTTTGCTTTTGTTTGACCCTCAAACTGAATCTCACGGAGCTTAACAGATATTACAGCAGTAAGCCCTTCGAGTGCATCATCACCGGCAAAATTTTCATCTTTTTCTTTTAAGAGTTTATTGTCACGAGCATATACATTTAAAGTTCTGGTTAGGGCCGTTTTAAATCCAGTAACATGCATACCTCCCTCTGGATTATATATATTGTTTGCAAAAGGCATTATCCTAGATGAAATATCGTCAGCATACTGAAAAGCAATTTCTACTCCTACACCATCAACCTCTTTTTCGACATAAAAAATATTCTTGTGTATTGTTTTAAATGTCTGATTATAAAACTGTATCAAAGAAATAAGGCCCCCATCAAAATAAAAAGTCATTGATGGCACATCTAATCCTAAATCGTTAAAATAAAACACGCCCTTCAGATCTAATTTTTCCTTATATTCCCTTGCGTCTATCACTTGAATTCTCAAGCCCTTTACCAAATATGCTTGTTGTCGCATATGTGCAACTATTTTTTTCCAATTCAAAACTATTTCTGGGAAAATCTGCGGATCTGGTTCAAATGTGATGACGGTACCATTTAAATCAGACTTACTAACTTTCTTAACAGGTGCCTTCTTTTTTCCTCTTTCATACTCTTGCATGTGGTATCCTCCATCACGATAAACCTCTGCTTGAGTATAAACAGAAAGAGCGTTTACAACAGACACACCAACACCGTGCAATCCACCAGACACCTTATATCCTTCACCTCCAAATTTTCCTCCGGCATGGAGTGTGGTCATTATTGTTTCTAGAGCAGATACTTTTGTTTGTTTGTGTATGTCCACAGGAATACCACGACCATTGTCTACCACTCGCACACGATTACCTGGAAGTAATGTGATTTCAACACGATCTGCAAAACCACCCATTGCCTCATCTCTAGAGTTATCAAAAACTTCTGTGAGTAAGTGATGCAACCCGTCTGGACCTGTGGTTCCTATATACATTCCGGGCCTCTTTCTTACCGGGTCCAACCCTTCTAGAACAGTAATATCAGAAGCGCTATAGCTTCCATTTTTCTTTGGTAATTTTTCCTCTTTTGAGTCTTTTTTTGCCATCCCGATAGTAGAAAATAGCATTGATACTTCGTACGACACCGCGGTAAAATGGGTCGTTTATCACCTCTTTGCTACCTCTTTGATTAATTTAGAATACTTACCCTATAAGATGCTATTTTGCACTACGGGACAAGCATTTTTTATAAAATAAAATTACTAGAAATCATATTTCTAGATAATTCATTATACCAAATATTTGGCTAAAAACAAAGCTCTTTGTCGTATTTTTGTGTGCAAAACATACACCCGTTTTCTATCCAATAGCTTGGAAACACTCTGTTAATAATTCTATGGGTGCTTTTAAT
>Ga0066640_10002647_pt1 | contig 10732 bp, 6 predicted proteins | sample CryGeyCG2114_020_2_FD_59505 | JGI IMG/M metagenome (GOLD analysis project Ga0066640, IMG submission 59505) | Groundwater microbial communities from aquifer - Crystal Geyser CG11_big_fil_rev_8/21/14_0.20 | ecosystem: Environmental > Aquatic > Deep subsurface > Groundwater | place: USA: Utah... | reverse complement strand
TGTTTGGAAGGTTAAATTCAGATGTAATGTAAGGTTGAAATTTTGAAACATTCTATGCAAAGGAACATTAAAATCAAAGCCAGCCCTTACACCTATTTATTTTTTAATGAGTTTAAGCTAGACCCTCTGAGGACAGATTATAATATTGTTTTCCACCAGGTGATTTTTGGCCTTTTAGATATTGATAAACTGAATCGAACTCTTTGTCGTTTAGTAAAAGAAAACATTTTATTCGGATGTCATTTAATAGAAATCGACAAGATTCTTTATTGGACTCCCAATCAAGATGAATGTCGATTGGCCATTTTTGATGCTAAAAACAAAGATGTTTTTGTCGATGAGCCTTTTGATCTTACATCTGGCCCTTTATATCGCTTTGGATTATTTAAATTTAATGATACACACTATGAACTGATCTTGGTAATTCATCATGCTCTCATTGATGGGCGAGATTACGATGAGTTTCTATACTGGATTGAATCGCAGTACAACAATGAAAAGATGACATCTTGTGATGTTAAAATTCAAACTCGTAAAATTCTCGAATTAAATCAAGCTTTAGAAGAAAGAGTAAGTTCTCTCAAACAAAATGGTTCAGAACTATTTTGGCGCGAACTTTTGAGCAGTAGTATTCCTACAAATATGTTGCCATACTTTGATATAAAAGGCTATGACAGTTCTAAAGTTAAGGTTGGAGAGGTCAGGTTTAGTGTAAATTTTGACATAATGCATGACAAAAATAAGATTGGTTCATTGTTTAATTTTCTCATGTTGGTTTGGGGTATTTTAATTGCAAAATACTGTGGGCAAACACAAGCGAAAATTTCCTACCCCATTGGCATAAAAGAAGGAATAGGTCTTCAATTTGGTGCTCAAATTAACTCCATTATTATGCCAGTAGATTTTTCAAGAGGTGAAAGTTTTTCTGACCTATATAGTAAACATTGTCTTTACATAAAAAAGCTAAATGCATCATCAGATATTAAGCATAGCCATTTGCCGACATTTAATATTATAGAGTCTAGTAATTCAGCTTTTCCCAATGTTGCTTTTGCACAATCTAATTTGAAAAAAACTCCAATTAGATTTGATGGGTGTCAGTCCGAAATCATTTCAGAGTATAATTTTGATATTGCCGGAACTGACCTACTATTACGATACCAAGAAGACAATTCAAGCAATATGACTCTTTTCTCCCTGTTGTATAAGGAAAAGCTTTTTCCCAAAAGCTTCATTAATAATATACAGAAGAGTTATACTCATTTGCTCCATCAATTTACTTTTGAACAAAGCCGCCCTGTACTAGAAGTCTCAGCTCTGAGTCAGCAGCAACAGATTGCAGCTTTAGAATTGGGGAAGTCAAAACAGATTTATTCGTCTCTCCAAACGCTACATCAGACCTTTGAAAGTCAGGCTGCAAAAAACCCTAATCATATTGCAGTTGTATATCAAGATAAGCTTTTAACTTATAAAGAGTTAAACGAAAAAGCTAATAAAGTTGCACACCACATTCGCAAGGAATATAAAGCTATTCTTGGTGCAACACTTCAACCTGATACTTTAATTCCCATATGCCTAGATCGAGGCATAGATATGGTCGTTTCAATTATTGCGGTCTTAAAAACTGGAGCAGCATATGTTCCCATAGATCCAGATTTGCCGTTTAACAGAATAAAATATATTTTAAAAGATGTAAAAGCACAGATGCTTTTAACAGATACCTCCAGTGAGGGAAAAATAAAACTTATTCTTAGTGATTTAAATAGTGATCACATCACTTTGTCAGAAAATGGAATAGTTGTTGTTGATAAGGATGAGTATTTTGAAAATGGAAGCAGGTCTAACTTATCAGTATTAGCAACTCATAAAAATTTGGCATATGTAATTTATACCTCTGGCACTACTGGAAAACCAAAAGGCGTTATGCAGCCTCACCAAAACATTATTCGTCTTTTTAAGGCTACGGAAAAGTTTTTTAATTTTAGCAAAGATGATGTCTGGTCCCTTTATCATTCATGTTCATTTGATTTTTCTGTCTGGGAGTTATGGGGGGCGTTACTTTATGGCGGAAAGTTGATTATTCCAACCACCCCTGAAGTTAAAGATTTTAATCTGTTTTATAAACTAATAACGTCTAATGGCGTGACAGTTCTAAATCAAACACCCACGGCATTTTATCAGCTTTTAAAACAGTTTATTAATTCTGTTTATCCAAAAAACTCAAAGCTAAGGTATATTATTTTTGGGGGTGAAGCACTTAATATTAGCAAGTTGAAACCCTGGTGGATTTATAGCAAAAAAAATAATTTACCTGTGAAACTATTCAATATGTACGGTATCACTGAAACAACTGTGCATGTAACTTTGAAACAACTGAATGGGAAGGAAAAAAGAGCATCTAATATTGGAAAACCACTACCAGACCTGAGTGTTTATCTTTTAGATCCTTCTGGAAATCCAGTTCCTCACGGCACTATAGGTGAAATGTATATTGGTGGCGCTGGTTTATCAAAGGGATATTTAAATAATCCAGAACTGACCAAAGAGCGCTTTATATCTGGTAACTCTTTGATGTTGCCTGACAAACTGAAATGCAATATTTCAAGATTATATAAAACTGGAGATTTAGGACGCTACTTACCCAATAATGATCTTGAGTACATGGGACGCAATGATTGTCAGGTTAAAATACGTGGCTATAGAATTGAACTAGGGGAAGTCGAATTTGCATTATCTCGCCTGAAAGAGGTTCAAGAAAGTGTTGTATTAGCAATTACTCGAGAAATTGAAGGTGTAGAAGTGCAACAATTAGTTGCATATTATGTTTCAGCTAAGCCCTTAGAGATAAAAAAACTGATTGAGCAACTACAAATGTCATTGCCATCCTATATGGTGCCTAGTCTGTTTGTACGGATTTCTGAAATTCCATTGACTCATAATGGAAAGTTAAATCAGAGTGCATTGCCAACCCCTAACTTTTCTAAGAACTTGGACTTGAGCTTTGCCCCTCCAAGAAATTTAATTGAACGTAGAATATGTAAAATTTGGAAAGAGTTTTTTGGGTTGCCGAATATTGGAATTTTTGATGATTTTTTTCAAATCGGTGGGGATTCTATCAGCACTATTAACATGGCCTATAAGTTACAGGATGCTGCTCTAAATATTACAGTTCAAAATTTATATGAGTATAGGACCATTGCTCGTTTAGCTTCTCTTCCAACTATTGGATCTAATACAAAAGAAATGGTTTATAAAACATTTTCACTGGTAGATAAGTCGAAGCTTAGGCCATATATTAAAGCCAACGAAATTGATAGGCTGGAAGATATTTATCCTGTAAGTTGTTTGCAAGCTGGAATGCTGTTTGAAGAAGGACTGTCTGGCTGCCAAGGAACCTATCATAGTATTTTTATTTATAAACTAAATAAACAGCTAGATATTAAGACTGTTAAATTAATTTGGGATCAGTTAATTAAAAAACATTCTTTGCTCAGGACGGGTTTTTTACTTCATCCTCAGTATGGCTACTGTGGTTTACAATATAAAAATATTTCATCTAAAGAAATGGTTCTACACGTACCACTTAGTGAAATTAGTGAAATTTTTGAAAAAGAAAAAAAGATTTCTTATAACGTGTCTAACCCTGGGTTATTCAAATTGTTTTTGGCTGATAATATGGATGAGTCTTTCTTGTTTATGTTTTCAGCTCATCATGCAATTGAAGATGGTTGGAGTGTTGCCTCATTGCTTGCTGAATTTGTTAATGCCTACGCTTATAAAACTCCTATTAAAACTGAAGTTTTGCCAAACTATGGTGAGTTTGTTTCATGTGAAATGGAAGCAATATCAAACTCTAAGCATGAGAACTTCTGGATAAACTATTTATACGGCATCAAACCATATGAGAGAGTGTCATCATTATCCGATCTAAAAAAGCCTCAAATAGAAATAAGCGTAACTTTGAGTAAAGTTTTTTCAAAGTCTTTGTCGTCATTGGCAAAGCTATACTCTGTATCAGAAGACGTGCTTTTTATAGCAGCATATGCTTTATCTTTAACTTCTTTATTTGCTAGCAAAGAAGTAATGTTAGGATTGGTAGTGAACAATAGGCTGGAAAAGGATGGCGGAGACAGACTATTTGGGTTATTTTTAAATACAATCCCATTTAGATTTTGCCTCGATAAAAGCCAAAATGCGGTATGGAGTTCTTTCTTAAGCATGGTTCAAGATGAAAAAATGAAAGTATATCGACATCGACAATATCCATATGCAAAAATTCGAGAGGCTTTCAAGCCAGATGAGAGTATTTATAACTGTGCTTTTAACTATATACATTTTAGGCCTTTGGAAGAACCATTAAATAACAAAACAATGGAATTAGTCGATATCTTCGAAAGAACAGATATTCCTTTAACGCTTCATGCTATCAAACATGCCAAACGTTTTATTATGCATGTAAAATGTAATCCTCATTTTATTGATGAAATACGTGCAAAGCATTTATTAAAAGATATGAAGTATTATCTTTCTTGTTTGGTTGAAGACGACATGTCATTTTTTCCGTCTTTAGGTTTCAGACATCCTGAGCGCTTGTCACCGCTAGCTAATTCATATACTCCATTGCAAAACAGAGAAAGCAAACAAGAGCAGGAAGAGGATGGCAAAAATAGCGAACTTATGACTAAGCTGCTAGATAAAATATCTATAATGTGGAGTCAAACTTTAGGAAGCGCAGAAATTAGTAAGGATGATAATTTCTTTGATGTGGGCGGTAATTCTTTATTGCTTATTGTTTTACAGGCAAAACTACAAGAGCAATTAAAAATAAAAAGCATTCCTTTGATGGACTTTTTTAGATATCCAACTATCCGAAAAATGGCTCAGCATTTATTACAACAGCACCCAAACCTGGCTTTATGAAAGCTATATAAGGCTTTTCGTATAATTGAAAGTAACTGCAATAGGGTCAACCACCTGTATTGATGAGCCATATTTATTTTGCAATGCCTTTTCTAAAGGTTCTGCTAAACCAATAAAGCTACCGCACCCAAGCGTAAACGTATCTACGTCATTTTGAGTTATTTCGTTTTCAGCAATTAGTGCCAACTTATCTAATATCATGGTATCTTTTCTAAGCTGCGCAGGAGATACCTCCGGGGCTCCTTGAGATACAACAAAATTCTTGCCAAATTCCAGAGAATTTACCATTTCTTGTAAAAAACCATTATGGGCTAACATGCCAGGTAAAATAGTAAAATTTTTTCTTGATAGCTTGCTCGCTTGTGCAATAGCTTCTGTACCTAGCGCCATTATAGGAACCTGTATAACATCCTTTGTCTCATGCACTCCCAGCTCACCAAAGGCATATATAATCACCGCACTGGCACCGTCTTTGACTACCTCCATAATTTTTTTTATAGTAAGCTCTTTCACCAAAGCAACATCTTCAGCTGTATTAAGCTCTCTTAATGTTGTATCGATATAGTGCAACTTAAAATTTACCCCTGAGGAAGAATAAGAGTCTAAATCAGCTTGGGTTAATACGTCGGAATTGTTTATTGGCAATATAACAGCTATGGTTTTCATACAGAATCTTATAAAAAATTTAACAGATTACTTGATTTTATCATATAAAAGAGCAAATGTAATACTTAGCAATAATTACAGTTAAACAATCTTTTTTTTCTTGATTAATCAGGTGCAAAGGGCTAATATATTCGTGCTTCAGAAAATATTTCAGGTTCCTGAGTTATTTTGTTGTTACAGATGATGGGGTTTATCTTTAAAATATAAGGTTGTAATCATAAACTATGAAATATTGGGCTCCAACTGATATAGCGATTATTGGTATAGCTGGGCGGTTTCCTGGCGCAAAAAATATTGACCAATTTTGGAGCAATGTTGAAAACGGGGTGGAGTCACTTTCATTTTTTAATGATGAAGAGCTTCTTGATTCAGGAATTTCAAAAGAAACACTTAATACAAGCAATTATGTTAAAGCAAAAGCTTTTTTAAAAGGTGCCTCGCTTTTTGACGCTGATTTTTTTGGGTTTACTGCACGCGATGCAGAGCTTCTAGATCCACAATTTAGGATTTTTTTTGAAACCGTCTGGGAGGCATTGGAAAATGCTTCTTATGATCCTGAGCAGACAGATAAAAAAATAGGTGTATTTGCAGGTTCTTCAACGTTTAACAGCTATTACATAAGTAATATACTACCTTGCACGAACGATTTTTCTGGTTCTGAAAAACTTTCTGCATTAAGTTTTAATGCCAAAGACTTTCTAACCTCCTTGCTTGCATACAAATTAAATTTAACAGGTCCAGCTCTTGCTGTACAAACAGCATGCTCAACGTCTTTAGTTGCAGTTTGTATGGCATGTGAATACTTGTTAAGTGAAAAATGTGACATTGCTATTGCAGGTGGTGTCTCTATTACCACTCCGCTCAAGTCAGGTTATTTCTTTGAAGAGGGTATGATTTTTTCAAAAGATGGTCATTGCAGAGCATTTGATGCTGCGGCAACAGGTACTGTTGGTGGTGATGGCGTAGGAGTGCTTGTATTAAAGCGCCTTGATAAAGCCTTAGCCGAAGGTGATTTTGTTCATGCTGTTATTAAAGGTTTTGCTGTTAACAATGATGGGAATAAAAAGATTGGTTTTACTGCTCCTAGTATAGATGGACAAAAAGAGGTTATTCAGTCAGCTCTCAAAATGGCAAATGTTAAGCCCGATATGATTTCTTACATTGAAACACATGGTACTGGAACAAAACTCGGCGACCCCATAGAGGCTACAGCTCTTAGCGAGATCTTTCAAGGTTTATCATGCGAGCCGATCGCTTTGGGAACATTAAAACCAAATATTGGTCATTTAGATGTTGCTTCTGGTGTTGCTGGGATTATTAAGACAATTCTAGCTCTAAAAAATAAAACTTTACCACCATGTATTAATTTCAAAAGCCTCAACCCCGAAATTAACTTTTCGAATACGCCTTTGTATATTAATACTGAAAAGAAACCTTGGGAGCACAAAGAGGCTCGTATTGCAGGGGTTAGTAGTTTTGGCATTGGTGGTACTAACGCGCATCTTATTCTACAAGAGTTTAAACAAGAGCTATTTTGCCAAACAGAAGCTCTTGCATTTCCTGTAGTGTTGGTCCTATCAGCACGAACTCGTAGCGCTTTAATTCGAAGAAGACGTAGTCTTGTCAGCTATTTAAGAAAAAACCCGAATGTCAATCTCGTTGATGTGGCATTTACGTTACAAGTTGGGAGAAAGTCTATGCCGTCTCGTTTTGCTTGTATTTGCAGATCCAAGGAGCAAGCAATTGAAAGGCTTAACAACCTGGAATGCCAAGAAATATTAGAGTTAGAGCAAGGTGTTTTGGAAAAAATAGATATGCAAAATTTTAAAAGGATTTGCGCTATAACTCAAGACTGGCTTGCTGGTCATAGGGTATCTTGGAGAGAATTGTATAGTAAAGGACAAACTTTACATCGTGTGCCCCTTCCATCATATACATTTGAAGGTAGGGAATATTGGCTTCAACCAGCGCAACACCATAGCCAAAGTATTATGAAACCCTCTTTTTCTAGCGACCTCAAAGTCTCACCCGCAGCTTTAGAGGTAAAAATCCAAGAAATATTTAAGTTTTTTTTGGGGTCGGATTGTATTAATAATACTGCTGATTTTTATGACTTTGGCGGTGATTCTTTATTGCTTCTGCAAGTCATTGCTAAAATTCAAAAAGAGCTTGGCATTGCCATACCTCCAGAAGTTTTGGAGAAAAACTCTTCCGTTAAGAAGTTGGTTGATTATATTGAACATGAAATTTATCATAAGGCTGACTAATGATAACTGAAAGCATATTAATAAATCTAAAAAAAAGTTTGAAGCAAGAGGAAAACGAAACAGCCAAAATTATTGAGTTTGAAACAGGTATTGATAAATTAGAAGAGTGGGGAGCTTTATCTTTATTTTTGCATTTTAACAAAAATGATATTTTTACCGATCAAGATGAAATTTATGATATCAGTTCTATTCAACATAAGTTATATTTTTTGCCAAAATACAGTCAATTTTTAAGCGGTGTTTTTGAGTTATTTGTAAGACGAGGATTCATTAGAGAAATTCAGACTCAAATTTATGAAGTTAATCCTGATAAAAAGGTTACGTCTCTTAATTTAAAAGGCTGTTTAGAAAAAATTGTTTTAGAATATCCAAGTGTAAAAGCCCATGCTGTATTTCTTGATAAAGTTATTAGCGTTTGTTTTGATGTAATGAGAGGAAGAAAAGACTTTTTATCAGTTATGTTTCCCGAAGGAGACTTTGATATTGTTGATGCGCTGTATAAGCAAAGCCCTTCTGCTGCATACTTCAACTACTTGTTAAGCTTAGCAGTAAAAGGCTATGCTGAAACCCATATTCAGCAAGATGGGTCATTTTCTATTGTAGAGATTGGCGCAGGTATTGGGTCAAGTACAGAGTATATTTTTAATGAAAATATTAAATATTCTGATTATTTGTACACGGATATTTCAAAAGCATTTATTAAAAAGGCTGAAGCCAAATTTAAAAGCACTAATAGTCTGGTTTCTTTTCAAACTTTAAATATTGACAAAGATGTTGAGTTGCAGGGTGTATGTAAAAAATATGACGTTGTTATTGCCGCAAATGTTTTGCATGCTTCAAAGAGCGTAACAAATGCTCTTTATCAAGTTAAAAAACTGCTCAAGCCTGGAGGGGTGTTAATTCTAAATGAAGGGATTGAAAAGAAAGACTTTTCTACTTTGGCATATGGATTGCTAGATAGTTGGTGGTCATTTGAGGACACTGCCTACAGGATACCTTTCAGTCCATTTGTTAGCTGGGAAAATTGGTTTGCATTGCTCTATAAAGCTGGATTTTGTGATGTCATATCTGTCAAGAAAGATGTTCAGATAGACGCTCTTTTTTATCAAGACATTATCATCGCTACCCTTGCAAATTGAAAAGACAAGTTTTTTTCTGATTAAATTTCTTCGCCTGGAGCGGGAGCATCATCTTCTGCTGTAGCACCAGCTTCAGCCTCCTCTTTTTTTGCAGCAACTTCTGGTCCAGTAAACCATACGGTCGCAGTTCCTGGGCTATCCCATTTTGTTTTCCACGGCCTTGTTCTATATGGGTCTAGGTTATCGACCAATTCGCCATGCTCTGGAGTGGCGACCCAAACATCCAGTTTGTCTTTATCCTCAAACTCAAGTAACACTGATGCGCACCAATCACCATGCTCTTCATCTGCTTTTACTTCATCTTTTAAAGAAACAAAACCATCTTGCACGCTGATGGCTGTTCTAACCCTTTCAATCCAATCTGCAAAAAAAGCCCTGCCTTCTTCGCTTAAAAAATGCTCAACGTATATCGTAATCATTTTATTTTTCTCCCCCTCATTATTTAGTTGGATAACCCAAATTTAAACGGATTAAAATTTACTTTCTCATCATAAGGGTCAGAGTTTTCAACCTTTTTCAAAAATCTTGCTAGCAGTGACGCAGGAACAGTTGCCAATAAAGAAAAAGAAATCATGATGATTAGTTCAGGAATTAAGGTATGCGAAAGGTCATTGGTTGGTATTCTTCCAATGAAAATGCCTAATATTGCAATAGTAACTGTAATGCTGTCGCCAATAAAGCTTGATGCAACGCTTCGTAACCAAAAGTGCTTTCCTTTTAAGAGTATTTTCCATTTGCTTATAAGGTATGCATTTGTGAATTGGCCAATAAATATTGCAAAAAAGCCGGAAACACATGAGCGCAATAATGGCTCAAGAACAATCTTGTAATCACTGTCGGTAGTTGTCCAAAAGCTTGGGACAGGTGCCTTAATGACGAGAGCGGCACATATGCCCATAAAAAACTGTGCAAAAATACCGGCCCACAACATTTGACGAGCCAGCCTGTATCCATAAATTTCCGTAACGACATCACAAATAATGGGAGAAAAGAAATAGATAAACGTCCCCCCTGTTATGTAATAATAGCCATCTATGCTGATGAGCCTATTTAAAACAAAGCCCGAAACCAAATAACAGGAAATAAAAGCTGTTATTAAATAAGTGTAATATTTATAGAAGTGTTGATTGGTTTTCATTTTCTACCTTAAACATACTGGCGGCAACGATAAAACAATTGGCATTGGATTTTTGATGATAAAGAATGACATATTTTGTTCATCATGGCTTTAATGGTTTTTCAGATTTAACTTGCTCGTTTGCCGTCACGTATCCGATCTTGTGGGCATCTTCAGGCGAAAGGGATTTAATAAGTTTTGGGTCAGCAGAAATCTCTTCAGCAGATTTTTCCATTTCTTCGCCAGTCTTACCATGCTTTAACTTAAAGAAGAATTTATTCATGGTGCGAACAAATTTTTGACCCAATACTTCGTGCACAGGGTCTTTAATATCTTCACAAGCAAGGTAGGTGAGTAAGCGAATGTCTTTTTTAGAAAAAGATTCAAGCATCGCATCATCTGCCATAATTTCTTTGGGTGAGGCTTTGAAGGCCAAGCTTTTACCAATTAGTTGTACTGAAACTTCATACTCACCTTTGGTGTTTTTTACATAATCAACTACGCGATGGGAAATTTGATCTGCTTGTTCTGCCCGAAGTTCGGCATAAGCTTCAATCATCCATTTAATGTAATCACTAAATTTTTTGGACTCTTTCATTTTTAGAACTCCACAGTTTTGGTGT
>Ga0066640_10002642_pt1 | contig 10745 bp, 9 predicted proteins | sample CryGeyCG2114_020_2_FD_59505 | JGI IMG/M metagenome (GOLD analysis project Ga0066640, IMG submission 59505) | Groundwater microbial communities from aquifer - Crystal Geyser CG11_big_fil_rev_8/21/14_0.20 | ecosystem: Environmental > Aquatic > Deep subsurface > Groundwater | place: USA: Utah... | reverse complement strand
GCAAACTTCTCGAGCGCTTCCATGGCGGCTTCCTGTTCCGCCTCCTTTTTACTGCGTCCCAGCCCCTTGCCCTCCACCTTATCCCGTATGGTAACCGTCACTTCAAAACGCTTGTCGTGATCGGGTCCAATTTCCCGGACCACCCGATAGGTAGGCATGCAGACCAGCTTGTTTTGCGTGTATTCCTGGAGGTCGCTCTTATAGTCCCGGAATTTCCAACTCTGTCCGTACTTTTCAATTTCTTCCTGCATGTGGGGTAAGAGCGCCTGCGCCACCGACGCCAGGCCCCCGTCGCAATACAACGCTCCCACCAAAGCTTCAAATGCGTTGGCCAGCAGGGAGTTTTTCTTCCGTCCGCCGGAAAGATCTTCCCCCTTTCCCAAAAGCAGAAATCGGCCGAGATCGAACTTCCGCGCCATTTCGGCAAGGCAGGCCTCGTTGACCACCGCCGCCCGGATCTTGGAAAGGATTCCCTCGGAATGGTCCCGGTATTCCCGGATCAGGAAATCGCTGACTACCAGATCCAGCACGGAATCGCCCAGAAACTCGAAACGCTCGTTATGCTTGAGAGCCCCGTTTTTTTCGTTGGTGTAGGACTTATGGGTGAGCGCCTTGTTCAGAAGCTTGAGATCGGCAAAGGTGTACCCCATCGCCTTCTGCAGGATGTCCAGTTCTTGGATTCGCTCTTTAGACGGCATCCCATTCCCACTACCCATCAGTTGATGAGATGTTTGAAAACCAGAACTCCATTGGTGCCGCCAAACCCGAAGGAATTGGACATGGCGGCGCGGATTTTTTTCTCGCGTGACTGGTTGGGAACGTAATCGAGATCACATTCCGGATCCGGGGTGGTGTAATTGATGGTCGGGGGCAATATTCCCCGGGATAAGGCCAGGAGGACATAAATGGCCTCGACCCCTCCCGCCGCACCCAGAAGATGACCGGTCATGGACTTCGTGGAACTCACCGCCAAGCGATACGCATGATCTTTAAATACGGTTTTTATGGCCATGGTCTCGGTCGCATCGGCGGCGGTGGAGGTTCCATGCGCATTGATATAATCGATGTCTTCAGGATTCATGCCCGCACTATGGAGGGCCCGGGCCATGCACCGCGCGGCGCCTTCACCATTCGGCGCAGTAGCGGTGATATGGTAGGCATCGCCGTTGAGGGCATACCCGACCAGTTCACCATAAATTCGCGCTCCCCGTTTTTTGGCGGACTCCAATTCCTCAAGGATAACCACCCCGCACCCCTCGCCGATCACAAATCCGTCCCTGTCCTTATCGAAAGGGCGGCTGGCGGACTTGGGATCGTCGTTGCGCGTCGAAAGGGCTTTTGAGGCATGGAACCCCCCCACGCAGAGCGGGGTGATAACGGATTCGGTTCCTCCGGCGATCATCATGTCGGCCTCCCCATCGCGAATCAACCGCCCCGCTTCGCCAATACTATGCGTTCCCGTGGCGCAGGCAGTCACAACGCAGGTGTTGGGCCCTTTGGCGCCGAAAAGAATGGAAACCTGGCCCGAAGCCAGGTTGGCGATCAGCATGGGAATGAAAAAGGGGGTGATTTTTCTGACCCCTCGTTCTTTTAATACGTCGTGATATTTCTCGATGGCGGGCAATCCCCCCAATCCGACCCCGACTTGAACTCCAACGCGGACCGCATTTTCCTCGTTGATGGTAAAACCGGAGTCGTCCAAAGCCATTCGACTGCAGGCCACGGCATAGTGAATAAACCGGTCCATTTTCTTGACCTCTTTATGGTCAATATACTGTTCCGGATCGAAGCCCTTGACCTCTCCCGCAATTTTAACGGGGAAATCGGACGAATCGAACTTGGTGATGTAATCGACACCGGATTTGCCTTGGCAGACCGCTGTCCAGTTTTCATCGAGACCGATGCCAAGAGGGGAAATGATCCCCATCCCGGTGACCACAACACGTCTCGTCATTGATTATCCTTGACTGATAAAATCATTCAGTTGGCGGTGTGACTCATAATGTAATCGATCGCGTGCTGGACGGTGGAAATTTTCTCCGCGTCCTCATCGGGAATCTCGATGTCGAACTCCTCCTCCAGGGCCATGACAAGCTCTACGGTATCCAGGGAATCGGCACCCAGATCATCAATGAAGGAGGCGCCAGGCGTAACCTGCTTCTCGTCCACTCCCAACTGGTCCACGATGATTTCCTTAACTTTATCTTCAACCGACATAATTTTGAGACTCCTTTAAAGTGTCACATTAACATGCCACCATTAATATTAATGACTTGACCGGTAATATAACTGGCCCGATCGGAAACAAGAAATGCAACACAATCGGCGATGTCCCTGGGCAAGCCCAGCCGGCCCAGGGGAATCTGTTCAATCAATTTTTCCCGAACCTTTTCGTCCAACACCCGCGTCATTTCCGTATCGATAAATCCAGGTGCAACGGCATTGACGGTCACCGACCGGCCCGCCAGTTCGCGCGCCATGGTTTTGGTCAAGCCGATCAACCCCGCCTTGGAAGCGGAATAATTGGCCTGGCCGGCGTTACCCATCACTCCCACGATAGAGGCGATGTTGACGATGGATCCCCGTCTCTGCTTGATCATCTGCTTGGAAGCCTGTTGCCCGCACAAGAAACATCCCTTCAGATTAATGGAAATAACGCGGTCCCAATCCTCTTCCTTCATGCGGATCAACAGTCCATCCCGGGTAATGCCCGCATTGTTCACCAGGATGTCGAGCGGTTTGTGTTCCTTGGCCACCCCCTCAAATACTTTTTGCACTTCCTCGGCATCGGCCACGTTCAACCGCACGGGAGAAGCCTGCCACCCCTTGTCGCGAAGAGCCTGAGCGGATTGTTTGGCCCCATCTTCATTGATATCGGCAACCACCACGTGAGCGCCGCGGCTGGCCAGGTCCTCGCTGATGGCAAGGCCGATGCCCTGTGCGCCCCCGGTCACGAGGGCCAATCGATCTTTTAGCTCCATCCGAAATCCTTTGGGTTTATCCCTTCCCTTTGAGGGCGGTTACGGTTTTATTCAAGGACTCGCAATCGAATACCTGATGACATTCCATTTCTTTATTGAACCGGCGAATCAGGCCCGACAGCACTCTTCCGGGTCCCAGCTCCACAACGGTCCGGATACCCTGATCCACAATCCATTGCATGGTTTCCGTCCATCGAACCGGGGAACACACCTGACGCCTCAACGCTTCTCTTGCATCGCTTCCGAGCGAAATGGGTTTTGCATCGACATTGGTGATTACGGGAAAGGTCAGGTTCTGGAATTCAGTTTGTTGTAATTCTTTATATAATTTGATCTCGGCCGGTTTCATCAAGGGACAATGGAACGGCGCGCTGACGGGCAGGATCACGGTCTTTTTCGCCCCCAGTTCCCAGGCTTGTTCGGAGGCCTTTTCGACAGCCTCCTTGTGCCCGGAAATGACGATTTGTTCTGGACTGTTCAGGTTAGCGGGTTGGACGAGACAATCTGGAGTGGAAACCGATTCGCAGAGCTTGCCGACGGCATCCGGGGAGAGCCCGATCACAGCCGCCATCGCCCCTACTCCGACCGGAACGGCCTCCTGCATGAATCGCCCGCGAAGTTGGACCAAACGCACCGCATCCAAGAACCGAAGCGAACCCGCGGCTACCAATGCCGAGTATTCACCCAAGCTATGCCCCGCTGCAAGTACGGAATCTATACCACTTTCCCTCAGCATTTTCAAGGCTATTGTACTGTGGAGGAGGATGGCCGGCTGGGTGTTTTCGGTCAGGTTCAACCTCTCTTCCGGGCCATTAAAACAAAGGCTTGACATGTCCAATCCGAGCACTTCGGAGGCTTGTTCGAAATGCTCGCGGGCCTCGGGCAGGGCCTCATAAAACTCCTTTCCCATCCCGACCGTCTGGGCACCCTGCCCGGGGAAAACGAATGCGATTTTCACCATCGAATCACCGTCGCTCCCCACGTCAACCCCGCACCCACCACCATGAGCAGGACCACGCTTCCTTTCCGGATTCGCCCTGCCTCCCGCGCTTCGTGAAGGGCAATGGGAATGGAGGCCGCCGAGGTGTTTCCATACTTGTGGATATTCATGAAAATTTTATCCGGGGCAATGGCCAAACGCTCGGCAACGGCGTTGATGATCCTTTGGTTGGCCTGATGGGGCACCACGAGGTCCACATCGGCCGGTGTCAATCCATTCGTTTCCAATGCTTGAAGGGCCACCTCCGTCATTCGTTTCACGGCGACCTTGAAGGTGGCGTTGCCTTCCATCTTGATGAAATAATTACCCGCGTCTATGGCCTCATGGGAGATGGAGGTTCGCCCGATCCCGCCGGGAACGGTGATGAGATCGGAAAGGGTTCCATCGGAATAGATATGCGAGGAAAGCACGCCCACCGGTTCCCGGGATTCGACGCGGGAAACCACAACCGCCCCGGCTCCATCTCCAAACAGGATGCAGGTCGACCGGTCTTTCCAATCCACGATTCGGGAGTTGACTTCGCTCCCGATGACCAGGACGCGCTGGTAACGTCCGGATTTGATGAACTGCTCCGCCGTGGACAGGGCAAAAACGAATCCTGAACAAACGGCGCTGATATCAAACGCCGCCGCCTTCTGGGCGCCGATTTCCCGTTGAACGAAACAGGCCGTTGCGGGAAACAGAATGTCGGGGGTCGAGGTCGCAACGATCACAAGGTCGATCTCGCCCGGCTTTCGTCCGGCTTGTTCCAGGGCAAAACGGGCGGCCCGGGCTCCGAGGACCGAAGCGCATTCGTCTTTGGCCGCGATTCGCCGTTCCTGGATTCCGGTCCGGGTCCGAATCCATTCGTCGCTGGTATCCAACGTTTTTTCGAGGTCGAAATTGGTGACGACTCTCTGGGGAAGAAAGCAACCGGTACCCTCCACCACCGCGCGCAAATTGGAATGGGAACTCATATTGGAATCAGAAAATCAGTTGTCCTGGGGAGGAACATCCTTGGGTTTCATCTGGGGAGCGGATTTATGGTTGTGGTCATCCGGTTGAAGGTCAGAGCCAAAAGCGATATTCTTGATTTGTTTCCAAAGGCTGGTTTCCACATCGGCAAGGTTGGATTCAATGTCATTCTGTATATGTTCATTGATCTTTTTTTCAATCAGTTCCTCAGCGCGCTTGATGGCGTTTTTGATGGCTTTGGGCGAGGAACTTCCGTGGGCGATAATCACCGCTCCGTTGATCCCGAGAAGGGGCGCCCCACCGGTCTCGGAATAGTCTACCTTCTTTTTAAACATTTGCATTTGCGGTTTCAAAAATAAATATCCCAGCTTGCTGAGAAGAGTGTTGTTAAACATCATCTTAAGGTTTGCGCCGATCATCTCGGCGAGGCTTTCGCTGATCTTGAGGGCCACGTTTCCGGTAAACCCGTCGCAAACGACCACATCGGCATTGCCGCGATACACTTCCTTCCCCTCAATATTGCCGATGAAATTGATATGGCTCCTTTTGAGCATCTGGAATACTTCCTTGGTGATCTCATTTCCCTTTCCGTCTTCCTCGCCAATACTGAGGAGCCCCACTCCCGGCGCTTCCTTGCCCAGGATGTACTTGGCAAAAACATGGCCCATGATGCCAAACTGGAATAATTGGTTGGGTTTGCAGTCCACGTTGGCACCCGCATCCAGCAAAATGGAGACTCCCTTGAGGGTCGGGAGCTGAATGGTGATGGCGGGCCGGTCCACCCCCTTGAGGGGACGCAGAATCAGGGTGGAATAGGCCAGGACCGCCCCGGTATTGCCGGCGCTCACAAAGGCATCGGCTTCGCCCTGCTTGACCAGGTCAAGCCCGACCTTCATGGAGGATTTCTTTTTAGTGCGAACGGCCTTGGCGGGAACGTCGTGCATCTCGACCACTTCTTCGGCATGCACCACTTCGATGGGGAGCCCTTTCGCCCCGAGCTTATCCAACAGGGAATTCAACTCGTGGGAGATCCCGACGAGGAGGATTTGGGTGCCCGCTTCCCGGGCGGCCAGCACCGCGCCCTCCACAATGGCTTCGGGAGCGTGGTCTCCACCCATGGCATCAACGGCAATTTTCATATTCGGCCCGCGCTCCTTCTCAAGCTGAAACGGCCTGGTATCGAGGCATGGACGAAATTATTTTCATATCCGGGGTGATCCGCGGGGGCAAATCGGAATTCAGTTCCGGCTGAACCGGCATGATCTTCCTTCCGACATTAGATTCTTTGTCAAACAAGAGGATAAAAACGGAACGGGGTCAAACCGCCTCCACTTCCATGATCTCCTTTTCCTTGTAGAACCCACAGTGCGGACAGACGTGATGAGGACGTTTCATCTCATGGCATTGCGGACATTCGCTGAACGACGGGAGACTTAACCGGTCGTGAGACCTTCTTTGTCCCTGGCGGGACCGGGACGTGCGTTTCTTTGGTACGGGCATCGGTTTCCTCTTACTTGAGTTTATCCTTAATAGATTTTAAAATTTCCAGCCTGGGATCTCCTGCAGGCTCGGAATGACATTGGCACGTCTGCTCATTCAGGTTGATCCCGCAACGGGGACACAACCCCGCACAATCTTTTCGGCAAACGTAAACTGCCGGCAGGGCTAACAATATTGTATCCCTTACCGGGGACGTGATGTCAATCCGTTCGCCCTCGAAATATTCGGTATCGATATCGGCATCGTGCAACTCCATCTCATGTCCGAAAACGCCGGCTTTCTCACGGGGCATGAATTGGGCAGACACGCGAGCCTTGACGGTGAAGGGGAACATCACCAGGCACCGGGTGCATTGCACTTCCAATCGGGTTTTCACCTCGGCGTTCAAATAAATTTCGTGATGGATCCGCCGAAGGATCCCCCCTACCGAAACGTCATCGATCAGCTTGCAGTCGGGTTCTTCAATATCGAAGTGCTTCTTGTTTTCCCGCACTTCAAAGCTGACCCCCTCTTCAGGGATTTCATTGATGTCGAAAACCATGCCCGAAAATGTTGAGTTGAATTTGAAACTCTTTGTAAAACCAGAAGATGGAATTCTCAGGCAGGAATAAGTGGGTCGATGGTAGCCTTATTTCCCCAGCCAGTCAAGAGAATTATAGCACAAATCCCGGCGCGAAAATCATCATGCCCGGGGATGAAAACGGTCATGCATTTCCCGCATGCGTTCGCGCATGATATGGGTATAAATTTGCGTGGTCGAGATGTCCGAGTGACCCAGCATCATCTGCACGGACCGCAGGTCGGCTCCCCGTTCAAGGAGATGGGTGGCAAAGGCGTGCCGCAGGGTGTGGGGAGATACGGCGCGATTAATCCCCGCCCGCCGGACATAACTCTTCAGAATTTTCCAGAACCCCTGGCGCGTCATGGGCCTGCCCCGCCGGGTGAGAAACAACTCTGCCGCAGAATGGCGCTTGAGCAATACCGGGCGCGCGGATTGAATATACCGCTCCACCGCCTCCCGCGCCAGGTCGCCCAAGGGCACGACGCGTTCCTTGGATCCTTTGCCCATGGACCGCAGAAATCCTGCCCGCATGTCGAAATCGGAAAATTTGAGGCCAACCAACTCGGAAACGCGCAATCCGGTAGCATAGAGCACTTCCAGCATGGCCTGATCGCGAATCCCCTGCGGGGTGTCGGGTTTGGCCAGGGACATCAGGGTTTCCACTTCATTAACGGACAACACTTCGGGAAGTTTCCGCCACGACCGGGGAGATTCAAGGATCTCCATCTGATTGTCTTTGAGGTGGTTTTCGTTAACCAGGAACCGGAAAAAGGTTTTGAGGGACGACAGGTTCCGGGATACGGTGGCCGGGGACAGGCCCGACCCGCGGAGCTCGAGAAGGTAGGCGCGCAGATCGGCCAAGCCCAACTCATTCAGGTCCCTTCCCTTCAAGGCGCGGAAAAATCGCTCCACATCCCTTCGATAGTTCTCCACCGTATGGGGGGAACAACGCTTCTCAATGGAAAGAAATTGAATGTATTCGCGAATTAAATGTTCCATATTGGAAATTAATGTTATAATAAACAATTAGTTGTAGGCAAGGAGAAAATCTGTTTCCCGGCAGGGCCGGACCGTGTCCTCTCTCCCCTCCTCGACACGGCGGGCAGGGTAAAATTATTAATTTGGGTTATTCTGGGTAACTGGTTATAATGAGGGTTTTTACCCTCCCCCTACCAGCAGGGTTTCCGACTAATCTTTATAAAATAAAGCGACAGAACACAAACTATGAAAAAAGAGTACGTTCGAAATATAGGTATCATCGCCCACGTTGACCATGGCAAAACTTCGCTTGTGGACTGTCTGCTTCGGCAAAGCGGAATGTTTCGCGCCAGCGAGATTTCCGGTTCCTGCATCCTCGACAGCAACGACCTGGAGCGGGAGCGGGGCATCACCATTTTTTCCAAGAACGCCTCGATTCGCTATCTCGATTACAAAATCAATATCGTGGACACGCCGGGCCACGCGGATTTCGGCGGGGAAGTGGAGCGCATTCTGAAACTGGTCAACGGCGTACTGCTGGTGGTGGACGCCGCCGAAGGTCCCATGCCGCAGACGCGGTTCGTATTGAAAAAATCCCTGGCCATCGGTCTCAACCCCATTGTGGTGATCAATAAAATCGACCGCAAGGGGGCGGATCCCAATCGTGCGCTGGACCAGGTGTTCGATCTGTTCGTCAATCTGGGTGCCACCGACGAACAACTGGATTTCCCCACCCTTTATACCTCGGCCAAACTGGGTTTCTGCCGAACCCTGCCGGACGGCCCCGACCAGGACATGCGTCCCCTTCTCGATGTCATCATCGACAAGGTCCAACCGCATGGGGGAAATGTGGACGAGCCCTTCCAGATGCTGGTGTCCTCGATCGACTACAGCGATTACATGGGACGCATCGCCATCGGCAAAATCCAGCGCGGACAATTGACGGCCAAAACACCGCTCACCCTGATTCGACGGTCCGGCGACATGATCCCCTTCAAACCCACGCAACTCCTCACGTTCGAAGGATTGAACCGCGCGGAGACGGAGCTGGCCGAGGCGGGCGACATCGTGGCCATCGCCGGGATGAAGGACGTGGATATCGGCGAAACCATCACCGACAGCGCGAAACCGGAGCCGCTTCCCGTCATCGAGATCGACGCGCCCACGCTGTCCATCAACTTCATCACCAACACGTCCCCCTTTGCGGGCCGGGAAGGGAAATTCGTCACCTCCCGCCAACTGCGCGACCGCCTTTTCAAGGAGGTCAAGAGCAATGTGGCGCTGAAGGTGGAAGAAACCGGCAACGGTGACACGTTCAGGGTTTCCGGACGCGGTGAATTGCACCTGTCCATCCTCATCGAGACCATGCGCCGCGAAGGATATGAGTTTGCCTGCTCGCGTCCCGAAGTGGTTCTCAAGTATGAAAACGGCGCTGTTTTCGAGCCGGAGGAATTCGTCATCCTGGACGTGGATGAAGCGTTCATGGGCGGGGTCATGGAGGAGATGGGACGGAGAAAAGGTCATCTCAAAAACATGCTTCCCCTGGGGCAGGGTTCCACCCGCCTGGAATACGTGATCCCCACGCGCGGCCTGTTTGGCTTTCGCTCGCAGTATCTGACGCTCACCAAGGGCACCGGAGTGGTGAACCACTGCTTCCATAATTACATTCCGCATTGCGGGGAAATCGCCCGCCGATCGACGGGGGTCCTGATCAGCATGGACCAGGGCAAAACCACCTCGTATTCTCTCAATAATCTCCAGGAGCGCGGCATGCTCTTCCTCGGACCCGGAGAGGAAGTCTATCAGGGGATGATCGTTGGAGAAAACAGCAAGGACAACGATCTCGTGGTCAACAGTTGCAGGGAAAAGAAACTGACCAACGTGCGGGCGGCCGGGTCGGATGAGAACATCATCCTCACGCCCCCGCGCCAGATGAGCCTGGAACAGGTGCTGACGTACATCAACGAGGATGAGCTGGCCGAGATCACCCCGAAAAGTCTTCGCCTGAGGAAAAAACACCTGGACGAGAACGAGCGCAAGCGAATGGCCCGGGCACAGAAAGTAGCCTGAAACCGAGCCGGTCCGCCGGAGCATTTTGCGTGAAAATCGCTGGGCATTTCATTTGCCCCTGTGCGCAAAATGAGCTAGAATCTGCCAACTTCACGGACAGATAACGTTCAGAATTCATCCAGGAAAACATGGAACGCACAACTTTGGTTCAGCACATCCGCCAGGAAGAGCGAACAGTTCCTGGAGCCACCGGTGAATTCGCCAACCTGATGAATGAAATCATGGTGGCCGCCAAGATCATCTCCAACGAGGTGAACCGGGCCGGGATCGGTGAGGATATCCTGGGACTGACCGGCGAAACCAACGTCCACGGCGAAAAGGTCCAGAAGCTCGACGAGTTCGCCAACAACACCTTCACCACCATCATTCGCCGTTCGGGCTCGGTCTGCGCCATCACCTCCGAAGAATTCGAAGACCCCGTCCTTATCTCCCCCAATGAAGGCATCGGCAAATATATTTTCATGATGGATCCCCTGGACGGATCCTCCAACATCGATGTCAACGTGAGCATTGGGACCATCTTTTCCATCTATCGTAAAAAAAGCAAGGGTCAGGGCGTGACGAATGAGGATCTTTTGCAACGCGCCGATCAGCAGGTGGCGGCGGGTTACATCATCTACGGTTCCAGCACCATGTTCGTCTATACCGCCGGCCGCGGGGTATTTGGCTTTACCCTCGACCCCTCCCTGGGTGAGTTTTT
>Ga0066640_10002641_pt1 | contig 10746 bp, 10 predicted proteins | sample CryGeyCG2114_020_2_FD_59505 | JGI IMG/M metagenome (GOLD analysis project Ga0066640, IMG submission 59505) | Groundwater microbial communities from aquifer - Crystal Geyser CG11_big_fil_rev_8/21/14_0.20 | ecosystem: Environmental > Aquatic > Deep subsurface > Groundwater | place: USA: Utah... | reverse complement strand
CGTGAAATAACAGAGCAGGCACGCATAATAGGATCGGTAAAAGTAGCGGTAATCATACTTCCGGGAGTGCTGCTCAGTGCATTCGTACCCATCATAATTCCCCGAGAACCGCGACTCAGTATCGTATTGCTTCAGCCGGTTAATTCATCGGATCTTGTGGCTCCTGTCTCCGTTACTTTCAGCTTACAGCAGGCAGAAAAAGTGCTTGGCATGCGAGGCTTGAAAGCGGTGAAGTACGCATGGGATTTTGACGGTGACGGTGAACAAAACGACGAAACAGTCGAACCTGTGGTTTCGGCAGTGTACGACAGGCAGGGTGTGTACCAGGTCGTTGCGCGCATGTACCTTTCCGATAATTCACAGAGGAGAATCGTATACAGCCTACCTATTCCGAGGGCGGTATTTTCCACCTCTCCCATACGACCGATTGTCGATGAGCCCGTCCGTTTTTCCGTGGAGCATTTGAATTCGAAAGAAAATCCGATAAAAGAAGTTCGGTGGGATTACAACAATGACGGTGAGTTCGATGAGGTGCAGACCGGCGTGGAAACTGTGTATACGTTCCTGCGAACAGGAAAGGCGGTTGTTGTCGCTCAAATCACATATGAAAACCAAGGACAGACTCGTATGGAGAGAGAGATTACCATCTACGAACCCGAGCCGTTGCCGTTCCCTGCCAGAATATCCACCGAACCGGAGTATCTTACGAGCCCTCCTCCTTTGGGAGTTATTTTCTCCATGGAAACAGAAGAGCCCCACTATGATATTCTTTGGAATTTCGATGACGGAGAGGATGCCATAGGAGACAGGGTCGGTCATACCTTCAAGCAAAAGGGAGTGTATCGTGTCACTGCGGAGGTACGCTCTACCAGCGGAAGCATTGCAAGACTTTCTCAGACAGTGAGGGTCGTAGGCGTACTTCGTGTGCCGGATCTCGGTTTCGACGGATTCCCTGAGGTAAACGGTTCAAAACTTTCTGCCGAGGTACCCGTTACGGTCAATCTCACTCCTCGTACCAGTCTCCCGCTTATTGAATTCTTTTGGGAAGCACCGAAAGCAACGCTTGTGGATTCGAAAGATACGACGCTGAAAGCAGTGTATCGCAGGCCGGGAAATTACATTATCACTCTCATAGGAAGCGATCCTTCGGGCAGCGTGATGCGCTTACCGTTATCTCTGGAAGTAAAAGAACCGACATCCACGGTGACAATTCGCATGAAGCCCGATGGTGGAGTCGCCCCTCTCCTCGTCCGATTCGATGCGTCTGAAACCATTATTCCCGGTGAAGAAATAACAGGATTCGAATGGACATTCGGTGATGACGATAAGGCTCCTCCAAGACAGGGGGGAGCACAGGTAGAGTACCTGTTTGAACGTCCCGGTACATACTCGGTAACATTGACTGCATTCACCACCAGCGGAAAATCTTTCAAAGCTTCCCGTACTATCGTCATACGATCTCCGGTACTGGATGCCTGCTTTACGACAAGTCGCACGAGCGGAAAGGCTCCTTTGGGCGTCAGTTTCGATATTTCGTGTTCCACGGGCGTGCCCTCAAGTATCACATGGGACTTCGGTGACGGCACGGAGACAGACGAGCGCTCTCCGATTCATGTATTCGACCGCCCCGGCACATATAAAGTGAAACTGCAGTTGCAGGACGAAGCCGGAAGTGTGAGTCGAGAATCTCTTTCCATTACCGCAAACCCCTGATGAAGCAGAAAAAAGTCGTTCGCATTGTGGCTTCCGTTGGTGTGGTGGCAATTGTGCTTGCAGCACTGTTGCCTGCCCTCAGTGCATTTTAAGCATGTATCACATTCGATAACGGCAGCGACGCCTCCGTTTTGAACGTATCGAATGCGGTATCACCCAATTCTTCGATTAGGAAATACGCTGCGCATCCTATCATTGCGGCATTATCCGTGCAGTACGTTATGTGTGAGGGGTATCGCAGTGCATACCCTTGCAATGATTCTTCTGCCAGGGCGCGAAGATGTGCGTTCGCAGACACTCCACCGACGATGTGCACTTCTCGTACATCGGGATTTTTGGCCACTGCACGTTCCAATCTGTCTATGAGATGCCTGCAGAGTGCATGTTCGTACGATGCGGCGATATCCGGAAGAACTGCTTTCAGGGGTGTGTTCTCGGGAAGATCTCTCAGTGTGTATTTCAGCGAAGTTTTCAGGCCCGAAAAGCTGAAATCGAATCCCTCTTCGTTGTGCAGAGGTTTTGGGAATTCATACGCGGATCTTTTTCCATTGAGGGCTGCTTTTTGAATGGAAGGACCTCCGGGATAGGGGAGTCCTAACATGGATGCGCCCTTATCGAAAGCTTCTCCCGCCGCATCGTCTCTGGTACTCCCAAGCAGTGTACCTCTCGTGTGAGACGTTCTGTACCAGATGTCGCTGTGTCCTCCTGAAACGGAGAGTGTAATGAGCGGAAACAACGGCTGAGATGTGCACTCAAGCCAAGGTGAACAGAGATGCCCCAGCGTATGATGTACACCGAGAATCGGACATTTCCAAAGTGATGACAGTACTCGACCGGCTGTTGTGCCAACCAGCAGGGATCCTGAAAGACCCGGCCCTTTTGTAACCGCAATGGCATCGATGTCGTTTCGGTCCATATGTGAATCTTTCAGTACCTTGCGAATGATAGGAACAATGCATTCTACCTGTTTTCTGGCCGCTTCTTCGGGAATCACTCCACCCGATTCATGAAATGACAGCTGAGAGGAAGCAATGCAGCTTACAAGCACTTTGGAGCCATGTTGTACTATGGCAGCAGCCGTTTCATCACAGGAGGTTTCGAGAGCCAAAATATTCATATCTTCCTTATTGTAGCGAATAAAACGCAGTGTCCCACCGTTTTGTGATAAATTGCTAAAAATATTGAAATATAGTATAATAATACTAATGACACAAAGACAAAGACGAGATGTAGCGTATCTGTTTGCATGTGGTTCACTCGTGGCATCGCTGCTGTTTTGGACAGTGCTGGTCACTGCACATACACAACAAAACCTTCAGTTTCCGCCCAGCCAGTCGGTGTGGGAGGGTGTGTTGCACACCATGGGAATTTTGACAGAGGACATTGTGAAAACGGACACGGAAGTATTGCATGGAGCGGCTTTCAATACATCTGCCAGTGTTCTTACGGTTCCCAGTGAAGTGATCGGTGGAACGGTGCCATCTGACACTTCTGATGCAAACGATAATGGTCCGGATGAACTCTCGCAGTGGGAAGTGCACGCCGCGTATTCTTTGTCCATTCCTTCTTTGGGAGTGCGAACTCCCATTTTACTTCCCTCCATGAGATTTTGGGAAAACAAGCAGTGGAATCTTTTGGAGGAACAGATGCAGGTAAGTTTGAATTATGGGTCTGTGGCGTACCCTCATTCCGCGATTCCCGGTGAGCCTGGAAATTTGATTATTGCGGGTCATAGCAGCCCTCCCACCGAACGCGCCGCAGAAAGTCCGTACGGCAGCCTGTTTCAGCATGTCCCGGAACTCTCCCCGGGAGACCAGATTATCGTAACGAAAAACGGCGAGCGTCTTACATACGTTGTTTCGAACTCCGTCATCGTATCTCCGACGCAAACAGATATTCTCCGCCAACAAAACGATGAAAGTATCGTCAAGCTTATTACGTGCTATCCTGTGGGAACAACGAGAGACCGTATGGTGGTGACCGCACGCTTGCAAAAGTAGGAACCGTTCTGAGAATAGTACGAGCTGTAGTACCATTTGGGTATGAATCAGCTCCTTTTTATAACTCGGAAGCTTAGGGGTACCGGCGGCATGCAACAGTTGTCTGCTGACTTGTGGAAAGTAATACAGATGCAGTACGGAGATCAGTCCAAGATGGTCGGTTTTCAGTCCGCCTGTTCGCTGTGTGCGTTTCCCTTTCGCGCAGTATTGCAAGGAGTTCTTGTTTCTCGACGAGGAGGCCATATTCACTTGGGTGATTTGTCACTCGCTCCTCTTGCGCTTGTCATAAAATTTCTGGTTCCCTCTGCGCATATTTCCGCAACCGTGTGCGGACTGGAGGTGTTGTATGGCAATCGTGTGTACCAATGGATACTCAGACACTCTCTCGCCTCCATGGATACATTTGCCTGTATCAGTACTGCGACTGCCGATGAATTGCGTGAGTGCGGTGTTCGCTCAGCCGCCATCGCTGTCATACCCTGTGGCGTATGGGAAAAAAATATTCCGTCTCATGACAGCAGTCGTCCTTACTCTCTTCTCACCGTGGGGAGACTCATTCCGCGTAAAGGGGTTGCATGGTTTATTCGTCATGTGCTTCCGTTGCTACAAAAATCTTTTCCGAATGTCATGTATACCGTTGTCGGTTCCGGTCCGGACGAAAAAGCCATTCTTCAATGCGTAGAAGAAATGAACTTGGAAAATGTCGTGCATCTTGCGGGAAGAGTATCCGAAAGCGAAAAAGATGCCCTGCTTGCGTCATCGCAGTGTTTTGTCATGCCAAATGTGAAAGTGGAGGGTGATATGGAAGGGTTTGGTATTGTCTGTTTGGAAGCGGGAAGAGCGGGAGTGCCTGTGGTTGCAGCAAGATTGGAAGGTGTGCAAGATGCTGTTTTGGAAGGCACAACGGGACTTTTTTTCCAATCCGGTAATGCGGAAGATTGTGCCGAGAAAATTACCACTGTTCTTTCAGGATCTTTTACTGCATCGTCGGTCACAAAAGAAACGATGCAACACTTCGGTTGGGATATGCTCGCAAAACGCTACTACAATGAAATCTTCAACGCATAACATCGCCATTCTCACTTGGGATTATTTTCCTCCCAAAGGAGGGCTGGGAAGAGCCATGCGTCTCTTTTCTGACGTGCTGAAAGACATGGGTAATCAGGTTGCGGTGCTTTCTCCTTCGGGAGGAGACTGCACGGTTGCTCCTCTTACGAAAAAAATCGGACTGCACCATATGTTTTCGGCTTGTGCTTTCCTGCGACTGCCAACGTGGATTTCACGCACCGGGAGTACGATTCTTATTGTTCCGTGCGGTCCGGGAGGGGTGTGGCTGTTGCGAAAACCAAAACATTGCACACTCATTGCCATTGTTCACCACACATCTTTGCAGCAGTGCATGCTCGTACCGATGCAAGGCTGGAAACGCATATTCATTCCGTTTGAGAAGAGAACATTGCTACTTGCGGACAAAGTTCTTTGTTACGGAGAAGAATCTCGCAGAGTTCTTGAGGAGCGGTACGGTGTACAAGCACAAATTATTCCTCATCCCGTGGATGTTCCGCCTGTCATACGTACGGAAAAGAAAGTGGCCGGTCAGTGCGTGTGTATTGCACGCCTGGAGGCCCGCAAGGGTACGGATGTGCTCCTAAGGGCTTGGGAAAATGTGGAGCAAGCGAATGCTTCCGCGCGCCTTATTCTTGTAGGGAGCGGACATTTGGAAAAAAAGACAGATCTCTTCATTGAACGATTGCAATCCGTGAGTCGCATTTCGTCGTTGCCGCGAGAGGATCTTTTGCGACTCATAGCTCGGTCTGAAATTCTTGTAAGCCCTTCGTACTTGGAAGGCTTCGGTCTGACGGTGGCGGAAGCTATGGCTCTCGGTACGGCAGTTGTTGCCTGTAGGGCAGACGGAATCACCTCTCTTCTTGCCCATGAAAAATCAGGCGTGCTTACAGAGCTTGGAAATTCAGATGAACTGGCCTGTGAAATACTTGCTCTTCTGAAAGACAAAGACAGAAGAAGTTCGCTTTTAAGACAAGCTCAGCATGACTTTCGAAACAGATTCTCGTCCGATGCACTGAAGACAGCGTTACACGACGTGCTTGACTCACTATACTGAGACCGATGAATGCAACCTTCCTCTCCGTACTCAAAAAACCCACAGCCCTTTGGGGACTGGGATTTGCGACACTTCTCGTTGCGAAGTTTCTGTGGCCTCTTTTTACGTACGATATTCCGCTAGGGTACGACCCGGGAATATACAGGTACCTCTTTTTACGACATGCGGAAGGATTCCCGCCTTTTTTCATAGGTGAAATGGATGCGTGGGCTCATAACCATCCGCTCGGGCTCTTCTTTTTTTCAACGATCCTCCTACGAGCGGGCTTGCCGGTAGATTGGTTTTTGGGCTTCATATGGAATCTGTTTCCCATTGTTCTCATAGCAACCTACGCATGGATTACTTCTCGCAAAGAGGGGGCAACAACAGGCATCCTCGTGCTGCTCGTTGGTGCGCTTTCCGTCCCGTTGTACGATGGCTTTTCCGCGATGTACTGGAAAACGTTTGCAGCTCTCTTGTTTGCAATATGGACATTCTACTTACTCGAAAAGAAAAGTTTGCTTGCCATAGTTCCGGGAATTCTCACTCTTGTTACGCATAACCAAACAGGACTCTTATTTGCCCTGACCGTCGGTACGTGGTGGGCGATTCAAATGATACATAAAAGAAACGATCCGACTTGGAGGAAGGCATCGCTAATCGGAGGAGTGGTTCTTATTCTGGCTGCTCTTGCCTATTTGCCGGTGTGGAAACAAGCAGTCGGCGACCATCTTCTCCCTTTGCTCACAATGCGGGGAGACGATGTTCCGGCAGGGTCTTTCCCGCCCGTGAATTTCTATATGAAAATGAACGGACTTCTCCTGCTTGCGGGAGTATACGGATGCATTGTTTCTTTTAAAAAACAACGCCGAGCAACTTTATGGATTTTGGCTGTGCTGTGGTCTGCTGCGTTTGTTTTTCTTCGTTTATTCTTTTACAGAAGATTCTTTCTGCAGCTTGATTTCTTCCTGATGCCGTTTGCTGCCATTGCAATTGCAGATTGCTGGAAGCGCCTACCCTCGTTTGTCGGTGAAGTGGTTCTCATTTCATTCATTGCCGCGCAAGGATACCTTTCGTATCAAGTTCTTCTTCTCCGCCAACCGGATATAGATGCGGAGACATTTGCAATCGTTTCTTCTCTGCACACAATGATTCCGGAAGATGCATTGGTTCTTACCTTGGAAAATAAATCCACAACGTGGGTGCGAGGCTGGTTGCCACAGAACAATGTTGCCGGTCCGGGCCTCTTTAGTCTTCCGTGGAGTCGTGACCGGTGGGAACAACTTCTCTTCGGAACGCATGAAGAGAAAGAGGCGTTGCTTGGGTTACTTCCGGGAAAAGTATACTTCGTTCTCACACCGCTTTTTTACAGCTATTACGGTGAATTTGCAGATGCATTTATTGCGGATTCTTGCTTTGAGAAGCTACAAGACAAACCTTTGCTGCTTGTTACCTGTGCACGGTGATGTTTGCGCTTTTCCCTTCACGAAAAGTGGCGCTTGAGATCTTCGGATTTTCCGTTCATTGGTATGGTCTTTTGTATCTTCTTGGCTTTCTACTCGCTTTTTACTTGCTTCCTCGTTTGCAGCGATACAGAGGATTACACCTTTCATCCGATGAATGGTCTCATATTCTTTCTGCTGCGATAGTGGGCGTATTGGTCGGCGGCAGACTGGGGTACGTGTTCTTCTATGCTCCCGAACTCCTCAAAACTCCTTTGGAAGTTTTGAAAGTGTGGCACGGAGGCATGTCTTCACATGGAGGATTCATAGGTGTGGCACTGGCATTGTGGTGGTCTCTCAGAAAAAAGAACATGCCCCTGCTTGCCATTGCAGATACCGCAGTCGTGCCCGTAGCCATAGGTCTGGCTTTGGGGAGATTGGGCAATTTTATAAATGTGGAACTCTACGGCACGGTGACTGATGTGCCATGGGCCATGGCAATACCCGGAGTGGAAGGACTTCGTCATCCTCTGCAGTTCTATGGTATGGCAAAAGATCTTTTTATAGCGTCGGTATGCTTTGTGCACTTACGGCGAACGTCGATTCCCGGAAAAACATTCGGGCTGTTCCTTATGGTATACGGAGTGCTTCGCTTCTTGCTCGAGTATTTGCGCCAGCAATATTATGCACCTCTTCTTTTGGGATCTTTGGAAATATCGAGAGGTCAATTGCTTACCGTTCCGCTGTTTCTTTTGGGACTGCTTTTATGGGTGTATGTTTCGAAGAAACGTTTTTCTGTGTAAAGGACTGATACCGTGCGCGGCAATCTTGGAGTAGTGACTTGGTGTGCCGTACCCTTTGTGTTGAGTGAATCCGTACGTCGTTGCAAGATCATGGGTTACCATGAATCGATCTCTTGTTACCTTGGCCACTATGGATGCCGCAGCAATGCACGGCTCTGATTCATCTCCTCTTATTACAGAGCTGTGCGCGTAGTTAAACCAGAACGCATCTCTTCCGTCTACGAGCAAATACGTCGGTGTCACTTTCTTTTCCAGTTGCGAAACGGCGTCCTGCATCGCACGTTCCGTTGCCGCAAGAATGCCGTTTGCATCTATGAATGCGGCATCTGCCATTCCCACTCCGAAACAGCAGCTCCTGCATATCCATTCGTATGCATTCTCGCGTTGCTCGGGCGTAAGCTGCTTGCTGTCTCGGATAAGAGGCATGGAAAGAAGAGACTTCACAAACACACATGCACATGCCATAACAGGGCCTGCCAGAGCACCTCTTCCCGCTTCATCTATGCCTACAATGACAGATTTCGCTTTCACGAAGAAAATAGACTAAATATATTAAATATGTTATAATTATAAAAGATCCTTACCGTATCGTACCATGAGCCTGCGATAGTCCGCATTGCACTGTGGGAACTTGGGTTCTCGCCGGTGCGGACTTTACGTTGGCTTCAAGGAGGAAGTCTTATGTCTGCATGGAAGCAGTGGTGGAATTGTTTGTGGCATAACCGACCGACAGATGATGATTGGATAGAATGGTGGATGGATTTTACAGGTTTCCTTCCTGTTCAAATCGCAATCCTTGTTCTGACAGTCGGCGGATGTATTGCCTACTGCCTCATTCTTGACCGGTGGTACATGAAACGTCCACTGAAAGACGAATAACCGCTGTGGCCGGCGTTTGCCGCTCGAGGCCCACTCTTTGGGTCTCGGGCGGTTATTCTAATGAGTGTAAGACTTCTCGTGCCACTTCCCGTTCGTCCCATGGAATACGGCCTTCCAGTTTGGTCATAGTACTAAACGGTCCCATGCCGCAAAGAACTACCGCATCTCCTGCTTTGGCATGCTTGAAAAGAAAAGTGATGGCTTCTTTACGGTCAAAAATTTTATGGGCATCCGTTTTTGACTCGTCTACTCCACTCCATACTTCTTCCAGTACGGCGTGGGGGTCTTCTCCGTATGTTTCGTCTTCTGCGACGACTGTGATGTCTGCAAGTTCAGAACATATACGTCCTATTGCAGAGCGCTTCTCTCGCATCCTGTCTCCGCAGCTGGAGCAGAGCACCATAACTCGACCTGTGTTTCCTACCATTGTGCGTAATGCCGTAAGTGTCTTCTCGTAGGCCTGCGGAGAAACGGCAAAATCTACAAAAACAGAAAAGTCTTGGCCCTCGTCTATCGACTCCATTCTTCCCGGCAAACTCCGGAAGCTTCGCAGTGCCTCTGCCGATGTTTCCACAGGAATACCAACAGCGCCGGTACATGCTATGGCACACAGAGCATTCTCAAGATTAAACGTTCCGGGTATTGCCAAACGCAGAGGAACGGAATCGTACTTCTTCCCTACAATGAGGGCTGAACTCGAATGAGGATCCGCGTGAATATTCTCGAGTGCAAGGTCTGAATTCTTCGGACCGAACACGAATGTACGCTCGGTTCGTATGTTTTTGTACTGCTCGTACGATTCGTCATTACCATTGAGGACCTTTATACCTTTGCCGCGAAGCATCGTAAAAATCTTCCCTTTATCTGTACGATATTGCTCCATGGAGCCGTGGTAATCCAGATGCTCCGGAGCCGTATTCGTTATGCCTGCAACTTTCGGGTACGTGCAGAGCACTCTCCCTTGCACAAGACCGTGTGATGACATTTCCACCACTGCGTACGTACATCCTTCTCGTACGAGTCTTCGTAGGAATTCTTGCAATGTAAAAGGGCTTATAGATGTGAGATGAGTCGCATTCTCTTCGCATACTTCATTTATTTGCAAAAAGGCAGTGGATGCCGCACCCACTTTGCAACCTGCGGAGTGCAGAATGTGCGCAATCATGCCGACTGTCGTGGTCTTTCCGTCTGTTCCCGTTATTCCTATGACAGTGAGTTTTCTGGCCGGGAAACCGTAATAGAGTGCCGCCAGGTATCCTTTGGCATAGTGCCACCCTAACCGGAACGGGCTTCGTTGCGGAACAAGAGATTTCAGTCGCTTCAGCATGCATTGCTTAGAATAGCACGGCACTGCGCAATATCCTCAACTATCTGTGCTTTCAAATCTTCAACGGTCGGAAAATCCCGTATGTCTCGCAGGCGCTTCACAACCGTTACGGTCACTGCACCGGGTAGAGAGGGGACTACGGTATCTATAAGATGCACTTCGCAGGCTCGTGAGTCGTTGAAGACAGGGCGAGGTCCGTAGTGCATGGCTCCGGGATGCTTTACTCCGTCACTGAGTTCCATAAAGCATGCATAAATTCCTTCCTTCAAATGTTCCGGTACGGCAGCCAGATTTATATTGATAGTCGGGATTCCGTACTGTTTTCCTCTGCCTGCACCGGTAATAGCAGATGCTGTAAATGTAATGTCCTGAGTACTCATACGTGGACAGTAGTGTATAGACTTACAGAATCTTTACCATCTATAGCTACACTACTATAAAACGATACAAAACGTGTCATGGTGAGCCCGTCGAACCATCA
>Ga0066640_10002638_pt1 | contig 10752 bp, 10 predicted proteins | sample CryGeyCG2114_020_2_FD_59505 | JGI IMG/M metagenome (GOLD analysis project Ga0066640, IMG submission 59505) | Groundwater microbial communities from aquifer - Crystal Geyser CG11_big_fil_rev_8/21/14_0.20 | ecosystem: Environmental > Aquatic > Deep subsurface > Groundwater | place: USA: Utah... | reverse complement strand
GTTAAAGAAGATCAAGGTAATATAAGAAGATTTAAAGATAGAGGGCTTGATTTATTAAATCAAGTTGGATTAAAGCAGAGAGCGACCCACAGGCCTAATCAACTTTCTGGCGGTGAGCAGCAACGGGTCGCGATTGCGCGCGCGATTATGAATAATCCGGAAATTTTATTGTGCGATGAGCCAACGGGAAATTTGGATTCGCAGAATGGTCAGGGCATTATTGATTTACTGTTGAACTTGAACAAAAAAAATAATCAAACGCTTGTCATTGTGACGCATGATGAAAGCATTGCTAAGCTCGCGCATCGTACTTTATCAATGCGAGACGGAAAAATAGTTTAAATTCAAAAGCGAAATATGAAATTCAGATTTTTTAAAGAAAGAGGAAACGATGAAAATTTATCTCAATGGTCAGTTTGTTGAAAAAAAGGATGCCAAGGTCTCTGTTTTTGATCATGGATTTTTATACGGTGACGGCGCGTTTGAAGGAATTCGTTCGTATAACAAACTTGTTTTTAAATTGAATGAACATATTGAACGTCTTTATGAAACAGCGCACACGATGATGATAAGGATTCCGTTGACACAGCAACAAATGAGTAAAGCGATTGTGGACACGCTAAAAAAGAACAAACTTGCGGATGCCTATATTCGTGTCATTGTTTCAAGAGGAGAGGGTGATTTGGGACTAGATCCGAAAAAGTGTTATGGCAAACCATCGATCATTATTATTACGGATAAAATCACATTATATCCTAAAGCTCTGTATAATAAGGGGATGGAGATTATTACCGTTCCTACAATTCGTAATAATCCAGAGGCGCTTAATCCTCAATTAAAGTCATTAAATTATTTGAATAATATTTTGGCCAAGATCGAAGCCAGCAACTCAGGCTACATGGAAGCCATTATGATGGATCCCCAGGGCTATGTCGCGGAATGCACAGGCGATAACATTTTTATTATTAAAAAAGGTGTACTGTCAACGCCAAGTCAAGGTCGACTAAAGGGAATAACCCGTGAAGCTGTTTTGGAATTAGCTGAGAAAGCAAAAATTAAAACAGAAGAACGTTTTATTACGCGCCATGAGGTTTATACGGCCGATGAATGTTTTTTAACGGGAACAGCGGCGGAAATTATTCCAGTTGTCAAAGTGGATGGGCGCCTGATAGGAAACGGCAAACCGGGAGTGCTAACTACGAAATTAACAAAAGCTTTTCATATTGTTACGCGAAAAGACGGGGTAAAGTACTAACATGAAGTGTGATTTATGTAATAAAAAAGCAACAGTGCATCTTACCGAAATAGTCGATGAAAAGATGACAGAGATGCATTTGTGTGAAGATTGTGCGCGAGAGAAAAGTGTGCAAATGGAGCAGCAGTTTGGTTTAGCGGATCTTTTAGCTGGCTTGGCGGATTTTGGTAAACAAAGTAAGGAGAAAGAAAGCGTCGTCGATCTAAAATGTGAAAATTGCGCGATGACTTATGACGATTTTCGTAAGTTCGGCCGGTTAGGATGCGGACACTGTTACCAATCATTTAAACCGCAGTTAAGTACATTGCTTAAAAAGATTCATGGATCTAATCATCATTTTGGAAAAACTCCGGTAAGAATTCCGAAAGAACAGCGAAGCAAGATAGAAAATCTTCAGGATTTGAAGAATCAATTGATGGTGGCGATTCAGAATGAAGATTTCGAAAAGGCCGCGAAGCTAAGAGATGATATTCGTGAAGTTGAAAGTAAGGGGCAATAATGAAGTTAGATGATTATATTCACAACACAGCGCAATGGTTAAAAGGAGTGGGAGCGCACTCCGACATCGTTATGTCTTCACGTATTCGATTGGCGCGTAATTTAACAACAAAACCGTTTCCCAGTAAAGCTAACAAAAAAGAATTAAATGATGTTCTTGATGTTGTTCGAGAAGCGATGAGCGCCATTAGTTATTTTAAAGCATCTGAGTTATTTAAAATTAATGAATTAGACAATGTTGACAAGCAGTTTCTTATTGAGCGGCATTTGATGAGTCATGATCACGCGACAAATCCAGAAGGTAAGGCAGTGCTTGTTTCCGATGAAGAATCTCTATCGGTTATGATTAATGAAGAGGATCACCTGCGTATTCAAGTTATGCAGTCAGGTCTGAATTTAGATGAATCATGGAAAATCGCGAATGCTATTGATGATGCTCTGTCAAAAAAGTTGGATTTCGCTTATTCGGTTCAGTGGGGATATTTGACATCATGTCCGACGAACACAGGGACAGCAATGCGCGGATCAGTCATGGTTCATTTACCAGCGCTTGTTATGACAAAGCAGATCAATAAGGTTTTAGCTGCTGTAGCCAAATTAAGTTTTGCGTCTCGAGGATTTTATGGCGAAGGCACGCAGGCAAGTGGAAATTTTTATCAAATTTCCAATCAAGTTTCTATGGGGCACAGTGAAGAAGATGTTATCCAAAACATCAATGGTTTGATGCGTCAAATCATTGAGCAGGAAGAACAAGCAAGGCAAGCCATGTTACTGCAAAACAAACCAATGCTGGAGGACAAAATTTTCCGTTCTTTAGGAATCTTACGCAACGCGCATATTATTTCCAGTCAGGAAACAGTAGAGCTTTTATCAATGGTTCGTCTTGGAGTTGATCTTACGGTCATTAACAATGTTGATCGAAAAGCGATTAATGAATTATTTATAATGATTCAACCAGCGCATTTACAGAAAATTGAAGGAAAAAAATTAACAGCCGCGGAGCGGGATACTAAACGAGCAAATCTTATTAGGCAAAAATTAGGAGGACAGTAAATATGTTCAATCGATTCACGGAGAGAGCTAGAAAAGTTATTGTTTACGCAAAAGAAGAAGCCCGACGATTTAATCATGATTATATTGGAACAGAACATCTTCTATTAGGTTTGGTCCGTGAAGGCGAAGGGGTTGCCTCTGCCGTTCTCCAAAAGCTTGGTTTAGATTTAGAAACAATTCGCATTGAAGTCGAAAAGCTTGTTCAGCCCGGTCCTCAAACACAAGTGTTGGGGGATATTCCGTTTACGCCAAGATCAAAAAAGGCTTTGGAGCTGTCGGCGGAAGAAGCGCGCGCGCTTGGACATAACTATATTGGGACAGAACATCTTCTTCTTGGATTAGTTAAAGAAGGAGAAGGAATGGCTTATCGTGTTTTGTTAAATTTAGGATTAGATTTAGGTAAACTACGTAATGAGGTAATGGAATTATTAGGTTCCGGCATTCCTGGATACGGAGCGACGGATCCCGCAGTAAAGTCTTCTGATAAAACACCCGCTATTGATGCCTATGGACGCAACTTGAATAAACTGGCCAAAGATGGAAAACTGGATCCTGTTATCGGACGGGCGGAAGAGATTGAACGTATTCTTCAAATTCTAAGCCGGCGAACAAAAAATAATCCTGTTCTTCTTGGAGAAGCGGGCGTCGGAAAGACAGCCATTGTTGAAGGTTTGGCGCAGTTAATCGTTAAAGGTGAGGTTCCTGAAATATTAAGAGACAAAACAATTGTTGTTCTTGATTTAGCTTTGATGATTGCCGGAACAAAATACCGTGGGCAATTTGAAGAAAGAATCAAGGCGATCATGGATGAAATTAAACGTTCAGGAAAGTTAGTTCTTTTTATCGATGAGCTGCACACTCTTGTTGGAGCCGGGGCGGCGGAAGGTGCGATAGACGCGGCTAACATTTTGAAACCCGCGTTGGCTCGTGGTGAGATTCAATGTATCGGAGCAACAACATTGGATGAATACCGAAAGCACATTGAGAAAGATGCCGCGTTAGAGCGGCGTTTTCAAACAATTCAGGTTGATCCGCCTTCCGTGGAAGAAACTATTCAAATTCTACAAGGACTTCGGGATAAATATGAAGCGCATCATCGGGTCAAGTTTTCTGATGAGGCTTTAGATGCTGCGGTAAAACTATCTGAACGGTATATTCCTGGACGAGCGTTGCCGGATAAGGCTGTTGATATTTTAGATGAAGCGGGAGCTCACGCACGATTGAAGGCGATGGTCGCTCCGCCTGATTTAAAAGATTTTGAATCTGATATTGAAGGATTGAAAAAGGAAAAGGAAGCGTTTATCAAGAGTCAGGATTTTGAAAAAGCAGCTAAAATGCGAGATCAAGAACGTGCTACGCGTGAAAAGTTAGAAAAGCTAAAAGAAAAATGGCAGCAGGAGCGTGATAAAGTTGCTATTACTCTTGGATATGAAGAAATTGCTAAAGTTGTTTCACAGTGGACAAAGATTCCACTTATGCGATTAGAGCAAAAGGAAACCAAGAAGCTTTTACAGATGGAGCAGCAAATGAGGGATTCCGTTATTGGCCAGGAAGAAGCGATCAGCGCTATTTCACGTGCCGTACGACGATCGCGGGCAGGAATCAAAGATCCTCAGAGACCTATTGGTTCATTTATTTTTCTTGGACCGACTGGAGTTGGAAAAACGCTTTTAGCGCAAGTTTTAGCTGAGTTTATGTTTGGTGATAAAGACGCGCTTATTCAGATTGATATGTCTGAATATATGGATAAGTTTAACGTGTCTCGCCTAATCGGCGCGCCTCCAGGATATGTGGGCTATGAAGAGGGCGGACAATTAACAGAAAAAGTTCGACGACGACCTTATTCTGTTATTCTTTTGGATGAAATTGAAAAGGCGCATTTAGATGTGTTTAATCTTCTTTTGCAAGTTTTTGAAGAAGGCCGATTAACAGATAGCTTGGGCCGCAAAATTGATTTTCGAAACACAATCATTATCATGACTTCCAATGTTGGAGCGGATATGATTCGTAAGCAAGGTTCCTTAGGCTTTGGCACACACAAAGAAGAAGTTGGTTATGACGATATGAAGACAAAGCTTTTGGAAGAAGTTAAAAGAAGTTTCAAACCAGAGTTTCTAAACCGAATAGATGAAACCATTGTCTTTAAATCTTTGACTAAAGAAGATCTTTTAAAAATCGTCGACATTGAAATCAAAAATGTCGGCAAAAGGCTTAATGAGAAAGATATTCACTTTGAGCTCACAAAAGACGCCACAGAATTGCTTATTGAGAAAGGATTTGACCCTGTTTACGGGGCTCGTCCGCTCAAGAGAACTATTCAGCGCCTTTTAGAAGATCCGCTTGCTGAAGCAATTATTTCCGGACAGTTTAAAGACGGAAGTAAGCTTAAGATTAAGCGTAAAGACGATGAGCTTCTCTTTACCCCGTAGCGCATGAAAATAAAAGTTCTTCTATTTCTACTTTCATTTGTCCTTTGTTTTGCGAAGACTGCTCTCGCTAAGCAGAATGTTTCCTTTGAAGGCCAGATTGATTTGACGAGTAAGACTGTGAATGTTTTGCTTCAAATTAATTCTGAAGGTTCGATCATCGCAAAAGGGGAAAAACTCGACAATCAGAAATATCGATTTGTTTTTGATTTTGAAAATGTCGAAACTCCTTTATGTAAACTTTCCAGTAAAGTTGAAAGTGTTTTTGAACTTAATCCAAAGCCGAAAAAGAATCAGCAATTCATAGAAGGAAAAATTTCAAGCCAATATTCTTTAATGGATTACAAGCCGATCAAAGATTTATCCGGTAAGTTTTATATTAAAGACAAGGTATTAAATTTATCTTCGTTTTCGGCCGGCGATATCCGATTAGGGGGAAAAATTTATCTTGAGTATCCGTATAAAATGAATGTGGTGTTTGGTTTAGATTCGCTAGACATGAATGATTTCTTAAATTTTTGGGTTAAAAATAAAGGGTATGATGCCAGCGGCTCTGTGAGAGGTGAAATTAAAGTGTCTGGAGCGTTGAAAAAATTTATTCTAAGAGGAGCTTTGCAAGGGTATAACGGATTTATTCATAAAACGGAATTTTCAAACATTCAGTTAAATATTAATGGTGTTTATCCGCATATGGAAATTGTGAATTCTTTTTTTACGCAAGGGGACGGCTATAGCTTTTCATTTGATGGCCCGTTTAATTTAAGCAACCGGGCGGAATTCTTAAAACAAATCAAAGCTTTAACCAAATCAGCGCTTGTCAGCGATTCTCCTGAGAGAAGAGAATGGACGATTAAACGACTGGGAGACAAAAATTCACAGACGGGGACAACAGAGTTAAAATATTTATTAAGAAAAAATGATGAGCTTGGATCTATTACTAATGATGAGGACAAGGCTATTTTTGGCGTTGAACAGCGTTTGGAGTTTTAAATAATGGCAAAACCGAAAACTATTTTTGTATGTCAGGAATGCGGCACTCAGGAGCCGCGCTGGACGGGGAAATGTTCAGGCTGTGGAGCTTGGAATTCTTATGTGGAAGAGTCGTCAACTGCACCATCTTCAGCAAAAACAGGCGGCGTGTCTTATAAGGATAAACCGGTTTTATTAAATGAAGTTCAGATTAATGATGAAAAGCGTTACACAACAGATATTCAGGAGCTTGATCGTGTTTTAGGAGGAGGCATTGTTCCAGGATCGGTTACTTTGATCGGTGGGGATCCTGGTATTGGAAAATCCACATTGGCGTTGCAAATGGGATGCGCGTTGAGCCAGAAAAAATTAAAAGTTCTTTATGTCAGCGGTGAAGAGTCTGTTAAGCAAACAAAAATGCGCGCGGAACGATTGATTTCAGAAGATAACCAAACGTTGTACATCGTTAATCAAGTTGATTTAAATATTATTCTTGAATACATTCACAAAATGAAGCCGGATGTTGTGGTTATTGATTCTATTCAGGTTGTTTATCAATCGGAAATTTCATCATCTCCTGGAAGCGTTAGTCAGGTTCGAGAATGCTCGGCTATTCTAACGCATATTGCTAAGTCAAAGGGTATCTCCTTATTAATTATCGGACATGTTACTAAGGATGGAATGCTGGCGGGTCCCCGAGTTTTGGAACATATTGTTGATACGGTTCTTTATTTTGAAGGAGAAAGATATTCAACTTATCGTATTTTAAGAGCTACAAAAAATCGATTTGGATCAACGAATGAGATTGGTGTGTTTGAAATGGTCTCCCGAGGATTGGTTGAAGTTTTAAATCCTTCCGAAATGTTTCTTTCTGAACGCCCTCAGGATGCGTCAGGTTCTGTTGTTGTGCCCATTATGGAAGGCACGCGTCCGTTTCTCGTTGAGATTCAAGGGTTAGTGAGCCGTTCAAGTTTTGGTGTTGTACGCCACAAAGCTCAAGGGTTTGATGCTAATCGTTTGGCTATCCTTATTGCTGTATTGGAAAAACGGTTAGGTTTAAATCTTCAGGATAAAGATATATTTCTTAATGTCGTCGGCGGAGTTAAGGTGATGGATCCAGCAGCTGATTTGGCGGTTGTTCAGGCGATTGCATCGGCATTTCTCGATAAAACATTAAGCCATGATACTGTTGTTTTGGGTGAGGTTGGATTGTCTTCTGAGGTTCGCTCAGTCAGTCAGATAGCGGCGCGCGTTAATGAGGCTCAAAAACTTGGATTTAAACGATGTCTTGTTCCAAAGAATAATCTAAATGATAAAATGAATTTGAACAGTAATATTGAAATTATTCCAGTTGAAAATGTAAAGCAAGCGTTGGAATATCTGCACAGTCAACCAGTCAAGGAGAGCGTTAAATGACATTATCGTTCATTAGAGGTTTGTTTGTTATCATCAGCGGCGTTGTTGGTTATTCGATTGGTAGCATGTTATTGGAACCTGTTTTTGGAACACAAATTGGTTTGTTGAGCGGCCTTATTCTTATACTTGTTGAAGGTCGTCTTCATCGTGTGTCGGTTCACGGGTTAACCAGTATGGTATTTGGTCTTCTTTTGGGCGTTTTTATGGCCAAGTTAATTTCAGATATTTTATTATTACTTCCGCTCGGCACGTTTATTCACTCAACATCAAGAATTGTTTTAACAGTTATTTTCTCATATCTCGGAGCTGTCATGGCTTTACGCGGTAAAGATGAATTTAATATTATTATTCCGTACGTTAAATTTAGACGGCAGGATGTCAATGAAACGGTTATTCTTGTAGATACGAGCGTCGTTATTGATGGACGTATCGGCGATATTTATAAGTCACATTTTTTAATTGGACGGTTAGTTGTTCCGCGGTTTGTTTTGCGCGAGCTTCAACAGATTGCTGATTCGGATGATGAAATTAAACGAGAACGCGGCCGTCGCGGAATGGAAATATTGCAAGTAATGTTAGATGATCCCAAGATTGATGTTCATGTTCATGAAGAAGATATTCGTGAAGTTGATGATGTGGATACAAAATTAATACGTTTGGCAAAATTAATGGATGCCCGTATTTGTACAACAGATTTTAATTTAGACCGAGTGGCATCATTGCAGGGGATATTAGTTTTGAATCCGCAAGTGTTAACCAACGCTGTTAAATCCATTTTATTTGTCGGAGATCAGATTGAAGTGAAGCTTGTTAAAGAAGGAAGAGAAGCTGATCAGGCTGTGGGTTATTTGGATGACGGCACTATGATTGTTGTCAGTCAGGCGCGAAGTTTGTTGGGGCAGAATGTTAAGGTCATTGTTTCTTCTGTTCTGCAAACACAGGCCGGCAAAATGATTTTTGCAAAATTGGATCAATGAAAACACAGGCTATTATTCCGACAGCGGGTTTGGGCACAAGGATGCGTTCCGATGTTACTAAATTTTTGATGGAATTAGAAGGCGATCCGATTATTGTTCTTACGCTTAAGGCGTTTCAAGAAAGCTCATTGGTTGAAAGTGTGATCCTAGTTGTCCAAGAGGATCATCGGGAAAAGATGAAAGATTTGATTTCCGAGTATTCTCTGACCAAAGTAAAAGAGATAGTTGTCGGTGGAGAAACGCGCTTTGATTCAGTCCATAATGGTTTAGCGAAAATTGACGCTGATACGGATGTGATTGTTGTGCATGATGGCGCGCGCCCTTTGATTGATGCGTCCACTATTAACAAAGCAATTAAGCAGTGCGAACAATCAGAAGCCGTTGTTGTTGCTGTGCCGGTAAAGTCTACGATAAAGCGTGTAAACAAGGAAAACTTGTTAGTAGAAGAAACGCTTAATCGTAATGAGCTTTGGGAAGTACAAACACCTCAGGTGTTTAAAAGGGAAATTCTTGTTAAGGCGCACGAGAATGCTCAAGGAATAGCCGCGACCGATGATGCAATGCTAGTTGAACAATTAGGGATAAAGGTTGAAATTTTAGAAGGAAGTTATAAAAATATAAAAATTACGACACAAGAAGATTTAAAAATCGCGCGGGTATTCTTGCAATCATGAAACAAAAAATAGGCATTGGTTACGATATTCACCGCTTAGTCAAGGGACGAAGGCTTGTTTTAGGCGGGGTAGAAATTGCTCACGAACGCGGCTTAGAAGGGCATTCCGACGCGGATGTTGTTTTACACGCTGTGTGCGATGCTTTGTTAGGCGCTCTTGGAAAGGGAGATATCGGAGAACATTTTCCCAATACAGATGATCGATATAAAGGTATATCAAGCTTGGAGCTTTTATCAAAGGTAAGCACACTGGTTAAAGCGGAAGGGTTTCATGTTAATAATATTGACATCATGATTCAGGCGGAAGAACCCAATTTAAAAAAATATAAAGCGGAAATGAAAGCACGTATTGCAGAGAAACTATTTATAAAAGAGGAAGATGTTAATGTTAAGGCAACCACCCAAGAAAAGCTAGGGGCAATTGGGGCAGGTGAAGGCATTGCGGCTTTTGCCAGCGTATTATTGACGAAGGAGTAAATCATGGGATTATTTATGTTTTTATCGATCTTTATCGGAATTATTTTAGTTATAGCGATTCTATTTTCAAATGAGATTAAATCAACGCAGGAAAAAGATCCGGCAGCGAAAGGATTTTTACAAATTATTTTGTCGTATTCCGGATTGCATGCCTTGATATTTTATAGAATGGCCAATGTTTTGTGGAAAATGAAAGTGCCGATTGTTCCGAGAGTTATATCCCAATTAGCGCGTTTTTTGACGGGCATTGAAATTCATCCCGGCGCGCAAATTGGACAAGGTTTATTTATTGATCATGGAATGGGTATTGTTATTGGAGAAACCGCAATTATTGGTAAGAATGTGACTCTTTTTCAGGGAGTAACATTGGGTGGAACAGGGAAGGAATGCGGAAAACGTCATCCAACTTTAGAAGATGATATCGTCGTTGGAGCTGGCGCGAAAGTTCTTGGAAATATTACTATTGGATCAAATTCATATATTGGTGCAAATGCGGTTGTCTTGCGTGATGTACCGGCAAATTCTACCGTTGTTGGAGTTCCAGGGCATGTCACCAAACAAGATGGAAAGAAAATAGATTTGATGATGGATCATGTTCAGGTATCGGATCCCATGATGCAGCACATGAAAGATTTATTAAAGCGAATCAAAGCATTAGAAGATAAGAATAAGAAAGCATCGTAACGAATCTGCAAAGCGTTACTCTCCATAGATTATGTCAGTTAAGATTTACAATACACTAACAAAGAAAAAACAAGAGCTTACTGCTCTTGACGGAAAGACTGTCAAAATGTATTCATGCGGTGTAACCGTTTATGACAAATGTCATATTGGACACGCGCGCAGCCTCTATGTTTTTGATATTATGCGCCGCTATTTAAAGTACCGCGGATATGACATTAAATTTGTCAGAAATATTACTGATGTTGATGACAAAATTATTAATAAAGCTAAAGAAACCGGGAGAACTTTTGAAGAAGTTGTGCGGGAAAATATTGACGCGTATTA
>Ga0066640_10002636_pt1 | contig 10758 bp, 11 predicted proteins | sample CryGeyCG2114_020_2_FD_59505 | JGI IMG/M metagenome (GOLD analysis project Ga0066640, IMG submission 59505) | Groundwater microbial communities from aquifer - Crystal Geyser CG11_big_fil_rev_8/21/14_0.20 | ecosystem: Environmental > Aquatic > Deep subsurface > Groundwater | place: USA: Utah... | reverse complement strand
CCTTAACTTTAATAATCTTTTGGTTTTTTCTCTGCTCTTTCAGCCGTTTGCTTTCTTGATACAAATACTTACCGTAATCAAGAATGCGACACACCGGCGGATTCGAGTCTGGAGAAACTTCTACTAAATCTAGCCCTTCATCTTGCGCCTGCTTTAAACCTTCATTTAACGGAACGACACCTATTTGTTTACCTTCGGCATCAACCAAACGAATAGTCTGAGCACGAATACCACGATTGTACCGAATTTTGGGCGTAGAAATAGCTTCCTCCTTTTAACCTTTTGTGTTTACTTCTTCGACAATTTTTTCAATCACTTCAGTCACAGGCATCGAACCAAGATCTTTGCGACCATGCTGCCTCACTGAGAACGCATTGGCCTCAATTTCTTTATCTCCGACAATCAACATGTAGGGGATTTTTTCTTGCTCGGCTTGACGTATTTTATAACTTATTTTGGCTGAGCGCAAATCCATTTCTACACGGAGCCCAGCTGCTCTCATTTGGGCATATTTCTCTCGGGCATAGGCCTCATGCCTCTCTGAGATGACCAGAATCTTAGCCTGTAGAGGCGCTAGCCATGCTGGGAAGACCCCGGCATAGTGTTCGATTAAGATCCCAAGGAAACGCTCTACTGAGCCAAAAACAGCCCGGTGAATCATCACGGGGCGGTGGGCTACCCCATCCGATCCGATATATTCCAACTCAAAGCGCTCAGGCATGGAAAAGTCCAATTGGATGGTCCCACACTGCCAAGAACGCTCCAATGAATCCAGAATATGAAAATCAATTTTGGGCCCATAAAATGCCCCGTCCCCAGGATTGAGCTTATATTTAATGCCGTTCATATCCAAGGCTTGCTTTAAAGCCGTCTCGGCTTTCTCCCACATCTGGGCTGAACCCATGGAATCTTCTGGCTTTGTAGAGAGTTCAATTTCAACACCCTTAAATCCGAATGTTTGATACATCTCTAAGATCAGTTTAATGACTTTAGCGATTTCTTCTTTGATTTGGTCTTCTGTGCAATAAATATGCGTATCATCAATCACAAAGGTCTTCACACGAAACAAGCCATGCATCACGCCAGATAATTCATGACGATGCACTTGCCCCAACTCAGCAAGACGTATCGGCAAATCACGATAAGATTTTTGCCCTTCTTTGAATACTAAATTCGACCCGGGGCAATTCATTGGCTTCACTGCAAAGTTATGTTCTTCCATGCTGGTGAAATACATGTGATCACGATAATGATCGTAGTGCCCACTTTGTTTCCACAATTCTTCTCGCATAATCAATGGTGTTTTAATCTCTACATAGTCATTTTCGCGATGTTTTTCACGCCAAAAATCTACTAACAAACTGTATAACGTCATGCCTTTGGGATGAAAAAAGGGCATCCCTGGTGCTTCATCATGAAAACTAAATAAATCAAGTGCTTTACCCAGTTTGCGATGATCACGTTTTTTAGCTTCCTCTAATCGATACAAATAGTCATTGAGGCTTTCTTTGGAATCAAATGCAGTAGCATAGATTCTTTGCAGAACAGGATTTGACTCCTTGCCACGCCAATACGCGCCAGCCATGTGAAGCACTTTTACTGCTTTCACTTCTTTTGTATTATTGACATGCGGCCCACGGCACAAATCCGTAAACGCCCCTTGATGATAAATAGAAACAGAATCCCCTGGAAAAGAATTAATTAACTCAATCTTAAATGGCTCATCTTTACGGGCAAAAAAATCAATCGCCTTCTTTTTTGACCAGTCTTCATGTGTGAAATCCACGGATTTCTTCACAATCTCTTTCATACGCTTTTCAATCTTTGCTAAATCTTCATCGGTGAAGGGCTCACTGCGTTGAAAGTCGTAATAGAAGCCGTCTTTAATCACGGGGCCAATTCCCAGCTTCGTTTCCGGAAACAGTTCTTGCACTGCCTGAGCCATAATATGCGCGGCACTATGACGAATTCGATTCAATGGCGTGTCTTGGATATCTGCACCCATGTTCAAAATCCCCTCTTATTAACACCTAACCCCTTTTCCCATCAGAAGTTAGGCCGCACATTGTACTATTTTGCCTAAAGAATGACAACCTTTTCCCTTAAATTGACATCTTTTTTTACCTCGTTTATAATCATCGTAAGTAATTCATATTAAAGGAGAAACAACATGACGTTTACGGTCGAGCAAATTGCGGCCTTCATTCAGGGAGAAGTCATTGGCAATAAGGGACAGGAAATTGAGGGTCTGACGCCTGCCGATCAACCTAAGCCCAACCACCTCACCTTTCTCCTGAACCCAAAGCATTTGCCTGATTTAGAAAAAAGTGACATCGGCTGTATTGTTGTTTCACCCAAAGCGAAGCAAACCTCTAAAACAGTTATCGTGCATAAAAATCCAAAACTTGCTTTTGCACTAATCATGAATCAGTTTCGACCGCCCAAAAAATATCCGGGCAAAATTTCTGAGCAAGCTGTCATTTCAAAAACTGCACAAATTGGCTCAGGCACTTTTATTGATGCCTTCGTGGTCATTGGTGAAAATGTCGTGATTGGTAAAAATTCAGTTATTCGCGCTAATACCGTCATCGAAGAAAAAGTGACAATAGGCGACAACACCCTTCTCCATCCTAACGTCACGATTTACTCACATACTAAAGTAGGTAATCGTGTCATCATTCATTCGGGAACAGTGATTGGTTCAGATGGTTTTGGCTATGTGGAAGATGGCGAAAAGCGCGTGAAAGTCCCACAAGTTGGAAATGTTCTCATTGAAGATGATGTAGAAATTGGTGCCAACGTTGCCATTGATCGTTCCACTTTGGGCACAACTTATATTCGACAAGGCGTCAAGATTGATAACTTAGTGCAAGTCGCGCATAACTGTGATATCGGCGCACATACAGTTTTATGTGCACAAGTCGGTATTGCAGGAACTTCTTCGGTAGGTAAAAGCTCTATTCTCGCAGGACAAGTCGGCGTCGCTGATCACTGTGCTTTAGGAGAACGTGTTTTGATCGGTGCTCAAGCAGGAATCCCGCCAAAAAAGAAAATGCCCAATGATACACAATGGGCAGGCACACCTGCTCGGCCATGGAAAGAAACAATTAAATCACATGCGGCAATGAGTCGCTTACCTGAGCTGGTTCAAGAAATTAAACAATTACGCTCTAAAATTAGTGAGCTAGAAGAACTCCTCACCAGCCATAAGAAGTAATTACCACTCGACTTTGTCGCCAACTGCTATGCGATGGGACTCAAACCAACCTGCGTTTACTTCTAACGCATACATGGCTGGCAAACGGCTTGAATAAATTTCCTCACTCTTTGGATCCATGGTTTGAATATCAATAATCTCACCTTCTTGGTTTAAAAAGGCGATGTCCAATGCAATTAAGGTGTTCTTCATCCAGAAATTAAGTCGTCTCTCGTCTTCAAAAACAAATAACATGCCTTCATTTTCTTTCAACTCGGTAATCTGCATTAATCCTGTTTCGCGATCTTCGGGTGTGCTTGCAATTCTAACATGAATTATTTCACCATTGATGCTAACAGTCGCATCTGTTTCTAGCGCATTGCCAAGTGCGGAACATAACAGAAATGCGATTAGGAATGACCAGATAAATTTTATCATGTGTCCTTTTTAACCGAATGGCCTAAGAATGGTAAGATATCTTCAGCAATGGCTTTAAAAACAGGCGCTGCAACAACACCTCCATAGTACTGTGGACGCGCTTCATCTAAAACAATAATTGCTGTAAACAAGGGTTTATCAGCCGGAGCAAATCCGATGAACGAACTCACAAATTCAGAGTGTGAATATCCGCCGGTAGGTAATATTTTCTGCGATGTTCCTGTTTTACCCCCCACCTTGACGCCATCAACTTGCGCATTTTTTCCTGTTCCTTTTTCAACAACCTGAACCATGATATCACGAATGGTGTCCGCTACTTTTGGGCTAATCACGCGCCGAATCACTTTCGGTTCCTTATGTTCAATAACAACACCATGTTTATCTCTGACTCGGTTCACGATGTACGGCCGCATTAATTCACCCCCATTGGCAATCACATTGAGCGCATTCAACATTTGTATGGCTGTGGCCGCCACTTCCTGACCATAAGGCACAGAGGTAATAGATACTTTAGACCACTTATCTAAAGGGTGCACAATCCCATTTACTTCCCCTGGGAAATCAATATTAGTCGCAGATCCAAACCCAAAGCTACGAATATATTTATATAGTTTTTCTTCTCCGAGTTTCATGGCAATTTTAACGGTGCCAATATTACTGGATTTTTCAATGACCTGAGGGAAAGTTAATTCGCCATAAGCATGTACATCATGAATGACGCGTCGAGCATACGGATATCGATATTCGCCATTTTCACAAAAAAAGGTGTCTCTCATGCTCACCACGCCTTCATTCAGGGCAGCCGCCGCGGTGACCACTTTAAAAATGGACCCGGGCTCAAACACATCCGTTATTCCGCGACTGCGTTTTGCATCAGCTTTAGCATCATGTAAATCATTTAAGTCATAAGTGGGTCGAGACGCCATAGCAAGTACTTGACCTGAATGTGGGTCCATCACAATGGCAATGCCCCCTTTGGCATTCCATTGTTTGTATGCTTTATCAAGTTCTCGCTCAACGACATACTGGATAAATTGCTGCACATTGAGAATCACATCGTTTCCATGCACCGGTGGCACTTCCTCCAACACCAAGGCTTTCACTTCTCGTCCTTTTGCATCGCGCTTAGATTTACGATATCCTGGCTTCCCTTGAAGGGTTTTATTCATATAAAGCTCCAGACCTTCTAACCCCTTATTGTCGATATTGCAAAATCCAAGAATCTGAGCTAGGAGGGATCCTCCAGGATAAAAACGTTTTGGTTCTTCCATGAGTTGAATGGCAGGATGCTTTAGATCTCGTATGAATTTCGCCTCATCCCCAGTTAATTTGCGTTTCATCCATACAAAGGACCGATCCTTGTCTAAGCGACTTCGCACAAAACTCTTCTTAAGACTCAATCCCTTGGATAAAAGATTGACTAAAATTGCTTTTTCCCCTTCTGGAATGATTCGAGGCACGGCATAGGACGACTGCACGACCAAGGTCGTCGCAAAGGCATTTTCATTACGATCAAATACATCCCCTCTTCGGGCTTCTAACTCGATCGTCATATGATATTGACGATTCGCTTGTTCGGTGAGTTCTTCGTGCCGCAGAATTTGCAGATCTACCAGGCGTGCAAAGATAAACAGAATGCCAAGAATCAGGAGTGCTGTAACAATATGATAGCGATAGGTAAAACGTTTTTTAGCCATCTACATTCTGATGACCATGCGCATTGGCACCGGAGGAGTCCACAGTCGTTGCTAACGCTTCTTGTTCCAAACCAAGTAGGCGGCGTAAACGCATTCCTTTAGTCGCATTATCCGCAAGACGAAGAGCAGAATTAATTGGTATTTGAATGACACGCTTAATCATAATAATGCGTTCAGGCGTGACCAACTTCACTTTAAGATCATGCATCATTGTTTCTAATTGAATGGGCGACTCCATGGTATTCACTTCATAGGTCAATTGTCGAGTCGCTTTTGCTAGACGAATTTGCTGCTGTTCATTTGCTTGCAATCGATACGACAATTCCATAATACTATTTTTTTGATACACATAGCCTACCATCAGCATCGTCACCCCTAAAATTGGTAATATAAAGAAGGTTACACTCAATCTCATTTTCATGATGTCACCTTCTTTACTGCACGCAACTTTGCGCTTCGCGAGCGTGGATTTTCTGCCTGCTCCTCATCTGAGGCGCAAATCGGCTTTTTAGTGAGAATTTCAGCTTTGTTTTCTTCAGACCATTGGCGAAATTGTTGTTTAACAATTCGATCTTCTAAGGAGTGAAACGATATGACTGCTAATCGTCCATTTTTTGCTAAGCAATTCATTGCTTGTTGTAGTCCCACACTCAAACTTTTCAATTCTTGGTTCACTTCAATTCGCAACGCTTGAAACGTACGCGTTGCTGGATGGATTTTTCCGCGCCTTGGAAGCACGCTCGTTATTATATCGACGAGTTCGTTGGTGGTCTGAATAGGTTTGACCTTCCTTTTTGCAATAATGTTGCGCGCAATCACCCGTGATTTACGTTCTTCGCCAAATTGAAACAAAACATTCGCCAAGTCTTCTTCACGATATGAATTGACCACTTCAAAAGCCGTTAAGCCTTGCTCTTGATCCATTCGCATGTCCAAAAATGCATTGGATTGAAAACTAAAGCCACGGTTATCTGCGGCAAGTTGGTCCGATGAGATACCAAGATCTAATAAGCATCCGTCAATGTGGTTTATTTTAAGCTCACGCAATACGCTATCCATATTTGCGAAACTCCCTTTTCGAAATATGGCATTGGAATATTCTCTTCCAAGCCCTTTTTGTGCAATCTCTACTGCCCGACTATCTCGATCTACGCCTATATATGTTCCCTTCGGGCCTATCTGGGTGAGTATCAGCTTCGCGTGGCCACCTGCGCCTAGGGTGCCGTCGAAAATAATCTCCCCCTCTCTGGGATCCAAATACTGAAGAACTTCGGACGGTAATACCGCCTTATGCAACCTTGAAGCTCCTCTCTGCATCAGCCCGAGTCGGAAAACTTTCAATCAGTTTTGATACACCCACGAGTCTTAATGTTTCATATACTTGTGGCTGTATATTACATACACGCAAATCACCATGCGCGGCGCGTACGGCCTTCAATCTTTCTACTAAAATTCCCAAACCGGCTAAATCGACATGACGCGTCTTACCGAGGTCAAGGATGACGTGATTGTGATTTTTGCGAAGCAGGCCCTGTACCTTATTCTTTACCTTGACCATCTCTTTCGCATTTAAATCTCCATCACAAATCAAGACATCTACCATTTCATCATATGTTGCTTTTCTTCCCATGGCGCCCTCCTTGGTTATTTATCCTTGTCGATTAGGCCTTCGGCCGTTTGTTCAAATCTTCCAATAGAATCATTAAAAAATGCGTCCCATCGTTCCTTCGCCCAAATTTCGATGCGGTCGCTTACGCCAATAACAACCACGCGGGTTTTCACTTCAGCGTAATCCTTTAGATACTGTGGCACTAAAATTCTTCCCTGTTTATCGCAACTAACATCACATGCCCCGGAAAAATATAAGCGGTTGAATTGCCGCGACTCAGAGCGGGTAAAGGGCATCTCTCTGAACTTGGCTGACTGTGTCTTCCATTCTTCTTCCGGAAAGACGAATAAGCATTTATCCAGGCCTCGGGTAACAAAGAATTTCTCAACATAATTCTCCTTAAAAATCTCTCGAAACTTAGCCGGAATGATGATACGCCCCTTGCGGTCTAAGTTATGTTGAAATTCACCGTAAAACAAGTATTACCCCCCACTTTCTACCACTCTGTTCCACATTATACGACAAAAAATACACGAAACTGAAGGCAGTGTCAAGCCAATGCTACGAAATAAGTTAGAAAATAGTAGGGATATCTATATATGTAGATAAATTGACTGATACAGCGCTATATGTAGATATTCTGTTAGATCGAGACGGTGGCGTCTTTTCCCTAGAATAGAATATGTTTGGAACTAGCGTTAATTTCGCACCAGCTTATTCAGTCGGAGGATCGTAATACAGGATGCGAGAACAGTGCTCGCAGGTGATGATTTGTTGACCAATTTGAATGTCATTGATTGTTTGCGCACGCAATGTGATATGGCAGACCCCGCAACTCTCACCTCTTAATGGAGATAGCGGCATGCCTTGTCGTTTTGGCAATAAGCGTTCATAAAGATTCTTTAACTCGGCTTCGACATCATTCAGCTTTTCATCTCGACCATTCAATAGTTGCTTGATCTCTTCTTCAATTTTTTTAGATTCCGCTTCAATTTCACTTTTCTTCTGATTCAATTCATTTTGCTTGGCTTCAAGCTTTGTCTTTTCTTGAACTTTCTTCTCTTCTGCCTTTTTAACTTCATCCATCAGCTTGAGAATTTCTTCTTCCAACAAAGACTGTTCTCCCCCTGCGGAGCGTAGTTCTTCTTGCAAAGCCGTATATTCTTTATTTGTTTTAACCTGTGATTGTTGCGCACGCAGCCGCGCGATAAGCGCTTCTCGTTCTTTGAGCTCTAATTCTTTATTTTTTAATTCTAATTGGCGTGCTGTGTAATTGGCTTTCGCTGCTTCGAGCGCTTGTTTTTCTAGTTCGAACGCTGCTTCTACTTTTTTTAAGGCGGCTGGGAATGTTGTTTTTTTTTGCTTCATATCAAAGATGCGTTTATCATCTTTTTGAACTTCCGCTAATACTTTTATTTGCTCGACCATCGTCTTCATCTGTGTCATTCTCCAACCCTTCCCATCATTTAACCCGTTTTACTACTAGCCTTTTTTTCAAAATCTAAAAAGGCCACGAGCTCTTCCTCGCTCAATTTACCTCGCTCAAAAAACGAAAGTGCCGTTGTCGCTCCTTGAAAGGTCTTACTCTGTCGCTCAATAGCTATCATACCACCCGGAGCAGAATGTGTGTCTGATTTTACGTTCTCTGCCAAGACGCTAAACAAGGAATCCAGACGCTGCCCGCTGCGTGATTCGACGCGGCGAGGCTTTTCTCTTAAGAGTATCCCCTCTATCGACTGGTTATAAACCGCCTCATATTCCACCAATACCAAATCGACTTGTAACAAAGAACATAATTTTAGGAAATTTTCAGAATATTTAGGAGCTAACAGCATTAAACGCAAACGCGAGGCATCCGCCCATTTCACATGAGAAAACATAAGTTTCAATTTCTCTAAATGTTTGAGAACATCCATATAATCGCGCAACAGATTCGGTAAATTCGCTTCTTCGGCTTCTTGCTCAAATATATGCACTAATACGGGGTGATGATCTGAATCAACCATCACCAAGTCTACCAATTCGTTGGCAAAAAATACCGGCGAATTTAGAATCTGATATCGGTCAATGCCCACATCAACACTTTGATCCTCGGTCAGCTTAGCGCTAATTTGCATCTTTGAAATGGAATTGGGAGAAGGTTTGAAAAAATCAATTGGCATGTGTATTTTTCTCCCGAATAAAATCAAATAAACGGCTTACAAAAGTCATCTTTTCTTGCCAGCGCTTCCAGTTTTGGACACGATAGAAACTAAATAAGTCCTGCACCTGAATTTGATCATTGTCGTTTTCAGCCATAGCATTACAATCAAACGGGCCCACCACTGGAATTCGTAAATGCAAAAACCGGGTGGTAATTGCGTTCAACTCACGATCAAACGCGGTTCTCATTTCTTCTCTCTTTTTCTCGGACTTTTCTGCGCTATTCAATAAAATTGAAAAGCTCAGATCCGGAGTCATACTCAAACATGCTTTAACAATTTTATAAGCTTCTGAAATCTCTTCAACATGTGGGGACACAACAAACATCAACTCATCTAAAAAGGGCACAAAATCAGGAAATGATTGTGGGGAGCGCTTTGTGAGCATAAACCAAAACAGTTCAGGTTGGAAATGTGAAAGCACTTCGCGTTCTCGAATGCGGCTTTGTCCAGGCAATTGTTTAAAGTACTCTGAGCCCAGCACCACGAGGTTGTTCTTGGTATCAACAGGATAGGTGCGACATGTCGCTTCCTTGATTTCTTGATAATCAGGCAACGTATAACGCGTTGAAAATTCTGACCACATTTGATCAGAAGGCGAATCAACCATAAACCATGTGCGTGCATATTCTTCACTACAATTACGCACCAAGGCGGAATGAAAGGCCACTTCACGTCGTTCTAAACTAGGATCTAAGATAAAGGTAGCACGGAATTTACAACGTTTTAAGAACTGCTGCTGTTGCGCTGGTGAGATATCACGAAAAGCAATTCGCCCCTCGCCCCCCTCTAACGAGGACAAAAACAAATGCGATACATCTTTCAATCCTTTTTGAATTTTACGTTCATTTGCCATAGATCGATTTTTATTCCTGGGCAGCTATTTCCACCACAGAATTAACGCCTCCATACTCTGTTTGTTCATAATTTTCATGCGATGGATCAGGCACCCACAAGCCGTCAACGACAAATTTATAGCTCCACTGCCCTGCTTCCAATTCATAGACCCGCTTCCAAAGCCCTTCTTCATCAGACCACTCTAAGGATTCAGGAACCCACTGATTAAAACTTCCCGCAATTTGAACCAACTGCTCTTTTCCAGCCGGTAAACGAAAAGTAATTGTTTTGACAGCTTTCTTTTGCTCAACGGCTACACTACCTTGTTCACAGCTGGCTTCAGATGGCGCTTCTTGCACAAAGCTGGCTACATCATTATCCTTTTTAATCTCAACCGCTTGCTTTCCAGACCGCTTCGCTCCGCTGGAGGCTTCATTGATCGCTTGAATCAATTGGCTCATATCTTGCTCAATCCGGCGACGCACTAATTGTCTGGCTGATTTTTCTTCCCTCTCATTTAACTCCGTTGCCAAGGCCAAATAATCTCTAAAGCCATTAGCATGTCGGTCAAATTCTGTAATCGGCTTTCCGGCGCGGGCGGCTTCTTGCAAACGAATATTGCGACGTATCACCGTACTTAATGCATCTTCTGAAAAGAACGAACGCACTTCATGCATAATTTCCTGCGCAAAGCTCGCGCGTCCATCATAATTGGTCACAAAGGCGTGTATGCGTAATTGCTTACCAGTATTCTCTTCTAAAAAATGAATGGTCTCTTTC
>Ga0066640_10002629_pt1 | contig 10769 bp, 10 predicted proteins | sample CryGeyCG2114_020_2_FD_59505 | JGI IMG/M metagenome (GOLD analysis project Ga0066640, IMG submission 59505) | Groundwater microbial communities from aquifer - Crystal Geyser CG11_big_fil_rev_8/21/14_0.20 | ecosystem: Environmental > Aquatic > Deep subsurface > Groundwater | place: USA: Utah... | reverse complement strand
TATTGTTGAACGGGGAATGTGTTGGAGCAGTTTTGCGCGTTCATGGAAAAGATGATCACCGTAACAACTTTTTTGCCGGTGGAAAACCAGAAAAAACCCAATTAACAGCCCGTGATGGAGAAATCATTGAGACGCTTAAGCCGCACCTGCAGAAACTTGGTCTCTATTTTGTCGGCATTGACGTGTTGGGAAATTACTTAACCGAAGTCAACGTCACCTCTCCTACCTGTGTCCAAGAAATAAACGCGCTTTACAATCTTCAAATTGAAGATCAAGTTATCGAATTTGCTGAAAAACTCATTGACCAAAAAAAATCAGAAGCTACAATAAGCAACTAAAGGAAAAAACTATGCCGGAAATGACACTTTATTACAAACCTTCCTGCCCGTACTGCCAGAAAGTTCTTCATTTTATGAAAAACGAAGGCATCGAATTGCCGTTAAAAAACATTGCGGAAAGCGCGGAAAAACGCCAAGAATTAATGGACGTTGGCGGCAAAGCTCAGGTTCCTTGTCTCATTATTGAGGCCAAGGCTCTGTATGAATCTGACGACATTATTGAATGGTTAAAAAATAATTATCAAGATGAACCTCGAAAACATTAAACTAATCATCGAAAAAGCAGTTCCCAAGTCAACAGCTTACGTACTCGATCCTATGAATGACGGCCAACACTTACAAGCCTTTGTCGTTAGCGATACTTTCGAAGGTATGATGCTTGTTAAACAGCATCAAATGATTATGAAACCATTAAAGGAAGCGTTTGAACAAAGCGTTCACGCGCTTGGATTAAAAACATTCACCCAGAAAAAATGGGATGAACAAAAACACCAATTTGGATTTTAAAGGAGACAACATGGATGACGCTCTAAAACAAAGAATTGAAACTGATATTAAAAATAATAAAGTCTTTCTTTATATGAAGGGTACGCCCGACGCGCCTCAATGCGGATTTTCCGCTCAAGTAGCCGGAATTCTACAGACCTACGGTATTGCATTCGGCAGCTTTAATATTCTAAGTGATGAAACAATTCGCGCCGGAATTAAAGAATATTCTGATTGGCCTACCCTTCCACAGCTTTATATTAATGGTGAATTTATTGGCGGGTGTGATATTGTGGCGGAAATGCACAACAGCGGTGATTTAAAAAAAGTTTTAGAAGCTTAGCTACGCAGCTGTTTCTGCTTGAGCAATCTTTTTAATACGCTCAAACGGATAAATTCCTGAGGCATGTCCGTCATTCCAAGAGACGCCGATGGCATAGTTTCCAAGTGGTGTGATTTCTTTAGGCGCTATAGCCTCTTTAAGATGCTCTTCTTTAAATATTCTTTCGCCGGTTAGTTCATTAGAGCACAACGCGCATTGACAGCTTAAGCGCAAATTTCGATGACTAACAACAACTTCCTCACCGTCGTCCCATCTAAGAGTAATATTCTTCTCATCAAATTTCACATGAGATAAGATTTTCTGTTTCTTTTTAACCTGCTCAATGCTTGCTAAAATATTGTTGGCGGCTATTTTAATATCATCATCGCAGGAATATCGCTCAAGATTCGATTGAAAGTTTGCTTGTAACGGAAGTTGGGCAAGTATTTCAACGCCGAAGCTTTCTTTCAAAACATCACTTTTATCTGCTCCAAAAATAAAATGCTTTTTATGACAATCATCACAAAGAAAATAAGACATATTTTCAATGATTCCTAAAATCGGTACGCTCACCTTTTCAAACATTAAAATTCCTCGTGATACGTCCAATAAAGATAGGGTTTGCGGTGTTGTCACGATAACAGCTCCTGTAAGTTTAAGCTGCTGAGTGACTGTTAATTGCACATCGCCTGTTCCGGGCGGCATATCTATCAGCAAATAATCCAGCTCACCCCACTGTGTGTGTTTTAAAATCTGTTCGACATAGCGCGCGACAATCGGTCCTCGAAAAATAGCAGGCGCGTCATTTAATAAAAATCCAAATGACATAATCTTTACATTATTTTTTTCAATAGGAATAAATTGCTTTTTGTCATTGACTTGAATTTTTATGTTATTAAGATTGAACAGCATCGGAATTGACGGGCCGTGAATATCAATATCTGCTAAACCAACTTTTAGTCCGCGAGAAGCTAATTCGCATGCCAGATTCGCGGCAACTGTTGATTTTCCAACGCCTCCTTTACAGGATGATACGGCAACAATGTTTCCAACATTCATTAACCCATCAGACATTAAACGCGCATCCTTTCGACAACATCTTCCAGTAAGGAGTGCGAAGAAATTGATTGAACATTATTTCTATCCTTAACCGGCCAATAATTAACTTTGATCGATTCTTCGCTTTTATATTTGGAATAACGTTGAATAAGCGCTGCCGCTATCGCAAGTATGGATTCTGAAGGACAAGCACCTTTTAAAATTGCTGTCGGTCCGTCATTCTTAGGAAGTTGCAAAATATAATCGTCAAGATGAGCATACTCAATGAGCGAATCATTTTCAGCGCTGTCTCGCCCAATAACAATTTTAAAGTCAGCGTTAATTCGAAAATGCCGCCCCCATTTTAATCCGATGGTTTCGCGAAAATTTCGATAGCCGTATTTTAGTGTATCTTTCATACGATTGGCAAAATTAGGATCTGTTAAAGCGCATCCCCCTGCTGGAGCGCTAAATTTTGTAATATTTAACTTTTCAGCTAACGCGTATTGGTCAGACCGACTACGTCCATTTAAACTCAACAACTTTGTTCGATCAACAAGCCCTTGCTCCTCTACAATGGTGGGCTCCATAAGTTGGGCACATAAAGGCCGAAGAAGTCGCCCTTCTAAACCGGCATCACGTTCAATACAGCGCATGATATTTCTCTTTTGACTCATCGGTCTTTGTCCGGCGACTTCACCGGTAAATACAAAGTCAGCACCAATATGACGCATATATTGACCGGCTCGTGAAAACATATGAATGCGGCAATCGCGACAAGGATTTAACGCTGTCCCGTAACCATGCTTTGGCTTACGCACAATTTCTAGATAACGCTCGTCTAATTGAAGTGTAATAAAATGAATTCCTATTTCTTCGGCAGATTCCATTGCCTTTTTCTTATCGCAACAACCCCAAGGCATAGCAAAATAAACGCCGTAAACCTCTACACCTAAATCCTTTATAATTTTACAAGCAAGAGAGCTGTCTAAACCGCCTGACATAAGTCCTACAGCCTTGACCACTTTATTTTCTTTATTTTCTTTTATCATGAGCCTAATAGTATATGAATTCCTATTGAAAATCAAGGTCATTATCTCTAATAGACCGACCCCTTTTAACTCTTGCATTTTATATATACTTTATGCTACGATGTGTGTTCAACTTATTCAGAATATTGACTTTAGAAGGTATTTCATGACAAAGAAAAACGTAACAACAAAAAAGAAACCCACTGCAAAAATTACACAAACACTCACAGGCGCAGAAGCGCTGGTTAAATGTTTAGAAAATCTTGGTGTTGAATATATTTGGGGTCTCTCTGGAGGCGCCGCCATTCCTATTTTTGACGCTCTTGTTGGTTCCAAAATCAAACTTATTTTAGTTCGGCATGAACAAGGCGCGACTCATATTGCCGATGGCTATGCGCGGGCAACCGGTAAACCAGGCGTTGTTTTGGTTACCAGCGGTCCTGGCGCGACAAATACAGTTACCGGAATTATGACGGCTCATATGGACTCAATTCCGATGATTGTTTTAACTGGCCAAACCATTTCTCCAATGTTAGGAAAAGATGCTTTCCAGGAATCTGATATTTTCGGCATTACCATGCCAGTTGTTAAACACAGCTACCTCGTTAAAAATACAAACGATATTCCGCGCGTCGTTAAAGAAGCTTTTCATATTACTAACACGGGTCGACCTGGTCCGGTACTCATCGATCTTCCTAAAGATATCACTTCGGCCACTTTTACTGGAAAAACATTGGATCCAGAAATGGATATTCCTGGATATAAAATCCCTGGAAAAGGTAATCTTGCTGATATTAAAAAAATGGCGAAGCTGTTTAATAAATCGCAGCGCCCTCTTCTGTTAATTGGCCATGGAGCTGTATTATCTCGAGCCGACGAGGCGGTTAGAAAATTAGTTTATAAATTAAAAGCACCTGTTGTGAATACACTTCTCGGAAAAGGATGCTTTCCCGAAACAGATTCTCTTTCTTTAGGAATGCTTGGAATGCACGGCACCGCCTATGCCAACAAAGCTTTAACACGTTGTGATTTAATTTGCTCAATTGGCTCACGTTGGGATGACCGTATTAACGGAGATAATTCTAAATTTTGTATCGGCGCGAAGAAATTACACATTGATATCGATCCCGCGGAAATGGAAAAGATTGTTTCTCCTGATGCTTCCTGTGTTGGCGATGCCCGATTAATTGTTGAAGAATTAATCAAACATATCGAGCCTCAGGACACTCAAGCATGGTTAAAGGAATGTGACACTTATAAAAAAGATTATCCGCTTAAACATGAAAACAAAAAAGGCTTATCTCCTCAATTTATTTTACATGAGTTACAAAATTTAACTAAAGGCAAGGCTATTATTGCAACCGATGTTGGTCAGCATCAAATGTGGTCTGCTCAATTTAATCTAACGCTTGAAGGTAAAAAATGGCTCTCTTCAGGCGGAGCTGGAACGATGGGATACGGATTTCCAGCGGCATTGGGCGCGCAATTTGGCTGCCCCAAAGATCTGGTGTTTGCAGTTGTTGGGGATGGCGGATTTCAAATGACACTATTTGAATTAGCGACAGTGGCCATTCACAAACAACCGGTTAAAATTTTAATTATTGATAATAAGTATTTGGGAATGGTTCGTCAATGGCAAGAACTCTTCTTTGACAATCGCTATTCCGGCGTTGATCTCGAAGGTAATCCGGATTTCGTAAAGTTAGCTGAAAGCTACGGCGTTAAGGGTATTCATATTGATAAAGCTTCTCATGTTCGTGAACGCTTACAACAAGCTATTGATCATAAAGGTCCTGTTGTTATTCACGCGGAAGTTGAAAAAGAAGACAACGTTTTTCCTATGATCCCTGCTGGTAAGTCAGCCTACGACATGATTATTGAAGCTCCAACAACAAAACTTGAAAAACCAACAGGTAGCACATAATGTCAAACACAAACGGAATTCACACAATTAGTATTTTAGTTGCTAACAAGCCAGGCGTTCTTGTCCGTTGCGCCCAAATATTCGCGCGACGCGCTTTTAATATTGATGCCTTGGTTGTTTCTCCCGCTGTTAACCCTAAGTATTCCCGTATGACAATTACCCTGCAAGGCGATATCGGAACGTTTGATCAAATCATTAAGCAAACTAACAAGCTCGTCGATGTTATTCACTGCAGCGAGCACACCGGATTAGACGCCGTAACCAAAGAATACGCCCTGCTTAAACTGAAATGTCCAACCGAAGCCGTTAAAACAGCTATCAAGAAGGCCATCAAATCCAAAGCGCACATTGTTGATCAATCTGTAAAAGGTGTGCTTATTATCGGTCAATCAGGAAGTACTGAAGAGTTAGACGATCTTGAAAAGGTTCTAAAGAAGTTTAAAATCATTGAGATGGTCCGCTCTGGAAAACTCGCCATGGCCAAAGGCCTTGAAGCAACGTAGAATTTAAAAATTCTAATTTCTAAATCACGCATAAATACGAATCACTAGTAGTAAAATTAATTTGAATTTAATTCTTCCGCTAAACGGCATGGAAGAATCTTGGGCAATTGTTTTGGCGGGAGTATTACTTGGGCAACTTCAATTTCGCGTTCTGTATGCTCAATTGAAGTAATCTGACAGCGATCAGCATCATATTCGACATCATCGATACCTAAATACTGGGCAATCGCGCTACGCAACGCATCAAATTCCATACAAAGAATAAATTGAGCATCTTCCTCTGTCACCTTTAACGCCTTAACAATTGTTTCAAAGGAAATGCTCAAAATATCAATTAAATTACGGCCAACTAAGAATTGATTTAAACCAGTCTTGCCCTCAATTTCACGCCCACACGTAATTTTGGCGTATTCAAAAGAAATAAAACGATCTTGTGGATCAATTTTTAAAGCAACACTGGATGAACTGTCTGAACAAGGCATTATTTTACCACTCAAGCGCGCCACCGGTTTGATATTCGGTCACGCGTGTTTCAAAAAAATTCTTCTCTTTCTTCAAATCAATCGCTTCACTCATCCACGGAAAAGGATTCTCTGACCCATACTGCTTAGGCAAGTTAAGCCGTTCAAAACGACGATCGGCAATATATTGAATATACTCTTTTAACAATTCCGTATTGAGTCCTAAAATACCATTCGGTAAACATTCTTCAGCATATTTATGCTCTAATTCAACTGCTGTTTTGATAAATTCAATCATTTGTACTTGAAACTCCTTCGTCCAAACATCCGGATTTTCATCTATAATCGCGTTAATTAATTCAATGCCAAAATTCATATGAATACTTTCATCCCGAAGTATGTATTGAATCTGTTCACAAGCGCCTGGCAATCGGTTTTGACGGCCGAAAGAAAGCATTGTCACAAAACCGCTATAAAAGAAAATTCCTTCTGTAATAACATAAAACCCGATTAGATTTTTAACAAATTTCTGTAAACCTTCTGTTGTTTTCACATTCAGATCGGGATCCAATATGCCATCTGTACAGCTCATCGCGTACTCATCCTTGTTATAGATAGCTTCGACTTCGCGGTACATATTAAACATTTCTGCTTCATCAAGTGATAATGACTGAACAATGTATTGGAATGTGTGGACATGAATCGCTTCCTCAAAAGCCTGACGAAGAAGATATTGACGACATTCCGGATTGTCGATAATCTTATATACAGCCAGTACAAGATTGTTGCCGACGAGAGTTTCTGCGGTTGCAAAAAACCCAAATGTGCGGCGAATAATATGACGCTCTTCATCCGTAAATCCTTTCGGATCTTTCCATTGTTCAATATCGCGCTGCATCGGAACTTCGGAAGGCATCCAATGATTAGCGCACCCATCCAGATAAAAACTCCAGGCCCATTTATATTTTATAGGAACTAGCTGGTTGCAATCGACAGTTCGATCATTATTGATAATTCTCTTCTTGTCCGCTGTCATGCGATCCGATGACATCTTAAAACATGGTCCTCTTGACATTATTGGCAAGCCTCACAATCTTCTGTTGGTTCAACACTTAAGTTAGATGCGGATTCATCAATGCTTATCTCGGCAATAATAGGCTCTTCATCCGATGTGACGCGACCAAACTCATCGCGCTCTCTTTGTCCGACAATGTTGCCGTACTTAGCCACGTCAAGCGTGCTTTTTTCAATACGCGTCGCCCCCATGGAACGAAGATAATATGTTGTCTTCAGTCCTTTTTCCCATCCAAGCATATACATGTCACTTACTTTTTTTCCGCTTGGTTTAGCTTGGTAAAGGTTTAAAGACTGACCCATATCAATCCATTTTTGTCTTCGACTAGCCGCATCAATAATCCATTCATATTCAATCTCAAACGCGGTGGCATACTTCTGCTTAAGATCATCAGGAATACGGTCAATTTCTTGAATGCTGCCGTCAAAATATTTTAACTCATCGATCATCTCTTTGTCCCAAAGACCAATTTTCTTAAGATCGCGAACTAAAAATTCGTTAACTACAGTAAACTCACCGGAAAGATTACTTTTTACAAATATGTTCTTGTACAGCGGTTCAATGGAAGCTGTTACACCAATAATGTTTCCAATTGTCGCCGTCGGAGCGATAGCCATAATTAAACTGTTACGGATTCCATACGTTTGAAGCTCTTCACGTACAGGAGTCCAATCCATTCGTTGCGTGCGATCGACATCAACAAAGCCGCCCCTTTCGCGCTCTAATAACTCAAGCGTATCAATCGGCAATTCACCCTTCTCCCATTTTGATCCGTGATAAGTTTTATAGCGTCCCTTTTCTGCTGCTAATTTGATTGACGCTGATATAGCATAGTAGGAGATTGCTTCCATACTTTCATCAGCAAATGCAACAGCTTCTTTTGAAGCGTAGCTGAGGTTTTGAATATATAACGCATCTTGAAAACCCATCAATCCAAGACCGATCGGACGATGTTTTTGATTAGCCACTTTAGCTTCTTTTGTCGGATAATAGTTAATATCGATAACATTGTCCAACATGCGCACAGCGGTTTCGATTGTCTCCTTCAGCTTTTGATGATCTATGCCATTTTTCAAAGTCACATGCGCTGATAGATTAACAGAGCCCAAATTACAAACAGCGGTCTCATCTTTTGAAGTATTAAGTAGAATCTCTGTACACAAATTGGAACTGTGTACAGCCCCGACATGTCCTTGCGGAGATCTGACATTAGAGGGATCTTTCCATGTAATCCATGGATGACCAGTTTCAAACAACATGTTAAGCATTTTTCGCCATAAGTCCAAAGCTTTCACGGTTTTAGATTGCTTAATTTTACCATCCCGCGCTTGTTGTTCATAGAAGGTATAGCGCCGTTCAAATTCTTTTCCATAAATATGGTGCAGGTCAGGAACTTCGTTAGGGCTAAATAGAGTCCAAGCGCCATTTTCTTTAACGCGTTTCATAAATAAATCCGGAATCCAATTTGCTGTATGCATGTCATGCGTTCTTCGTCGATCATCGCCCGTGTTTTTACGCAATTCCAAAAACTCTTCGATATCAAGATGCCACGTTTCTAAGTACGCGCACATTGCTCCTTTTCGCTTTCCACCTTGATTAACGGCTAAGGCTGTATCATTGGCGACCTTCAAGAAAGGAATAATTCCTTGGCTTTTTCCATTAGTTCCCTTAATCCGTGAACCCATTGATCGAACATTCGTCCAATCATTACCCAAACCACCACTCCACTTTGAAAGCATCGCGTCATCACCAATACACTTGTAGATATGCTTTAAATCATCTTCAATTGTCGTTAAAAAACATGATGATAATTGCGAATGACGCGTTCCTGAATTAAATAAGGTTGGCGTTGAAGAAACAAAGCGGAAGGTTGAAAGGGTATTATAAAACTCAATGGCTTTTTGATTTCTTTTTTGCCCTTCCTCTTTGGCTAAACCCATAGCAACACGCATCCAGAAAATTTGTGGAATCTCAATGCGGCATTCATTTTCATGAATAAAATAGCGATCATATAAAATTTGAAGACCCATATAACGGAAAAGAAAATCGCGCTTCGGATCAATATGATTACCAAGCATAGTTAAATCATATTTTAAAAGATCTGGACTCAGCAACTCAGACTCAACCGCGCGATGAATATATTTCTTAAAATAAATAGCATACTCCGTTTTAATCGTATCGAAGCTTACCGCTCGCCCAATAGCTTCAGCATATTCTTTAAGCAATAAAAGTCTGGCCGTTACATAAGTATAATCAGGTTCCTTTTCTAGAAACGCTTTTGATGCCATAATATTGGCTAGAGTAATTTTTTCTTCGGTAATACCGTTGTAGTAATTTTTTACAGCTTCTTTGAGAATCCGGTCCGATGAAACATTTTCTAAACCTTGGCAACATGTTTCTATTTGAAATCGAATTTCTTCAAGATTAATCGGCTTTTGCTCTCCATCTTTTGTTGTTAAAGAAATATTTTTTGCCCACTCGTAAGTGCCGTCTTGATCGCTTTTTCTGATCTTTGCTCTTCTGGCTTTAGCTCTTTCTTCACGGTAAAGAATATAACTTCTCGCCATATCGTGATAATCGGATTTCATTAAATTTCGCTCAACCAAATCCTGAATTTCTTCGATATGAACACATTTACCTTCCGGCCACCGTGTACGAATCTCTGATACAACACTCTTAGACACTTCGCGAGCTCTTACAAGCAATGATTCCGTAAGAATATCGTTATTATTTGCTCGGAAAACCTTTGCGATAGCTAAAGTAATTTTTTCCGGTTTGAAGGAAACAACTTTGCCATCACGCTTTGTGATGGAATATAGTTCGTATAACGTTCTTTTAGCGGCATGATGTTTGCGGTAGTTTGCGTAAAGTTCGCCGACTTCTTTGAATCCGTTTTCATACAATTGCCGAATAACTTCATCTTGAATTTCTTCCACTGTCGCGACATCTTTGTTTTTAAAACGCTCTTTTAAAACAGACAGAACACACTGGTGAACTTTTTCGACGTTACGCGCAGTTACAATCGATAATTCAACTTCACGTGGCAAGTTGCTATATTCTTTAAACGCGTTACCAATGGCCTTTTTAACTCGGATATCATTAAAAGCCACAACTTGTCCATTACGTTTTTGAATTTTCATGTCCAACCCAGCTGCTGTTTCATGCGGCATAACTCTCTCCCCCCGGAATGATGAATATTAATGTGAATAATGAATTTGTATATGGTTTTCTTTTATCTGAGGAACAGATTAATGGAAAGAATGATTTATGCGGATACATCGTCGTCATATGGCCTTAAACACAATATATGGAAGAAATATTAAGTAATACACTACATATAGTATGGAAATTTGCAATCTTCGTCAAGTACTATTTAACTTATTTTCGATAAAAATATAAAAAATTTGACTAAAATGAACCCTTCAGCAGGTTTCTGCTTGAAGGGCTCTAACTTACCTAAACAGCAGCTGTTTTAGCCGCCTTAAATCGTTCAGCTACAGCATCCCAATCAATCACATTGAAAAATGCCGCAACATAATCTGGCCGCTTATTTTGATAATTCAAATAATACGCATGTTCCCAAACGTCAAG
>Ga0066640_10002618_pt1 | contig 10789 bp, 12 predicted proteins | sample CryGeyCG2114_020_2_FD_59505 | JGI IMG/M metagenome (GOLD analysis project Ga0066640, IMG submission 59505) | Groundwater microbial communities from aquifer - Crystal Geyser CG11_big_fil_rev_8/21/14_0.20 | ecosystem: Environmental > Aquatic > Deep subsurface > Groundwater | place: USA: Utah... | reverse complement strand
TGACCTTTTCCGGGAAGAGTAGGAATTTTTTTGCCTTCATTTCCAATGCCGCCTTCGCCGCCGCGCGCGACAATAACAGATTGTTGATCACTAACTAGATCTTTGATTAACAAACCTGTCTCAGCATCCTTGAGTAAGGTGCCAATTGGCACGCGAAGAACGCAATCCTCTCCTTGCCTGCCCGTCTTTCCTTTGCTGCTAGCATGACCGCCATTAGCAGCTTTTCTGTGTTGATTGTATTTAAAATCGAGGAGAGTTTGGACGCTTCTGGTAGCGGTAAAAATAACATTCCCCCCACGACCACCATCCCCACCGTCTGGCCGGGGGAACTTCATGTATTTATCTTTTTGAAAGCTCTCACAACCTTGTCCTCCATCACCAGCTTTGACAAAAATTCGCGCTTCATCGATAAATATCATTATAATTCTTTATGCAGAAATTTTGGTAATGCTAAGAGCAGTGCACTTCTGACGATGTCCTCGTTTTGTAGCGGAGTCTTTTCTTCGTCGATACTTATATGCAATAACCTTAGATGCTGAATAGTGATTAACAATCTTTGCTGTTATCTTAACATCTTCTAAATAAGGCTGACCAACGCGAATATCGCTTCCTTTAGCAAACATTAAGACTTTATCAAGAGTTAGCGTTTCACCTGCTTCTCCCTTAACGCGCTGAGCATCAATTGTATCTCCTTCAGCTACTTTTACTTGAGTTTTTCCTATTTCGACAACTGCAAACATGATTCTCTCCTTAAGTTACATATTATCTATAACTGATAATTATTAATATTGTTTACCTAAAAGGTTTATAATTCTAGTCGTTTTTCCATAATTTGTCCACTAAAACTTAGGAGCTGATTTTAACCCTCCCGCGGCCATCACAATAAGGGCATTTCCCAAATGAAATCGACTCTATGGTCTTGCCGGTACGCGCGCGTGTCATTTCCACTAATCCAAGCGGTGAAATACGATAAACCTCTGTCTTAGCATGATCGCGTGATAGGGCGCGATTTAAGGCATCGATGACTTTACGCTTATGATCCTCTTTAACCATATCAATAAAATCTATAACAATGATACCTCCAAGGTCACGCAAACGAAGTTGACGCGCAATTTCTGGAACAACCTCCATATTGACCATAAAAGCCGCGTCGCCTGGAGAAGCTTTGACCTTAAACTTACCACTATTAACATCAACCACAGTAATGGCTTCCGTTTGCTCTATAACTACATATGCTCCTGATTTAACATAGACATTTGTGTCATATATCTTACTCAATTCTTTGGAAATATTTTTAGCATCAAATAACGGCCGATCGCCTTTATAAAATTGAATCTTTTTGACCATTTCCCTACCAATCAAATTCTGGACAAATTTCCGAATCTTATTGTATTCCTCCTCTGAATCAATAACCAAACGATCTACTTTTTCAGTTAAATAATCACGGACTATTTTCCAAGTCAGCTCACCCTCTTCATAAATCAATGCCGGCGCTTTTTCAACTTCGCTCTTCTTTTGAATTTTTCGCCAAAGATTATATAAAAATTTTGCATCACGGATAAGCTCACCTTTTTCAGATTTCATGGCTACGGTACGAATGATAAACCCGCCCATCTTTGCGAATGTGAAACCTTTTATAATTTCACGCAATCGTTTTCGGTCATCAGAATTATCAATCTTTTTTGAAACTCCTGTTTGTTTATCAAAAGGCATGTAAACAACAAATCGTCCGGGTAGCGAAAGATGTGTAGTTAAGCGGGCTCCTTTTTCATGAAAAGGATCTTTAACGACCTGCACGAGAATCTCTTGACCAACCACTAATGAAATATCACTCTTAGGCCTCCTATTATGACGCGCATTCCTTTGGTGAATTTTGGCAGATTTATCCGGCTGATTAGCCGCGGGCGGAACGCTGTTAACGTCTTTTACTTCTGGTGAAGTCTCAGCTTTTTCCGAATTATCTTTTTTATCTGATTTTTTAAAGATTTTTTCGAAGAGTTTACGCGGGCCAGAAACATCCTCCTCAACGAGAGGATTCACTGCGTCTGTTAAATACAAAAACCCATTACGCTCTTGACCAATATTGACAAAAGCGGCATTTATCGACGGTAAAATAGATTCAACTTTACCCTTGTAGATGTTCCCAAGCAAAGACTGATAACGATCTACTTCAATGTGAAAATCATCAACATGTCCATTTTCAACAATAGCAACTTGCTGCTCATTGCGTTGATTCTGAATAAGAATTTCCCTAGACACAATCTTCCTCCAAACTGTTATTTAGGACAATTTAATAAATTGCCCTACTCGTTTGAGGCGATTTCGGGGGTAATAATATGGGGCGTTATAAAAACGAGCAAATCTGTCTTTGAGACAGTTTTCTCTGTTTTTGTAAATGCTAACCCCAAAATAGGAATATCTCCAAGAATAGGCGTCTTTTTCTTAACATCCGTCGTCTGATCTTTAACTAAGCCAGCAATGACAAGCGTTTCACCATCTTTGACCATAACACGTGTTTTTGTCGACTCATTACTAAGCCGTGGTAAAGATGTGTTCTCAACCGTAACAAAATCTAAAATCGCCGTAATCTTTGGTTCAATGTCAAGAGTAACAAACCCTGCTGAATTAACATTTGGAGTGACATCAAAAATAATTCCGATATCCTTATATTCCCAACCCGAAACCTGTAAACGAGCTTGTTCTTCGTTATAGGTGTAAGATGGTATTGGATACTGACTGCCAACTACCACCTGTGCTGTTTGATTATCTAATGTAACAATCCGTGGGTTAGATAAAATGTTTGTATCGCTTCGTGAACGAAGCAGTTCAAAAATTGCTGCAACTGTTGAAAAGTTCAAAGTTCCATAAGTAAATTGTGAGTTTCCAGTTGTTGCATCGTCCACTCCTGGAAAAACGTCATCCCGAAAGTACTTTTGATTAGACTGCGTGGTAAACGGAAAGGTATGCGGCCGTTCCGCTCCAGTAATTGATGCCTTTGTGACCCAATCGATCCCCATGTTTTCTGTATTACTTAACGTCGTTTCAATAATCTTTGCCTCAATTAAAACTTGCGGCGTTGTTGTGTCGAGCGTATCAACAACTCCGGAAACTAAATCCAACTGTTTAGGCGTGTCAGTAATGATTAAGGTATTTGTCCTTTCGTCGAAATTAACATTACCGCGATCAGAAACCATGCGCTCAACTGAAGCAATAATCTCTGACGCCTTTCCAAAATTAAGAGTAAATGTTCTTGTTTCCAATGGCTCTTGCTCAGATAGAACCATTGCATCTTCTCTGCGTTGTTTCAAATCTGCTACTGTTGTAACAGCGATAATGTTTCCTTTGCGTTCGTGTGCATAACCATAGGTTTGTAAAATAACTTCTAAGGCTTGCTGCCAAGGAACATCATTTAGTCTTATTGATACAGAACCCACAACTTCTGGACTTGCAACAATGTTGACTCCACTCTTCAAAGCTAATATTTGCAAGACATTTCGAATATCTGCCTCACGAAAATCTAAACTCACCTGACCATCCTGACCTGAAATTTCTTCGACGACTGTTGAAGCTCCCCCTAAAGCTTGCTCCTCAGATTGCGCATAAGAAACGCCCGTAAGGAAAAATATGGATAATAATAGTATGAATGCTTTTTTGAACATTTATTCCCCCTTTTTTAATTGCAATATATGCGTTTCCTGCCCATTAGACAGATAAACCGCGCTAGAATCTATATTAGAAATGAAATACTTCCCAACTTTGTCATTTACTTTCACAATTTGACCATTGATTATAGCAAAATTTCCCTCACCTGTCCCAGCAATAATCCCTTCTAGAGTCAAATCAGTAATTAGAAAATCTGTGTCATAGTTATTAATTACCCCATTTTTACTAACCAACTGCAGCAGTGGATCTCTATTGCCATTATCGTTATAAACAAAAACAGCTTTCTCTTCTTGCGCTCCGGCAGATATTGCCAAATTCAGCATAATTAGAAAAATTAATATTCTCATTTTTTTTGCTCTCCGCCAACTTGTTTCTTTTTACTATCCTCATAGACAACAGCCTCTAATGTCATTTTGGCACGATGCAGAGAACTTTCTCCTACCGAAGCAATGGTAAATGATACAGCATCAAGATAAATATCACCAGTTTCAATCTCGCCTAAAAATCGACCAAAATTATGATAACCGGTCGTTGCTTCAATAAAAATTGGTAAAGCATAGTATGTTCGATGAGATCCTTCCAGCACTAACTCTTGGTCTTGAGTATTGGGCATTATTTGATCAATCTGAACACCATACTTATCTGCCGCTCTCGATATATACTCAAGAATCAATGGAACTTCGTTTCTTGAATTTACCTTTAATTCAACATTACTTACACTTGCTTCCAACTCAACAACTTGAGCTTTATACTGATCAATACGCGCTATATCATCTTTTGTTTTTGTAATATCGTCAGAAAGAATTTCAATTTTCGGATTTAGCTTAGACAATGTATTGAGCTGCGGACGCATCAGCACAAGATAATCTATTAAAAAAACAAAAACTAAAGCGGCTGCAAAAACATAATAGATATTTTTTTCATCTATTTTATCCAGAAGCTCTTGAACTTTGCTTGAAATTTGATCAGGTATTTTTATATTCATTTTAATTTTGTTGTAATTAGAAAATCTGCTATCTCAATCTTTTTGATATTGCGTCTTTGTATTGAACCTAACTCCAAATCCGTTAATCGATCTAAGAAATTTGCTTCATTTTTTAGATTTGACGCAAGATTATGGACATTAAACATCTCGTTACCCTGTTTTGAAATTGCGCTTCCATCGATAAAAAACATCCCATCTTCTAAGGAAACTTTATTTAACCACACTCCTCTTGGCAAACTATTACTAACAATATTTAGCTTTTGAGCCCAAAGAATACCATCACTTGCTGTAATATCCTCAATTGCCTTTTGTTTTGATTGCAAACTACGAAGCTCACCGATAATCGCATCTACTTTTTCTTTATCAGGTTTAAGCTGCGCCCACTTACTCTCTAAACGCCTATGATCAGCTAACTTATAAATGTTTGTAAATAGAAGAAAAACGTGAATGAAGACTAACAGAATCAACAATCCTCCTGCTGATCCAATAATGATCTCGATGGGAATATTGAACCCTCCAGGCAAGAAGGATTTTTTACGTTTTTTTCTAAAACTTGGCGGTATTAAATTAATTTCAATCATATTCGTAAAGGGCTAAGCCTAGAGCCACACCCAACTTCGACGACGCTGCATTTAACTTTTCCTTGTCAATGCTCGATGATAAAGTTAGTGTAGTCATTGGATTCCATTTATTTGTGTTAATTTCTAATTGCTCTTCAAATGCAGCTATTAAACCGCTCAATAATGACCCGCCGCCCGTTAATAACAATTCATTAATTTCATTATTTTTCTCCGTTGAAAAATAATCAAAAGATAGTCGTAGCTCTTGTACAATATTGGACAATGGCGACTCACAAATATCGATAATTTCTTTTTCCTTTTCTCCAGAATTACTTTTTAATTTCTCCGCATCTTCCATGCTGATACCTCTAGCATTACCAATGCGCTTAGTAAAATCTCGTCCGCCAATAAAAATATCCCGCGTAAACCTTGGCTGACCGTTAACTAATATTGTCAGATTGCTTACTAAATCTCCCATATCTAAAAGAGCGACATTCTTTTCTTTTTTTCCGTCTTGTCCAAAACCTAAAACATTAAGAACATTAGCTAAAGCGATAGGATCAACACCTATGAATTCTGTTTGCACATTCAAATCCGTCAGTAATTTTAAACGTTCATCAATAAGCTCTCTCTTCGCTGCTGCAGCCATAACGGACATCTGTTTACCCTTACCTTCCCCATCAAGAATATAACAATCCGTATAAATTTGATCTTGAGTAAAAGGGAAATACTTGTCTGCTTCTATTCCGAAAGACCCTTTCAAATCATCTAAAGACATTCGCGGCATGTCAATATATCGAATGAGCGTTCCTTTGCCAAAAACAGAAGTATAAATTTTAGTGGGAACAGCGGCTAACTGTTCAAAGCTTTTTTGAATAGCAGATTTAACATTGCCGCCGATTACCGGTTCAACAGCCCAATTCAGCAACTCGAAACCATCGCCGGATTTTTTTATCTCAACAAGCTTACACTCACCTGTGCCGATATCCACCCCCACAGAAGTTGATTCTGCTTTCGCGGGAATAAATCCCTTAATAGTATTAAAGTATTTTTTTAGCAAGGGATACATAATACCTTATTTTATCCTAAGTTATTCATTTGATTGTATTTATTCAAAATCTACACTATATCTTATTGCACTAGAATAGTATCATCAAGCGGTAATTCATATATTTTTTTTACTGGTTGATCGGCCTCATTATCTTCATTTTTTACAGAATTATTTAATGCGGTATTGTTGATAATCGGTAGATCCGAAGCGTGTTTATATAATTCCGGCTTGGAGTATTTTCTCGGAGTATTTTCTTGCGCAGTATGCATTGTGGAAACAGCTGGTTCTTCACTAATTTGTTCATTCAATTCCTTGGCTACCCACATATTTCCAACAAAGATAGACAATAGAATTAACCCTAAAAAAAACAGTAGGAAGCCTGTAAGTACATTATTTTTTTGTTTTCCCATTAAAGCCCGCTTTCTTGCCAAATCATTTTATCGGTAATATCGTTAGTAAAAGCAATAAATGTATTCAGCGATGGAAAATATGGAGGCGCATTTCCTATAGCCATTCTTTGATCATAAACAAAATTCCGCCCGTAACCAGAAAGCAGAGCTCCTGTTGAACCACTAAATGTTCCGAAAGCGCCGTAATTATCTGATATTGCCCCGCCTAATAGTGTGGCTGTCCCTCTAGGGCCAACCCCGCTATCAGACCACCCCTCAACCATAACAACATCATTCTGCGCTAATATCGTAGCGTGAATACTTATATTATCGGGCGCATTATGACCTATCGCTACAGAACCGTTCCAGGAAACCAGACCTAATAAATTGTCTTGATCGCTGTTGTGAGGAGCCACATACCCTGGCGTTCCCGGCGTGCCCACAGCTGGAGTTGCGCCTACGTAAGTAACATTATCCTCAATGGTTATGTATTGATCACTCGCGATTGTTGCCTGTTCCTCTGCAACAATATACCCACCAATCGAATTAATACCACCATCAACGTAAACAATAGTCCCGACATCATCAACACCATCTGGTAAACCATTGTATGTTGTATAACCACTAGCACCATCCCAAATGGTTGTTGTTTTCGTTAATTTGTCAGGCGTCACATGAATCGTTTGAGAACCCTGTTGAACGATATATGTTTGATGCGGCCCTGAATTACTTAATGTAATTTCTGCGTTACCTTTAACATAAATTCCGCCTGTCAAAGCCCCTCCGCTATTTGGAATATAAATTCCATCTGTTGAATACGTATTTCCTCCTGTAGCTTGATCAATCATATCTTGTTGCTGCGCAGAAGAAGATAACGCGATCGGATCAACTCCTCGAGTAAATCCAGCATTAAATGTTGGCGTATCAGAATTTCCATTAAAATCAGCATCCAATAAAACTGGCCAACCGCCGTTGTAAAAGCGCGCAGTTTGCTCATGTTGCGTAACTGCCCCATCAAATGTTGCGCTAGGATTAAGCGCAATATTAAACCGTTTATTCGTATGAACTGGACCTGCAAAATTTGTTTTGCCAGTAAACCAGATGTTGGTTCCGCCGGACATTTCTTGTCTGTTTGTAAAAAGCGCATATTTCGCAAAATTATCTCGCTGCACACGAACAGTAAAATCACCAGACAATAAAACATTCTTTGCGAGCCCTTGAACAGACCCGGTCGCCTCGACACGATAGTTATAAGGAAAATCCCAAGTATCCGGAGTTACTGTTACAGGGTTGGTTTTTTCTGTAATAATAATATCGTAAGCATAACTCCCGCTGCCAAAAGAACTGCTTGTAGTGTACTCTGCCCTATTGCCATTAATTATTAGTACAGGATTTCCATTGTCCTCAACTGTCTCATATAAAAACTGAACGCCGTCCGATAAATTTGTTAATGCCTTACTTATTACCGTAGAAGGATTCATATTATTGACCGTATTAAGCATTAAATTATTGATTAAGTTGTCTAACCCGTCCAAACCATTATGCATTCCGCTTTCGGCGATAAAAAACGCTTTCATAGATTCCCGCTCAATTCGCGCCTGATTGCTTTCATTAACTGTTCTTAAAATAAGAACGCTACTAAATCCGAGCAGCATAACAATGATAAAAAGTGAAATAATTAAAGCTATGCCTCGTTCATTATTTATTCGTTGCATAATGTTACCCCCTATTCCTTAAAAGGACATCGAGCGTGGTTGTTACACTAACTGGCCTATTGTTATCAGCATTATCCGATGCTGTTATTGTCAAAGTTACAATGTTCTGATCAACGCTCATTGCAGCCTGAAAATCCGTGATATTACGATCAAAAACAACTTCAGAATCCCAAGTGTTCACGCTCTGCCATACTTCTCTCATAAAAAATCCTGTGTCATCTATCTCATAATGAACGAATCCATATTCCTTAGTCAAACAATCGTCATCTTCATCCATACACATTAATGCGCATCCGATTGTATCATCATTTGGATCGCATGTTTTATTGCATCCCCACGTTAAAGCTGCTCCCCAATTAGCGACATCCCCATTACCATCAATAACACTACCACCCGTTTCACAAATAACCGGAATGGAAAATCGTAGAACATCAGAAGTTCCCGCACCGCCGCCGTTAATAATATTGACTTGGCTGACTCCGGCGCTATTTTTTCCTGATTCGCTTAATTCCGCAGCGATCCTTTCTAATGTCTTTCTTAAATGCTGCTGTAATTCGATTTGCTTATTTGTTGTTGCCCATGTATCACGACCAGTTCCTAAAGATACATATACCCCTGCAATTAAAAGCAAAAATAATCCTAAAGTCACCATAATCTCAACTAATGAAAATCCCTTATTCGATCCTAATCTCATCATCAACCCCCGAATCTTGTTGTAATGATTTCTACAGGTGAGCTTATAAATCCATCACCATTTGAATCTTCGCCGGCGTCTAATACGCCATCTAAATCAAGATCCTCACCAACAATAGCCCCATTTTTTTGCTGCCAGCAAACAGCTACGCGAATTATAAATAAATCCGAAGTAGTGTTATCAATATACGTAACGCCTCGCGCATTATTTAACGTAGCTGGTGTAAAGGGAGCATTGTTGTAGTTCACAAAAAGCAGATTAAAATCAGAATTATTTATCTCTGCCATTTTCGTTTTGACTGCCGCAACCGCCAAAGATGAATTTCTAGACATCTCGCTTAACTCCATACACCTTATGTAGGTTAATATAATACCTACAAACGCTAATACTAGTACAACTGATGCAATCAGAAGTTCTGGTAATGTAAAACCATCCTTTTTGTTTCTTACGATCATATCACCCCCATAAGTACTAACCCAACTCTTAAGCACAATAAAAAGAGGGGCTCATCGAGAGCCCCTCTTTTATTACTTAACATGTTATTACGATTAAACTTATGGAGTTAAAACCCCACCTGTTGTAATCGTAAATGTTGTTGTACCGGAAGCGCCTGCTGTAACCGGTGATGCAACAAACGTATAGGTTCCGGGAGTCTGTGTACAAACATAGCTGAAACCAGCAGCGGTAGTACCACAGTTGTTTTCACTAAGATATGGAGGTGTTGCTCCAGTTAGTGAAGTCATGTCTGATGGATAGTTACCATTATTAGCCGTTCCATAAGTTTCAGATGCTGTAGACAAAGCTCGCAACGAACTTTGTGCTAAAGCGTCATTCGCTGAAATTCTTGCGCGAAGCAAGTTTGGAATGGCGATGGCTGCTAGCAAAGCGATGATCGCAACAACGATCATAATTTCAACCAGCGTGAAACCTTTTTTGTTTAGTCTTTGTATCATTTCTTCTTCTCCTCTTTTGTGAGCCATCAGTTAACTGACTTTCCCAAAAGCAAGAGGAATTTAGTATGTATAATAACGTTTACTATTCTCGCTTTTTTGGAACAAAATCATGTAACCTATTGGCTCGTTTAGTTTTGACGAGTGTTAAGATACTATCACCACCACTCATCTCTGTCAAACGTTTATAAATTATTTTTTCAAAAGAACATTGGCTCTAATCGGCACTTTTTTCAAAGGTGGCTTTGAAAACCCCAACAAAAAACTCAAAAATCTCAAAAAATCACTTAAAAATCCGTCTTTTTTTACCATTTTAGCTACTTTCTCATAAAAAAAAGCCCATTCCACATATATAGGGAATAGGCTAAAACCTAATTCTGTGGCAACTGGCTATCCTGCGTATCAGGACCCTATAGTTTTGTGTCCCATTCTTACGAATGGTTTACCCTTTACACCTGCTAAATTGTCACCCAAAGTATGCCATGCCCTCTCTTAATTGTCAAGAGAACCGCATTTCAAGTATCGTTATTTTGGGTATTTTGAAGCCTTTTTAATGTCTTTTTAAGTGAAGACATTTCTTCACGCAAATTACTATTTTCCTTCTCAATAATAACCAAATTTTCCTTTAATACATCAGCGCTTTCTAAAGAAGAAGATAAATCAATGTTTTTCTCATTAACGGTATTTTCGACTGTCGATAATAGCTCATTTAACTTTCTTTCTCGTAGAGAAAGAATCTGAATACTATCATTCAATCGAGATAAATCATCACTGCTACCCAT
>Ga0066640_10002608_pt1 | contig 10803 bp, 9 predicted proteins | sample CryGeyCG2114_020_2_FD_59505 | JGI IMG/M metagenome (GOLD analysis project Ga0066640, IMG submission 59505) | Groundwater microbial communities from aquifer - Crystal Geyser CG11_big_fil_rev_8/21/14_0.20 | ecosystem: Environmental > Aquatic > Deep subsurface > Groundwater | place: USA: Utah... | reverse complement strand
TGTAGGCGTCCTGTGGGTGTATCGCCTGTCAATAATCGTGGTTTATTTGGCATAATTTCTACTTTGGTTATTTTATCCTGTGCGCTATATTAAAGTGATTTTTCTGAATTATCAATCAGCTATCATTTTTAACCAAAGTAGTGGTTGATGATTGTTTTTTGATCTGATAGTATTTGGATGCCCTAGAGTCTATTTAAGATCTTTGGATATTCCATAGATTTTAAACAGGCTCTTACTTAGTGACAATTCTGTCGAATAATAAAAACTCAATTAAACCGGGAGCATGGGCACATGCTATCTTTTTGTAAAAAAATCGCGTCGGCTTGTCAAAACCTTTCTAGCGCTGTTGCAAGAAAGGCTCGGGCTGGCTGGGAAAAGTTCAAAACAGGATTTAATACAATTTTTTTACGCACGACTGATGCGATTTTACGTGCGGTTCCTCGTGCTTTGGCTGCAAAAACGTATTTTCAGCTTATTTTAAATTTGGCGGGAATCGCTTCGTCGGTTGTGGAGCCTGTTGTATTTGTCACTGTGTTTGCCATTACTGCGACGACTTCTTTTCTCGGAACTCAATGGTGGATTAATAAGTTAGATAGAATAAATAGGTTAATTCAGAAGAGAGCTAGGCATAAAGGAATTATTCGACGGGTTATTGATGCATTATTTCGAGCGATTTCAAGAGGAGAGTCGGTCATTAAGTTGATTGCCTGGATTGCACTGATGTGTACGGCGTCGCCTGCGATCCGTTTTATTCAGTTGGGGTTTTCACTGATAACACTGCTGACTGTTTCGATTACCTCGTTTAAACGAAATGTTGGCCGCTCTTCTCGACCGAATATGCGAGGGAGTGGAGGGTTTAAGGCGCGGTGTGGTAAGTTTATTGATTGTTTTACACGGGTTGTTAATGGAAGAACCATCGATGCTTTTTATCGTGCGCTAGCTAGAGCAATGTCTTGTAATAGAATGTTTAATTTTTTTATGAGAATGTTTGAAGCAAACTCTTTGGTTGTAGAGGGGGTCGCAACAGGTATAACGTTTATAGCGGCGTCTATTTCCTCTTATAACGGAACAAAGTGGTGGACCAATGATCCAGAAGAGTTTAGAAAAATGCGAAACCTGCCAACTGATCGTCACCGCGACAGGCTGCAAAATAGCACCGAGACAATCACTCGAGGATTAGCCCGGGGTGAAAGCGGAATTAGCATGGTAATTTTTTTATCGAGCCTGGGTGAGCTTGATGATTTAAATACAGTTAAGTATTCTGAGGCGGCCTTTGGTTTGATATTTGCTGTTTTGGGCGGACTCGCTTCTTTTCAGCGAATTAGATATAGAATTCATTATGCAAAAGCCTATGCGACTTTCATCCAGTCTCAAGAGATTTCTGATCGAGCAGATGGTGTACCTAGTATTGTTATTTCAAGAGCAGGAGAAAGAGAACGGGGGGATGTGGCCGATGGAGAAGCAGTTCCCTTGTTAAGCTTCTTCCATACTCGATCACCAAGCGATGCGACAATGGTATCTGCTTCAACAGCAGGCACTAGCTTTAGCTCAACGCCTCCCTCTTTGTAATCTCTGTAGTTTCTTTGTAACATCCGATCCGCTGAACAAATGCCAGTTTGTCGATGATTTTAGGTTTAACTTTCTCGGCTGGCGCGTTTTCGTTCAAACTCTTTTAACCTTTTTTTACGCAGTCGAATCGTTTTAGGTGTGATTTCAACCAGCTCATCCTCTTCAATAAACTCTAAGGCTTGCTCTAATGACATGCGAATAGGTGGTGTTAAAATAATATTTTCATCTGAGCCAGAAGCTCGCATATTGGTTAACTGTTTGGCTTTGGTGACATTCACGACAAGATCATTGTCGCGTGAGTGAATACCAACGAGCATTCCTTCGTAAACTTCGGTCTGCGGGTCAATCAGCATTTTGCCGCGTGCTTGTAAATTCCAGAGTGAAAACGCTGTTGTCTTGCCAGCGCAAGTGGAAATCATCACGCCATTTTTGCGGTGTGCCATCGCGCCAGCTTTAATAGGCCCATAATGGTCAAACACATGATACAGTAACCCTGAGCCGGATGTCATGGTTAAAAAGTCTGTGTGAAAACCAATTAAACCGCGTGCCGGAATAATATAATCCAAGCGAACGCGGCCTTTTCCGTCCGGAATCATGTCTTGTAAGTCCGCTTTGCGCTCACCTAAAGCTTCCATGATCGCGCCTTGATGCTCCGCTTCGATGTCAACGGTCAGATTCTCATACGGTTCTTGAATCACACCGTCGATTTCTTTTTTGATGACTTCCGGTTTTGATACGGCTAATTCATATCCTTCGCGACGCATGGTTTCAATCAAAATGGATAAATGCAACTCGCCACGACCCGATACGCGGAACTTTTCAGGGTCAGCGGTATCTTCAACTCGAAGGGCGACGTTGTGAATAAGTTCGCGTTGTAAGCGTTCACGAATTTGACGACTTGTTAAGAATTTACCTTCTTTTCCAGCAAAGGGTGAAGTGTTTACTTGGAACACCATATTCACCGTGGGTTCATCAACAGAAAGTGCAGGCAATGCTTCGATGCAAGCGGGGTCGCAGATGGTGTCGGAAATCTGTAAACCATCAATGCCCGTAATGGAAACAATATCGCCCGCTGAGGCAGATTCGACTTCGTGTTTCTCAAGGCCAAGTTGTCCCAGAACTTGTAGCACTTTACCTTTTCGCGTTTTGCCATGACGATCAATAATGGCAACCGGCATATTCGGTTTAATGGTCCCGCGGGTGATGCGTCCAATGCCAATTGCACCCACGTAGCTTGAGTAATCCAACGAGCTGATCTGCATTTGCAATGAGCCTTCTGGGTCAACTGCCGGTGGCTGTACGCGGCGAACAATCGTTTCAAATAACGGTTGCATATTGTCGTTTGGTTGGTTCAAATCTAGTGTTGCATATCCCTGTAGCGCAGAGGTATAAATAATCGGAAAATCCAATTGCTCGTCTGTTGCGCCGAGACGATCGAACAGGTCAAAGACTTGATCAATGACCCAGTCTGCTCTGGCGCCTGGACGGTCGACTTTATTAATGACCACAATGGGTTTTAAACCTTGGGCGAAGGCTTTTTGAGTCACAAAGCGTGTTTGGGGCATTGGGCCATCCACGGCATCTACGAGTAGCAATACAGAGTCAACCATTGACATGATGCGCTCAACTTCGCCGCCAAAGTCGGCATGTCCCGGGGTGTCCACAATATTAATGCGATAATCATTCCAGTTAATCGCCGTATTTTTCGCGAGAATCGTAATGCCACGCTCTCGTTCAAGGTCATTAGAGTCCATGATCCGCTCGATCACTTCACCTCGATTTTCAAGAGTGCCGGATTGACGCAGCAACTGGTCAACAAGCGTCGTTTTTCCATGGTCAACGTGTGCAATAATCGCGATATTTCTTAATTTTTCTATCATAATATGGGTACCAGTTTGAGGGTTGTTTTAAAGCTGGACAATTTTATCGTAGGTCTTCGAGTTTGTCTAACGGTAATCGTGTTTAGATTTTAAATCAGTCAGAAGGTTGTTAGCAAGATCATCGATAAATGCTTTGCTAAAGTGAGGCATGACGACGATATGTGCCATATCTTCATGCGTTGCCAATTGCCAATGGTTAATCATGCTCTCGGAGGGTCTTGGAATCACAACCGTAATTGAATGCTCGTTTTTCCAGGCGTCAACGCCAGCGTCGTTAAATTTTTTAACGGTATATGCTGCGTTTGCCAGACATTTGTTTACAAGCTGCTGGAATCCCTTTATGCCATATTTCTGAATAGCATACCACAAAATAAGCGGAGTGAAGCCATTGCGCGAACCACTAATCGTGCTATCGAGCACTCGAACATAAGAGATGGTTGGCAGTGACGCTTCAATATAGTGAGAGCGTGTTAAGGCGATACCACAGGGGAGTGGTGAACCAATAAATTTATGTCCACTAATGGCAATGCTATCGATACCATCCGTAAAATTAAAAGGGGGCGGGTTGTCAATAAATGGCAATATCATTCCACTGAGTGCGGCATCGGCATGCAAGTGATAATCTGTTACGTTAGTTTTTAATAAAGCTTTTCGAATTTTATGTAAATTATCAACCGCACCCGTCATGGTTGTGCCAATATTGAGATTAATAATCGCAGGCCTATCGTGGTGTTGCTCGAGCTGTTCAGCTAACCGTTCATAGTCCATTTCACCATTAGATAAAACAGGGATTTCACGATACTCCGCGCGAATGAGTTTGGCAATCTTGATGATGCTATAATGTGTTCTTGCTGAAAAATAAAGAATGGCATTCGGGAAGCGTTTTAACGCAAGATTTAAGCCAAATAAGTTTCCTTCTGTTCCACCATTTGTGACATAGCCCCGGCATTCACCTTCACCTTCACCTTTTAAAAGTCGAACGAAAAAATCAATCACTTCTCTCTCAATTTCGTGTGTGTTGACTTTATAGTTGCTGCCAGCAAAGGGATCACCAACGTTATTAATGGAAAAATTCAAAAATCGGAAAAGCTCTTGATAATCATAATCGAGGTTGCAAGGATAGCCACTAAACGTTTCACTGTGCGCGGCCAAGTCTTTGTAAAGTGTATCAAGACGATTTTTTGAATCAGCCGGAAGGGTTGTGCTTTTACTCATTTATACAATGCTCGATTAGTCTCGCTAGAATTTAGGCCCTAATCTAATCGAAGCGTTGTTGAAAGTAAAGTATCCTTTGTTATCCTAGCTATTCGGCCATTCTGACGAAAGTCAAAATCCAATAAAAAGAATCATAAAAAGGATTGGAAATGGAAATAAATTTCGTTACAATGAACTTCCTTCCTTAAAGTTCATGCGCGCATTTTCAATTATTTTTATTTTTTATTATTTTTTAAATTTATTTTATTTATTGGAGATTTTTTTATGAAAAAAATTCATAAGGCACTCGTGTGCTCGTTATTAATGGTTTCGACGGTTGGCCTTTTTGCTAAAACCCATCATGTTTCGAAAGAAAAGACGGAACATTCAATTGTTCAGCCGGGTCAGAAGGTGGATTTAAACAAAGCGACGCTGGTTCAGTTAGAGTCGTTGAAAGGAATTGGCGCAAAGAAGGCGCAAGAAATTGTGAGCTATCGGCAAGCGCATGGTGGTTTCAAGAGCGTTGATGAGCTAACGGCGATTCGAGGCATTAACCAGCGATTGGTCGATGACTTGAAGCAACGCGTCATTGTGTAGTTAAAGTGAAAAAGAACCCTGTTGTCCGGCTGGCAGCAGGGTTTTACTTTTAGGCTCTGTGCAAGAATAACTTACCTTGCCTTCATTACGTTTTTAATGGCTTGTTGAAGGTCTTTAAGTAGTGCATTCGTTTTGTCAGTTTGACCGATTTTAAGCGCGCTTTCTAAATCCGCGGCAGCTTGTTTGAGCTGTGGCGTGGAGCAGTAACAAGCCGCGCCATGAAGTTTATGCACAGCTTTTCGCAACTGATCTAAATTATTTTCGCTGTGAGCGATCAAGATTTCTGTTTCATGTTCGGGCAAAGCATCAATCAGCATTTCAAGCAATTCTTTTGCCATGGCTTCGCTGCCGCCAGCTAAGCTTTTTCCGAGTTTCCAGTCAATAATAGGTAAGTTGTTCATTCGCTGGTTTCCGCATGGCGTTTGACGCTTTTAATGTTCGGTATCTGATTAATTTTTTCTAGGATATGACTCAATTTGTCAAGATTGCTAATTTCAATCGTCAGTTTAATTTTTGCGAAATGCTTTTTCTTGTCCGTGCTGGTTGTCAGGCTATGAATGCTAATTTTATTGTTAAGCATGAGTTGAGTGATGTCGCTCAGCAAACCAGATCGATCGTACGCATCAATATCAATCGCGACTTGATACAGTTGTTCGCCAGCGTCATTCCATTCAACTTCAATCATCCGTTGTTCACTTTCTTGTTGAAGATGCAGCGCATTATTACAGTCGCGACGGTGAATTGTGACACCATGGCCTTGTGTAATATAGCCAATAATGTTGTCGCCCGGAAGGGGGTTGCAGCATTGTGCCATGTGTGTCAAGAGGTCGCCAACGCCATAAATGCTGACAGCATTTTGTTTTTTAGTAGAGGTTTTTTTCGTGGGCTTGATTTCTGTCAGTTCAGGTTTTTCTGGTTTTTTCTCTTGTACCAAATTGAGAATTTGTGAAAGTTTCAAATCCCCTCGACCTAAAGCAGCCAGCATGATATCAGCATGAGTATAGTGAAGTTCGTTTGCGATTTTTTCATAATTCGGTATATCCAGATTCAAGCGGCCAAATTCCTTTTCAATAATTTGTTTGCCAGTTTCTTCGTGCTTGTTAAGTTCTTGCGTTTTAAACCAACTTAATACTTTCGCTCTCGCGCGAGCGGTTTTCAAATAGCCGCGTTGAGGAATGATCCAGTCGCGACTCGGATGACCCTGTTTAATCGTTAACACCTCAACAATATCACCCAATTTTAAAGTATAGATTAGCTGAACCATCTTCTCATTCACGCGTGCCCCCCGGCAGCGGTGGCCCAATTCCGTATGAATGTGATACGCAAAGTCCAGTGGCGTGGCTCCATTGGGTAAATCGATGATTTCTCCATCCGGCGTAAACACATAGACACGGTCTTGGAAAACATTCTTCTCAAGCTCGCGTGGGAGTTGTTTATCGGTTGTGACTTCTTTTTGCCAATCGAGTAATTGGCGCAGCCACTTGATTTTTTCTTCATAACCCGAAGCCGTTTTACCTTCTTTATATACCCAATGCGCGGCCATACCCATTTCAGATTCTTCATGCATCTTGAAGGTTCGAATCTGAATTTCAAAATACTTACCGTTTTTATCAGAAACCGCCGTATGAATGGATTGATAGCCATTGGCTTTGGGTGTGCTGATGTAATCATCAAATTCTTTTTGTATCGGTGTCCAATTTTCATGAGCGAAACTGAGTATTTGATAGCAGTGCTCAATTTCCGGCACTAAAATTCTCACGGCAATGGCATCATAAATTTCACTAAAATCAACTTTCTTTCGCATCATTTTTTTATGAATGCTGTAAATATGTTTAGCGCGTCCCGTAACTTGCCCGACAATTCCCCGCTCTTTGAGCGCTTGTTCAGTTGTTTTAATAATGCGTTCAACACGTTCTTCGCGTTCTAGTCGACGTTCATCGAGTGATTTGGCGATTTTTTTATACGTATCTTGCTCAATAATACTGTAAGCAAGGTCTTCGAGCTCCCATTTTAATTCATTGATGCCAAGACGATTGGCCAGAGGCGCATAAACGGCCATGGTCTCATGTGCGATCCGTTGTTGCTCAAGATCAGTAGAAGTATGCACAGCGCGCATGACGCAAGCGCGCTCAGCCAACTTGATGATGACCGCGCGAACATCTCGTACCATCGCGAGTAACATTTTACGAATATTGTCGATTTGTTTATGGGTGGTAGCATGCTCGACATTGGTAATCGATTGTATGGCTTGTGTGTTAACAATCAATGCCGCCACATCACGCCCGAGCTGCTCGTTAATATCCTCAAGTGTGAGCTCTGTATATTCAACGGCGTTAAAAAGAAGGGCCGCGGCTATTGCATCATGCCCCATTTTTAACTGCGCGATAATTTCAGCGATATATAAACTTTCTTCAAAACAGTTGGTTTGGTGCGGCGTTAGCTGATCTTCACCGGTTAATCGGCTTAAAAAAGCGGCTTCGCGGACAAGATTGTTAACCGGTTTTCCGTCGTTAATTCGGTTTAACCATTTTTCAACGTCAATATCATGATCGTCTAATCGGGGTAGTTCTTTTGCAATCGTTACCATAAGCTTACTTTGTACAATTCTGCGGTGTTTTCACTAATGTTGCGGTATCGTAACCTTGCGCTTTCATAAAGCCTCCCGTGTGAATAAGGCGATGGATTCAACATGACGCGTATGCGGGAACATATCCAGCACACCCGCTTTTTTAAGCGTATAACCTTGCTCATGCACCAATGCTTTGGCGTCACGCGCTAATGTAGCAGGGTTGCAAGAAATATACAAAATCGTTTGAGGATTTAATGAGTTTAATTGCTGAATCACTTCCCAGGCGCCGCTACGAGGTGGGTCAATCAAGAGTTTATTGTAAACCGGTTTTGCCCACGGTTGAGACGATAGACTTTGGGTTAAGTCGTAAGGGTAAAAACCCACGTTTTGAAGTTCGTTGAACGTTGCGTTCATTTTTCCACGCTCAACCATTTCGGCACTGCCTTCAACACCGGTAACCTGTTTTGCATAACGAGCCAGCGGTAACGTGAAGTTTCCAAGACCGCAAAATAAATCGAGTATTTGGTCGTTTTCTTGTGGCTCGAGTAATGTGATTGCCAGATCAATCATCTTTTCATTAATCTCTTGGTTCACCTGCGTAAAGTCAGTCGCTAAAAATCGCAAGGTAATTTGATATGAGCGGAGTGAGTAATGCTGAAAAGGTAAGCCCTCATCGCTGCCGAGTTTGTGAATACTCAATGGTTTTCCCGGCTGTAAATAAATCGATAGTCCATGTTTTTTTTCAAAGGTTTTAAGTACTTCAATGTCGTTTTCAGAAAAGGCTTCAAGATTTCTGAAAATAATAATCGCATAGTCATCACTGACCGATACTTCCGCCTGCGCAACTTGGTTTTTAATGCTGATTTGATCGAGCATTTCTCGTATGTCTGAAATAATTTTGCCAATTGCGGGATGTAAGATATCGCAGTGGTTCATGTCTGTTAAAAAACGGCCATCGTTTTCGCGGAAGCCGACTAAAGGCAAACCTTTTTTAGCGATATAACGAATGCCTAAACGGGCTTTACGTCGGTAGTCAAAGGGTTTTGCGGTGACGGGCGGCAAAACGATTTCCGGTTCGCATTCACCTGTGTGCTTTAAAAGGTCCAACAAAACACGCTCTTTGTGTGCGATCTGAGCTTGGCTGTCTAGATGTTGCAATGAGCAACCACCACAGGTTCCAAAGTGCGGGCATTTAGGTATGACACGATCAGGACTTGGGTCTTGTTCCACAGAAATGGCGCGACCTGAATCAAATTGCCCACGCACTTCTGTATAATTAAAAGCAACCGTTTCTCCTGGCAGCGCATAATCGATAAACGTGGTTTTGCCATTAATTTTGGCAATACCACGACCTTCGTGATTTAAACGATCAACGGTTGCGGTAAAATCTCCCGCTGGAATTTTTTTTCTTTTTCCCATAGTGCGCTTCTTCAGAGTTAAATAAATAGAATGCCCATGCAATCTCGATTATCTGTCATCAAGATACTCAGTGTCCGGCAAGCCGCTGATGTATTCATGATTTCAATGCCAATGTTCTGTTGTTGCAGGGCAGTGGTCATTTCCGGGTCGAGGAATATCAATGTTTCTCCGGTGCCAATGATAAGCACTTCCGGCTTTTTTTCAATCACAAATTGTAAGTGGCTCAGCCGCAGTTCGTTGGCATTGCTAGGAGTTTTGCCAAGGATGAGTTCATGACATGTGACGACAACCGCTTCTCGGTATTCCTGTTGGTTTATTTTTAAACAACCTTTACCATAAGCATTAATCGTAATCGGGTTGCTGTTTGTATCTTCGGCGAGTTGCATTGCTGTTTATGCCCTTTTACTTAAAATGCCATTTTAGCATAACTTTTTTGTAACAACTCAGTAAAAATGCGGAGTTGTTCTACCTGGAATTGGGTTTTGGGGTACGGAAATGATTTTGTTCGCTTTAGTTTAATTGAAAATGACGTTAATATAGTAGCAGTGGCTCAAGCAATGAAGCCGATTTTGAAAAAAAAGTGAGGGAAAGATCATGCAATATTCACGACCGCCGATTATGTTCGCGCCGTTTAAAAGCGTTTTTCTGGCGATGATTTTGGCGATATTTTTAGGGCCGTTTGGCTTGTTATATTCAACGTTTATTGGTTCGCTTATCATGTTGGTAGTGACATTTATCTTCTTTATGTTAAGTGCCATGACATCAGGCGCATTGGTCTATTTAGCTTGGGCAATTTGTTTATATTGGACGGTGCTTTCAACCAATGCTTATAACAAACGTATTTTGACACAATACGGCATCGCGACGATAGAAGAATAATGAAGAAAACGATTGTTGAGCGCAAGCGCCCGGAAGATATCCCAGTATTGTCTGATCACCCTGTGTTGGATCGTATTTATGCAACGAGAGGAATTCGCACCATCAATGAGCTCGAGCATGATTTAAATGCTTTGCTACCTTACACTTTATTAAAGTCGATAGATGTTGCAATTAATCGGTTATCACAAGCGTTGATGCAGCAAGAGCGGATTTTAATCGTTGGCGATTATGATACCGATGGTGCGACAAGTACCGCGGTTGTGATACGTGCGTTAAAAGCGTTTGGTGCACAACACGTGGATTATTTAGTTCCCAATCGTTTTGAATATGGCTATGGCTTGTCGGCGAAAATTGTGGAATTGGCGATCCCCATGAAGCCGAATTTAATTATTACCGTTGATAACGGAATTGTGAGTTTTGAGGGTGTGGATCGAGCGAATGAAGCCGGTATTGATGTTGTTATTACCGATCATCATTTGGCGGAAGAGACATTGCCGAACGCTGTTGGGGTGATTAACCCCAATCAACTGGGTGATGAGTTTCCCAGTAAAAACTTAGCAGGCTGTGGCGTGGCTTTTTATCTCATGCTAGCCTTAAGAGGAGCGCTCCGTGATTTAACTTGGTTTCAATCACAGGCAATTCCTGAGCCTAATATGGCGCAGTTTTTAGATTTGGTTGCGTTAGGAACCGTAGCGG
>Ga0066640_10002606_pt1 | contig 10807 bp, 14 predicted proteins | sample CryGeyCG2114_020_2_FD_59505 | JGI IMG/M metagenome (GOLD analysis project Ga0066640, IMG submission 59505) | Groundwater microbial communities from aquifer - Crystal Geyser CG11_big_fil_rev_8/21/14_0.20 | ecosystem: Environmental > Aquatic > Deep subsurface > Groundwater | place: USA: Utah... | reverse complement strand
ATTCCTTTTCTTTTTTGGGCTATCGCCCAATTGTTTTAAAAAATTTTCAAATTTCTTTTCGCAGCACATCCCGATAAAAAGAAGAGCCGCCCACCAGATGAGCCAGTAGGCGGCTCGTGGTGGACGGCTAGGTTGGATTAGTCGTCATCCTCGTTGTATGTGTTGCTCACCGGCATCAACATGAAGCTCTCGAGCCGCGAGAGCTCTTCGTAGGAAGCCTCATCGGTGGGCCACTCCGGATCTTCCTTGCCGGTACGCAGCCACCGGCTGAGAGTGTGTTCAAGATGGTACAGCATCATGCGCTCACCATCGCCCTTGCAGTTGTACAGGTACCACCGCCAGCCGGTGCTAAAGACGGACAGAAGCTCCTGCATCTCCAGCAGCCAGTTCATCAGCCGGGTGATGGCCAGGTGGCGCGAAGCGATGTTGTCGTCCAGATCCTGCGCGAGCGACTCGACGATGAAATCCGGGGCGTTGCCCTCGCCGGTGATCGTGGGGGTGAAGTCCCACGTGCCCTCGGCGAGCTCGCGCCTCGGGTTGAGAGGCGTGAGCCGAACGTAGAGATGACTCTCACCTTCCACCAGACCGGCGAAGGCGCTCTTGTCGGGATTGCCGAGCGTGATGACTCGACCACTTTCGATGGCGCTCATTTACACCTCCATGAGGAGACGTGAGTGTTCGGCTGTACCCGCCGTGGGTTGCGTTCCGTAAAAGGAAACGACGCTAAAATATAGTCCATTTTATAAAAGTAGTCAATAGAAGCTCGCCAAAAAAGGCATTTTTTGCGAATTTATGTACACTTGACGCACGGCGGCGGCGCGACGAAAAGAAATTAAGAGCCGCCCACCAGATGAGCCGGTAGACGACTCGTGGTGGGCGGTACAGATGGAGTGCTTCACTCCGCGAGTTCGACACTCCGAACCATGAAGGGACGGGATCCGGTGTAATGCTGTTCTGCGAGACTCGCCACCTGGCACAGCACGTTGACCCTCGTACCCTCCTGGAGCATCGCACTGGAGGGATCGCTGCCCAGATGCTTCTCGAACCGCGGAGGGTAGATCGGAGCAGGATCTCGCCAGTAAGTGAGTGCTGCCAGCGAGTCTGGATGATGCGGATGGTGTCGTCTGATGACCGCCTTGACGGTCTCCAGATCGAGCTCGACGATGATCGTGTATGTCTCCGGAATGGGTTCGAAGATCTGGAAGCCGAAGACCGAGAACCCGGATCTTGCCGGATATGTCTTCACACCGATGATCTTCCCAGGGATGGTGACCTTCGAGCCGCTGGCCTGAGGCGCGAATCTTGGGGTCTGCATACGACCTCCTGTTCTGAATGTCACGGCTGTCCCTGCCGTAGGGGTCGAAAGCGACATTAAAATATACTCTATTCAGAAAAAAAGTCAATGGTCGCCCAATATCTCGGACATATGTATAATGAAAGAAATTTGAAAATTTTTCAAAACAAGTCCCGCCGATGGCGGAACAAAAGAAAAGGAATACATCAGCTAACACTGGCTATGCGGTTCCGTTTCACTACACCCATATTTGCTTTCACTTCGCTACAGCAAACATCGCATAGCCAGAAACGTTTTCAGAAGTTTCAAGACTTCAACGTCGTTACGTGAATATAAGTGAAAGAAACGCCGTTGCACGCTCACTGCAGTGGATGAGGGAGCTGAAGCGACACAATATTAATTGCATGCAACCATTAGCAATCGATGATGATATTCGCATGCTGCTTGAGGGAGCCATACAGGAGCTTGGCGACGAAGAGTTGGTCGCAGAAGCAAAAAGGATTTTAGAAAGCGATAGCATTACTTTTCAGGAATTCTCCCATTTCGCATTAAGGGTACATCGTGCCGATCAGTCTGTCGTTAGTAATCCCTAATACAATCATTGAACAAGTTTATTTAATTGGATGGCTATCAATTCAACTTTATTTCATTCAACAGTTCTGACCCGTTCAGTATTCGGAACCAATGGGACTCGAACTAGCAATGGTTCGAGTTTTGTTTTAGACTATAGAAGAAATTAGCTCTGATTTATGGAAAAACCCGACCGTCTTTATCATGGCAGCACAAAACTTATAGAGGGGTATATCGAGCCAAGAAAAGCACTTGATGAAATGAGTGAAAATAACTCTCAGCTAGCCGTTTATGCCACAGATAGATTTGAGGTTGCCACCGGTATGTCTTTAACGGGGGATAATTGGTCATTCGCTGATTTTGATGAACCAGACTTCAAGGTGCTTTTTGCGGAGGAACCGCCTGAATCAGATCAGATGAGATATGTTTATGAATTGTCTTCAGAAACATTTGAGCGCGATCCTGAGAATAAATCTCAATGGATCTCATTTGAAAAAGTGAAAATTTTGGAGATGCACAAATTCAGGACCCAAGATTTAAGTCACCTATGGAGAATGGCAACGAAAGAGGAGGTGGATGCTCATACGCCAAAGAATCGGTAATTGTCATTTTACATACCTTAGTACCGCTGATTCAAAGTCAGACCATCTCACCAATCTGAAACCCGTCCAGTATTCGGAGCCAAGAGAAAACCCGATCGCAAACACGGTCGGTTTTCTTTTTGTTGTGGTAAACTGGGGATGTTGAAATACAAGACTTGACCCTTGGCTTATAATAGGGATTATGAACCAGATCCTTTGTGACGTGCGGGATGGCGCCTCTTACAAAATGAACGAGCGAGTCAATGCCTATTTCAAAGGTGACTGGCTTGAAAAGTATTTGCTTGGTAACGAAGTATGAGGGTTTTTCGAGTTGAGGTTCCAAATCGACCAATCATCAAAATCCGAGACTCGTTACGGCCAAAAGAATACACCATGATGGCAAGTGGATTTGTTGCAAATCAAGCAAAGCGAGATCATGAACAACTTTTTGAGCAAGTAAGGATTGAGGGATTTTCACAAAAGCCAGACCGCCTTACCTCGATCTTTGCTTTTGAAGATCTTGAAACTGCTCGATGGTTTCAACAAAGCGGACGAATGGAATCAGGTGGCGTATTGACCGAACATGAAGTGACGAGGCTGGATGTACTGCACAAGGGTGATATGGACTTGTACAACGCAGCGTGCAACATCATTGGTCAATGGGGGGAGTGGAAAAACAAAGCCATGTTTCAAGGGATGGATGCGGAGGAAGCACAAAAACGTATGGTTCAAGACTACTGGGAAGGCAAGATCCTTCATCCTGAAAAACACACCGTTGAACTGCTCATTCAAGGACGTGTGGAGTTTGTCAGAGCATTATGAAGAAAACAGCGCAAAACATATGAAGGTTCATGAAATGAAACTCACAGAAAAACCCTTCGATGCTATTGTTGCGGGTTCCAAGAAGTACGAACTGCGACTCAACGACGAAAAGCGTCAGCAGGTTCAAGTCGGTGACAAGATAGTCTTTCGGAAGCTACCCGATCTTGAAAAGAAACTGCTTGTAAAAGTCACGTCGCTCAAAAGTTACACAGATTTTGGTGAGATGTTTGATGATTTGAAAAGTGAGTACCCTGATTGGCAAAAGGAAGATTGGATTGAAGGGATGTACAAGTATTATGACCGTGAAGATGAGCAAAAATACGGTGCGTTGGCGATCGGGATTGAGATGCTTCCAACATTCGAGGTGTTTGTAGAAAACGAATCGGATTCTGATCAGAAGAACATCTACAACGAAAAAACGCAGGAGTACATCAAAACTGTAACAGTCTCACGCAAGTATCCCTACGCCTATGGTTTTTTACTGGATACAACCAGCGGAGACGGTGACAACCTTGATTGTTTTGTGATTACAGAACAACCGTTCAAGACAGGTTCCATCGTAGAGGTTGAGCCGATTGGCCTCATGGAACAGATTGATGATGGTGAAGAAGATCATAACATCCTTGCTGTTCCTGTTGGTGAGGTTGCCGCTGTAAATGATGAGGTAAAAGAGAAGCTCACCGATTTCATCGACCATGTGTTCGATCATCTCGACAAGACTGTTGAAGTTGGTCGATTTCTTGGTATTGATGCGGCATTGAGTGAGATTGAGAAAACGCAGGATGAGAAAGGTGTCATTCGATACGATTCAAATTGGCAGGTAGAGTTTGAAAAAGAAAAACAGCTATTACGTGATGTTTTTGGAGATTCAGCAATCGAAATTGAACACATTGGCAGTACGGCTGTCGAAGGATTGGCGGCAAAGCCAATCATTGATCTTGCTGTCATGATCCCTGATCACGCTGATGCAGATAAGTACAGCAACGCACTCGAACAAATTGGATACAAGTTTCATTCAAAAAGCACAGAACGTCACTTTTACCAGAAGAGGAAGCCAACGGCCTTCAACCTGTCAATCGCCTATGCTGATAGAGGTGGATTCTGGCCAAGACAGTTGATGTTTCGAGACTACTTACGATCGCATCCTGATCTACGTGACGAATACGCCGATTTGAAAAAAGATTTGATTGAGAAATACCCAGAAGGTGTTGGTGGGTACTCCGAAGGAAAAACAGAGTCTGTACAAAAAGTTCTTGATCTTGCTGGTTGGAAAGACGGACTCACGTACAACGAATGGAAATCTACGCTGTAAACTGAACCATCATCGGCCCCAACTCTGACCACTTCGCTGTTCTGAATGCGTCCAGTAGCGGGAGCCAAAAGAAAACCCGATCGCGCAAGCGGTCGGTTTTCTTTTTGTTACGGTAAACTGGGGATGTTAGAAGTAAGGACTTGACCCCTATTTTAAAATCATTATCCTGTTCCATCTCCTTTACTTGAGCCGAGTCTTGTTTTATACTAGGAAAGAAATTTGTTCTGAAGCTATGAAAAAATTGAAAGCCAGAGAACCATACAGTACATCTCGTGCTGGATTGATCGAAAAGCCCATCGATATAGGCGAACGCGATATTATTATTGAGCAAAGCTGGGTCTCCTCATCTACGTGCAAGTCTTACATGGAGCTCTAAATTACTTGTTCGGTGGAACGATACGTTTCGTGAACTGTTTGAAAATGCTCTCTCACGAGGCAAGGCACCGGGCGTTGCCTATGGCATCGTCGCAAGAAAGTTTGCTACGGTCATTCATCAGTGCCTCACAACCGGTCAGGCCTTCAATCCAGAGAAAGTCGGACTGGGGACCTCTAACCCTACTTGACGTTATGATAGATGTCTGACCCCAAATGCGCGTTTTTTTGAGTGTGATAAAAAATAAAGAGTTATGAACTTTCGTCAAATAGACAGCTGGTTGAGCCGAGGAGAAGAAACAGGAAAGCAACACCGAGAAAAAAGACGATACGATGCACAGCGGGCTCAGCAATCAAAAGAAGCTTTAGAGGAAATGAGGCATTGGGCGCCGATCAAGTACGAGAAAAATCGGATTGAACGTATCGATGCTAGATCCGAGGAATTTACTTCTAAACCCGAACAAGAATTGGAAAAGCTCACGAGTGAATTATCGAAAGATTTTTTTAATCCCATTCGTAATAAATTATACAATGAGGACGAAATTTACGAATCACTTTCCGAGATCATTATTGATGGACATATCGTTTTGTCATTTTTGGGCGCCGGTTTCAATCGTGCTGCTTTTCTTATCAAGTCACCAGATGGACGAATACTTGTCGCAAAAATACCGATTACAGATAATGGGGTTTCTGACAATCGAACAGAAATTCAATTATATGGGTTGGCTCGTGCGAACGAAGATACCAACGTGCTAGCTCGAACGGAACCCAGTACGGGGGGTCGGTACGTTCTCCAGGAAGCCTGTAAGCCTGTTTCGTGGAGTGAAGTTGATCGGAAACGCAAACAGCTTATTTCAGACGCAGCTACTACTTTAGGATTTGGGGATATTCAAGCAGGAGTGAGCCTTGAAGATGATAATGTCAAAGTTTATGATTTTGCCGGCTGGATTTAGGATACTATCCATGTAACGAAAGTGGATTCCTACTGGAAAGGATGCAAGGTTGCTCAAAAGCGGGTTCGAGCCCCACCCTCGGAGCCAAGAAATCTTCGCTAAATACAGCGGAGATTTTTTGATACCCAGGCGGGATTTCAGATTTTAATTGTAAAATATCAACGCCCCCGAGAAGCTCGGAGGCGTTGACGTGAGAGTGGGGCCGGTTCTACTCCGGCTGGGAGGTGTAGGCCAGGAAAGTGTCGACCATCCGGTCGAACCACTCCAGACCCTTTTTATGGGGAATCTCGACCTCGAGAGAGGTATCGCCCGCGGGCTTGAAGACGGCTCGCCAGGTGCCGAAGGCCTTCTTGGGCGCGTCCGGGCTCACGGCCACGGCCCAGAGATACGGCCCGTCTTGACCGTCGTGCGGGTGGCAGCTCATGCCAACCGCATGGTCCCCGTTGTCCTCGTCCTCGAAGTTGTCCCCGAGGTAGAGGTCGACGTCGATCGACTCGTCGATCGACGAGCCCTCGATGACCAGCATGATGCCCTTGCGTGCGACTCGCCAGACGCGAGCACCGTTCTCGCTGTTGTAGGGGAGCGGGTCGGGAACGTGGATGCCCCGGCTCGCGAGATGCGCCCGAACAAAGTCGAGCGCCGACAATTTGGATGGTTCCATCACTTCCTCCAGCCGGAATGGCTATAGATTTTCTATCATAAAATGCCCACTTTGTCAATACAAGAGGCTTGTAAAAAAGACATTTGTGCGATAGGTTGGCTCAGAACGGGTGTGCCTCACTTTTTTGCAAAAATCGCCGTACATTGACGTAATCCTCAGAAAGTGGCAAAATAGGAATACCTATGAACAAAAAACGCAAAGTTGCCCTTAAAAAGCGACGAAAATCATCTGGAAAGACCATTGTGAGTATGCGATTCCGTGGCTAAGATCGAAGCCCCGTAGTATGGGTTGACGAATACCAGAACCTTTGCTATAGTGCGCCCACAAATACCAGCAGATATGTCCCAAGACAACATGATCAAACTTGAGTGTACGGTGTGTAAAAACATCAATTACCACTCACACAAAAACAAGAAAGTCATTAAAGACCGACTTGAGCTCAGCAAACATTGCAAACAGTGCCGAAAGCACGTCATGCATAAAGAAACAAAATAACTCCCAAACGGGAGTTATTTTTTTTGGAAGGTCGTTTTAGAAGAAGGACCGTCCCTGTGAGCATTTAATGAGTTCAAATGCTTCTTCTGCGGTATCGACGATGGAGACGAGGCTGAGATCCTCTTTATTAATAGCTTCAAATTGACCAAGCATGGTCTCCTCCATCCAGTCAAAGAGCGGTTGCCAATACTCGCGTCCAAGACAGACAATCGGCACGGGTGCCATTTTTTTTGTCTGTACGAGTGTGAGGATTTCAAAAAACTCGTCCATAGTTCCCATTCCACCCGGTCCGTACACGTAAGCCTGACCAGACGCTGTGAGCATGACCTTGCGCGTAAAGAAGTAATAGAATCCGCGACTTTGTGTCACGTACGGGTTGGTACGTTGCTCAGAAGGGAGTTGGATGTTGATTCCAAGTGACGGAGCTCCTGCCTCATAAGCTCCTTTGTTGGCCGCTTCCATAATGCCGGGCCCGCCGCCTGTAATGATGGTAAACCCAGCCTTGCCAAGCATATTGGTGAGGCGTGCCATTTCCTGGTACCAGTGATTTTCCTGTGGAAGACGTGCGGATCCAAAGACGGTTACCTCTCGCGAAAAGTTGGAGAGAAACTGAAACCCTTCCACGAACTCGGACATGATGCGAAAAATACGCCAGGTAATGTCGGACATATTAATCGGATGACTCGGCGTGGACGACTCTGTGTCCGATGGAGAGATGGGAAAACGACAAAACGATTGAAATTCTTGGTCTGGTAGGTTGTTTGTTGGTGGTTTCATACAGATCGATGTTGCATAAAGTATAGCAAAATATTCCCTGTTTGTGTGTAACGTGCGTGTATAAAAAAAAGAACGCCCGAGGACGTTCTTAACTATGACCTACACTTGGATTTGAATATCCATTTCGCTCCCTGCGTCTGTGGATCCTTCAATATTGGCAACGACTTTCAACTTGTAGACACACTTATTTTGTGTTGCCATGTTGTTGATTTTGTTGAGCGCTCCCATGATACCTGTTTGGTTTGCGGCGTCTCCGATGATTTGTACGGGCAAAGAGAAAGGAAACTGCTTTTGCTCACCTGGATGAATAGCAAATGGCTCTGTAATGGTTTGCTGGGCAATCGTAACGAAGCGAATATTTTGCGATTGGCTGCCACCTACCTGGTAGGATGTTTGTTCCTCGGCCATCACGAGCTCTGCCTTTATGTCTTTAATTTGTTGATCCATCTTTCCGCCAACAAGTGTTGCGGTAAAATCAAGATTTGTTCCATTCTGTATCGTTCCAGGTCCATTAATCGTTAATTTGCTGCCTCCGATGTTTAATGCGCCCTTTACTTTGTCAAAAAAACCCATAGGTTGTGGATAAGTAGGAGTAATACCTCTATTTTATCCTAGTTTGTACAAAAACAGCAATGCGAATAGATGTTATACTGGAATCGTTAAATCATAACCATTGTCACTATGGGACTATGCGTTGCTTGTAATGCTGATGTAGAAGACATGGAGGCTCACGCTGCCGAAATGCACCCAGTTGTAGCGGAAGCGCCTGTTGAAGCAGCTCCAGAGGTCGCTTCAGAAGCGCCTGTCGAGGCACCTGCTGTTGAGGCAGCTCCAGAAGTCGCTCCAGAGGCTGCTCCTGAAGCTCCTGCGGAGTAATAACTCTTTGAGTTGAGAATCCGGTGCCTACGTGCGCCGGATTTTGTTTTTTGTCGTTTGAGGACATCTGTGTCTCTCTTGGAATTTGTGATAGTCTTCAGCTATTGTTATTGAAACCTCGTATGACGCAACATAATCGTCTCGCATTTTTGCCTTCTCGACCAACCGTCACGGCGTGGGTCGTGTCTGGTATCGCAATCCTTTTGTGGCTTGGCTTGCAGCCTTTGCGTGTGCGGTTTGCGGACGTTCCTTCGCTCTTGCAGAGCATGAGCCAGTTGTCTGGAATTCTGGGGCTCGTGTTATTTTCTCTGACATTATTTTTAAGTGCACGTTTTAGATGGATGGAGCGACTTATGGGGGCATTAAACCGTGTGTACATTGAGCATCATCTTATTGGCGCACTGGCATTTTTATTTTTGCTTATACATCCGGTGATTGCGTTGGTTTACGCGTTACAAATTCATCGACCAAACATGGCACAGCTTATCGTCCCTGGATTGGATCTTGCGTTGACATGTGGAATCCTATCACTTTGGTTATTGATCACTCTTATGATACTAACGATGTATTTGCGGCCACGCTACGGTCTTTGGCGAAAAACACACCAATACATGGGGTTGGCACTTTTCCTCGGTGGTTTACACGGGATGTTGATTACGAGTGACGTAAGTTCGTCCCTTGTGTTGCGTTGGTATGTGTTGGGACTCGCGGCGATCGGGTTCTGTGTCTACTTAGCCTACACTGTTTTAAATCGTGTCAGTGTAAAACGATACGCCTACACGGTCGCTGGCCTACATCGAATAAAAGACAATGTTTTAACCGTGGATCTTACACCAACATCTCAGCCGCTTTTATCTGTGGCCGGCCAGTTTATCTTTATCCGGTTTTTACTTGATGGACGTTGGTCTGAAACGCATCCATTCTCCCTCACGTCTACGGCTACAGAAACGGGTTTGGCGATCTCATTCAAAATATTAGGCGACGATACACAACGCTTCTTTGATCTCATTCAAGAGGGGACGCGTGCACAGATCGAAGGACCGTTTGGCACGTTTGGTCAGGAGCTTGCAAGCACTCATCATGCGGTGTGTGTCGCGGGCGGTATTGGTGTGACGCCATTTTTGTCACTCTTACAAACGATACAATCACATCAATCGATTGATGTATACTACGCCGTGAAGAATACGCAGGAAGCTGCTCATCTTGCGGATCTCGAGCGGATGGCCGCTGCATCGGTCGGAAAGATTCAGATCCGTCCGTGGTATTCAGAGGCGCAGGGATTCCTTACGGGTGAGGCCATCCAGAAGGCGTGCAAACTTGAAGCGAATGACCATGTGTTTGTTTGTGGGCCTCCGGGGCTCATGCGTGCCGTTCGTTCTCAGCTTGTGCGACTCGGTATTGCAAACCTACAGATTCATTCAGAAGAATTTTCTCTTGATTCCTAACGCATGCTTAAAAAATTGATTCCTGTATTTTTAGTCCTGTTTGTCCTCATGAGTTTTGGTGCACTGTGGCTTTCCTACGCGTATCCGTCCACCGTTGCTACCCCAACAGGCACGGTGATAAATTCGTTGTTTGGAACACCTTCGTCAGCAACGGGGGGAACGAGTGCAAAACAGAAATTCTACACAGTGACAGAGACCGCAAATCATAAAACACCAAGTGATTGTTGGTTGATTGTGCGTGGATCTGTATATGATGTTTCTTCCTATCTTGGGGCTCATCCAGGTGGACGACGTGTGATTACGGACCGATGTGGTGGAGAGGTGACGTCTGTTTTTAGCCAGATTCACTCAAACCGTGCGTGGAACCTCCTTGGTGCATACTTGATAGGAACCGTTGGAACAGCTCCTGTTTCCGGGACGCCCGTTGCAGCAATATCAACCACGTCAGCGGTTTCTAACCTCTCACAAAAGGTTATCGCTGCATTCCCTGGCAGCGACGTGTTAAAGGTCGAGCCGCAGGGGACGGGATACCATGCGGTGGTTGTGTCGGGGCAATCGTTGATTGATGTTGTGCTGAATGACCAGGGTACGATTGTGTCTCAACAGGTACGTGACGACGAGTTTGAATGGTTCTGGCATGCAGATGACG
>Ga0066640_10002602_pt1 | contig 10819 bp, 9 predicted proteins | sample CryGeyCG2114_020_2_FD_59505 | JGI IMG/M metagenome (GOLD analysis project Ga0066640, IMG submission 59505) | Groundwater microbial communities from aquifer - Crystal Geyser CG11_big_fil_rev_8/21/14_0.20 | ecosystem: Environmental > Aquatic > Deep subsurface > Groundwater | place: USA: Utah... | reverse complement strand
CAGCATGCCGCCACCTTCTCCAAGCGGATGGCCTCCTTTCCGGTGGCGGTGGAGATGCTCAGCCGTTTTCAGACCAAATCCCGTCAGGCGGAGATCCTGAAGCGCCTGGCGGCCGGGCAGGTGGACATCCTGATCGGCACCCACCGGCTCCTTTCCGGGGATGTCCGCTTCAGGGAGCTGGGGCTGCTGATCCTGGACGAGGAGCAGCGGTTCGGCGTCCGGCACAAGGAGCATTTCAAGCGGCTCCGGGCCGAGGTGGATGTGTTGACCCTGACGGCGACCCCAATCCCCCGCACCCTGTACCAGGCCCTGATGGGGGCCAAGGCGATGTCGCTGATCGACACCCCGCCGTTCGAACGGCTGCCGGTCCGGACCCAAGTCCTGGAGGCGGCCGATGCGCCTGTTCAGCAGGCGCTGGCGAGGGAACTGAAGCGCGGGGGGCAGGCCTTCGTGATCCATCCCTGGATCGAGGGGATCGAGAAGGTGGCCGGCCTGATCCGCCGCCTGGTCCCCTCGGCCCGGGTCGTCGTCGCCCACGGGCAGATGCCCCCTCATGCCCTGGAGCAGGGGATGCTGGCTTTCATGCGGCATGCCGCGGACATCCTGGTCTCGACCGCGATCGTGGAGTCGGGGATTGACATCCCCAACGCCAACACGATGGTGGTTTTCCGGGCCGACTCGTTCGGCCTGGCCGACCTGTACCAGCTGCGGGGACGGGTGGGGCGGTTCACCCGGCAGGCCCACTGCCTCTTCCTGACGCCGCCGAAGACGCCGCCGACCGGCGAGGCCCGGAAACGGCTCAAGGCGGTCGAGGAGTTTTCCAGTCTCGGGGCCGGTTTCCAGATTGCCCTGCAGGACCTGCAGCTGCGGGGGGCCGGCAACCTGCTGGGGACCGAACAGCATGGCCACATCGCCGCGGTCGGGTTTGATCTCTACTGCCGCCTCCTGAAGGGGGAGATTGAGCGGCTTCGTCGCTCCCCGGCTCTGATACAATAGAAACTCGTTGCTTAGCTCTTGAACCCACAGTAAAGGAGAACGATGAACCGGACAGCATTCCCGCACCCAGCATTTTTCCTCGCGGTCCTCTTTGGTTTGGGTGGAATTCTCGGCTGCGGCGGCGGCAAGCCGGCGGCGACCGTCAACGGCAAGGTGATCAGCGAAAAGGAGGTGGAGGATCGGATGGCCCGACTGAATCCCTCCACCCGGGCGGCCCTGCGGAACGACAAAAAGCGGCTGCTTCAGGAGATGATCACCGAGACTCTGCTGATGCAGGAGGCCCGTTCCCGGGGTTTGGAGCGGGACGCGGAGGTGCTTCGTCTGGTTGAAGAGGCCAAGCGGCAGATCCTGCTGGGGCGCCTGCTGGAGGTGATGCGGGAGAAGGCGGAGGTGTCGGTGGCTCCGGAGGAGATTGCCCAGGTCTATCAGGCGAATCTGGACCGCTTCCAGGAGCCGGAACGCTTCCGCGCCAGCCACATTTTGGTCAAGACCCGGGAGGAGGCGGAGGCGGCCCTCAAGCGGGTCAAGGGGGGCGAACCGTTTGAGGAGGTGGCCAAGCAGGTCTCGATGGATCCGACCGCCGTCCGGGGCGGAGACCTCGGCCTTTTCTCCGAGGGGCAGCTGATCCCCGCTTTTGAAGAGGCGGTCAAGTCTCTCGGTATCGGCCAGACCTCGGGGATCGTGCAGACCGAATTCGGATACCACATCATCCTGCTGACCGAGAAGAAGGCTGCCCGCACCCGGCCGCTGGAGGAGGTCCAGGGGCAGATTTCCAGCCAGATCGCCGAGCAGAAGAAGCAGCGGTTGGTGGAGCAGGCGATCCAGGCGATGCGGGCCGGCGCCACGATCCAGGTAGAGCCGGCTTTCCAGCCGGCGGTGTCCGCCGCCCCGGCCGAGGCTCCCGGCGGGGGGATCCCGGGTGAGGCGCCGTCGCAAGGTTCCTGAAGCGATGAGATTTTTGGCGGGGCTGCTTCTCGCGCTGGTTTGTCTTTCTTTCGCGCCGCCGGCCGGCGCCGACCAGATCCGGATCGTCGCGGTGGTCAATGACGAGGTGATCACCCAGGCGGAACTGGATCGGGCGCTGGCGCCGCTCTACATGCAGCTGCATGCCTCCGAAGCGGACCCCGAGAAGATCCATCAGGAGACCGAACGGCTGCGCCGTTTCGTCCTGGATCAATTGATCCAGGAGCGTCTCCTTCTGCAGGAGGCCCGGAACCCTTCTCCGATCGAGTTCGGCAAGGGGAAGATCGGGACCCCCGAGCCGGTGACCGTCTCCACCGAGGAGGTGGATGAGGCGCTGGCAGAAATGCGAGGCCAGTTCAGCGATCCCCAGCAGTTTCAGCAGGGGCTGGCTCAGCAGGGGATGACCCTGGACGACCTGCGCAGCCGCCTCAGGGACCAGCTGACGATCGACAAGTTGATCGGCCGGCAGGTCCGCTCCCGGGTCAGCGTCTCCCCTTCGGAAATCACCGCGATCTACGAGCAGCATCGCGATCAGTTCGTCGTCCCGCAGGCGATCGAGGTCTCCACGATCCTGATCCGCTCCAAGGACACCCTGGATCAGTTCCGGGCCAAGGCGCTGGCCGAGGACCTGCGCAACCGGATCCTTCAGGGGGAGGATTTCGCGGAACTGGCCCGCCGTTTCTCCGATGGGCCGAGCGCCCCCCAGGGGGGACGGGCCGGTCTCGTGGAGAAGGGGAAGGTGGTCCCCGAAATAGAGGAGGTTCTCTTCTCCCTGCAGGCCGGGGAGATCTCTCCGGTGATCAAGACCGAGACCGGCTACCACATCTTTCGGGCCGATTCGATCCGTCCGTCCCGCCAGGCGCCGCTTGAAGAGGTCCAGGGGATCATCCGCAACCGGCTCTACCGCGAGAAGACCGCTCAGCGCCTCCAGTCCTGGATCCAGGAGCTGAAAGCGGATGCCTACATCTCCATCAAATAAAGACACCGGGACACTTCGGCCGCGGCTCCTGGTCACGATGGGGGACCCCGCCGGTATCGGTCCGGAGGTCCTTCTCAAGGCGCTGCAGTCTCCGCTTTCTTCCGCTTCCATTACCGTGGTCGGCGATCTCAAATTCCTGACCGCGTTGGCCCGCCGCCTGCGGCTCCGCTTCCCCTGGAAGCGGAGCCGTTGGATCGATCTGGCTCATGTGCCCCCGGGGCTGAAACGGGGGAAGGTTTCGGCCGCCGGCGGTCGGGCCGCCTGGGCTTGTCTGGAGGAGGCGGTGGCCGAGATCCGGGAGGGGCGGGCCGACGCCCTGGTGACCGCGCCGGTCTCCAAGGAGGCGGTTGTCCGGGCCGGCATCCGTTGGGTGGGGCACACCGAATACCTGGCCCAAAAATTCTCTGCCCGGCCGACGATGATGTTCGTCACCCGAAACTTCCGGGCCAGTCTCGTGACCACCCACGCGCCGATTCGCTCCCTCTCGAATCGGCTGACGGTTTCCAAAATCGTCGAAACTTGCCGCGCCACTTACCAGGGGCTTCAAACGCAGTTCAAGATCCGCCGCCCCCGAATCGCCCTGGCCGCCCTCAATCCCCATGGGGGGGAGGGGGGGCTCTTCGGCGGGGAGGAGCGACGGCTCCTTCTGCCGGCGGTCCGCCGCCTGCGGGGAAAGGTGGCCGGCCCGATCCCGGCCGACACCCTGATGCGGGAGACCGCTGAAGAGAAATGGGATGCCGCGGTGGCTTTGTTCCATGATCAGGCGCTGATCCCGATCAAGCTCATCGGTTGGGCTGAGGCGGTGCAGCTCTCCCTGGGGCTCCCTTTTGTCCGGACCTCTCCAGTCCATGGGACCGCCTTCGATCTGGCCGGAACGGGTCAGGTGGACCCCCGCTCCATGCGGGCGGCCCTCCATCTGGCCGCCTCCCTGGCGGTCCGAGGCCGGAAGATCCGGTGAACATCCCGGAAATCAAGGCGATTGCTCTCAAGTACCAACTGGGGATCTTCCCTCAGCGGATGGGGCAGCATTTTCTCGTGGATGGGGGGGTGCTGGCCCGGATCGCCGAGGCGTTGGGACCGACGGCCGAGGACACGGTGCTGGAGATCGGCCCGGGGCTGGGGGCGTTGACCGAACAGCTGATTTTCCGGGCCGGGCGGTTGATCGCGGTGGAGAAGGACCGGAAGTTCCTGGAGGTGCTGACCGACCGGTTCAAGACGGTCGATCACCTGCAGTTGGTTCGCTCCGACATCCTGAAGGTGGATTGGGCCGCGCTGGCTGGCGGTCGGGAAAAATCCCTGCTGGTGGCCGGCAACATTCCGTACGCCCTGACCAGTCCGATTATCGAGGCGTTGGTGACCCACCGGCAATGGATCCGCCGGGCGGTGCTGACGATCCAGAAGGAGGTGGCCGACCGGATTGTGGCGGCCCCCGGCCGCCGGGCCTATTCCAGTCTTTCGGTCCTGACCCGGGTTGGGTTTGTGCCGAAGATCGCCTTTCGAATTCATGCCGGCGCTTTTTATCCCCGCCCCCGGGTGGTCTCGGCGGTGCTCAAGTTGGACGCGCTGGCTCAGCCGGCGGTCCCGCCGGAGTTGGAGGAGCCGGTCCTGCGGCTGACCCGGCATCTGTTTACCCACCGGCGCAAGACCCTGCTCAATGGATTGACCGGCTTCAACCAACTGGCTCGGGAGGAGCTTCTGAAGCGCCTTCACGCGGCGGGGATTTCCCCCACGGTCCGGGCCGAGACCCTCGATTTGGGGATGCTGACCCGGCTGGCCGCTTCGTTGACTTAAACCGTTTCGTTTTGCTAGGATGAGTCATTGTGGCCATTTCGCGCGACACCGTTGACTATTTAGGGAAGCTCTCCCGCATCGCCCTGAGCCCTGAGGAGTTGGACAAGTTTTCCCCTCAGTTGGATGGGATCCTCCGGTTCGTCGAGAAGCTCAAGGCCCTTCCGGTCCGGGAGGTTCCCGCGACCGCCCATCTGCTCAAACAGTCGGCCCCCATGCGGGAGGACCGCGCCCGGCCCGGTTTTTCCCCCGATCAGGCCCTTCAGAACGCCCCCGAGAAGGAGGGACCTTTCTTCAAGGTCCCGCCGGTCATTGAAGCTTCCTGAGACGATCGCCGGTTTTCAGACGGCCTACCGCCAAAAGGAGCTGACCCCCCGGGAAGCGGTCGAGGGGGTGCTCAAACGGATCGAAGCGGTGGAGCCGAAGGTACAGGCCCTCCTCTGGAGTGATCCGCAGCGCCTCCGGGAAGCGGCCCGCCAACTGGAACAGGGAGGAGGGCCGACCAGCGCCACACCGCTGTGGGGGGTCCCGCTGCTGATCAAGGACAACATCTGCGTCGAGGGGGTCCCCACCACCTGCGCTTCCAAGATCCTGGCCGGCTTCAAGGCGCCGTACGACGCGACGGTCGTCGCCCGCCTGAAGCGGGCCGGCGCCCTCCTCGTCGGGATGGCGAACATGGATGAGTTTGCCTTCGGCTCCTCCTGCGAGTTCTCGGCGGTCAAACCGACGCGCAATCCCTGGGACCTTCAGCGGGTGCCGGGCGGTTCCAGCGGCGGCTCGGCCGCGGCGGTGGCGGCCCGGATGATTCCGGGGGCGCTCGGCAGCGATACCGGCGGCTCGATCCGCCAGCCGGCCGCCTTCTGCGGCGTCGCGGGGCTGAAGCCCACCTACGGGCGGGTCTCCCGCTACGGGTTGGTGGCCTTCGCTTCCTCGCTGGATCAGATCGGTCCCTTGACCCGGGAGGTGGGGGACAACGCCCGCCTCCTGCAGGTGATCGCCGGCCAGGACCCGAGCGACGCCACCTCCTCCGACGCGCCGGTCCCCGATTATGTGAAAGGGATGGGGCGGGGCATCCAGGGTCTCAGGATCGGGATCCCGAAGGAGTTCTTCTCGGAGGGATTGGAGGCGGAGGTTCGGACGGCGGTGGAGCGGGCGGTGGAGGAGCTGAAGAAAGCCGGCGCCGCGGTTCAACCGGTCTGCCTGCCGCACACCGAGTACGCGATCCCCACCTACTATGTGCTGGCCCCGGCGGAGGCCAGCTCCAATCTGGCCCGGTTCGACGGGGTCCGGTACGGTCCCCGGGCCGCCGCTGACTCCATGGAGGCCATGTACCTGAAGAGCCGGGAGGCCGGGTTCGGTCCGGAGGCGAAACGCCGTATCATCCTGGGGACCTTTGTTCTCTCTTCCGGCTACTACGACGCTTATTACGGCCAGGCGCTCAAGGCCCGGACCCTGATCAAACGGGACTTCGATGAGAATTGGGAGCGGGTGGACGCGCTGGCGGTGCCGACCACTCCGACCGCCGCCTTCCGGTTGGGAGAGAAGCTGGATGATCCGCTGACGATGTACCTCTCCGATATCCTGACGATCTCGGTCAATCTGGCCGGCGTGCCGGCCCTCTCGGTGCCGTGCGGTTTCACCGGAAAGGGATTGCCGATCGGCCTCCAGCTGATTGCCGCCCCCTTTGCTGAGGAGACCTTGTTCCGGATCGGCGGGGCGTATCAGGAACGGACCGACTGGCACCAAAAGGCGGCCCCATGCGGGAACTGACCCCCACGATCGGGCTGGAGGTGCATGTGCAGTTGAACACCGACTCGAAGATCTTCTGCGGCTGCCCCACCCGCTTCGGGGCCCAGCCCAACAGCCAGGTCTGCCCGGTCTGCCTCGGGATGCCGGGGGTGCTGCCGGTCCTCAACCGGCAGGTGCTGCTGCTGGGGATCCGGACCGCGCTGGGGCTCAACTGCTCGGTGCGGGACCGGGCGGTCTTCCATCGAAAGAATTATTTCTATCCCGATCTGCCGAAGGGGTACCAGATCTCCCAGTACGATCTGCCGTTGGGATCGAACGGCTATGTCGAAGCGGAGGGACAGCGGGTTCGGGTTCATCGGGTCCATATGGAAGAGGATGCCGGCAAGCTGGTGCACAAGCCGGGGGAACAGACCTCGCTGGTGGACCTCAACCGGGCCGGCGTGCCGCTGCTGGAGATCGTCTCGGAGCCGGATCTGCGGGATTCCGCCAGGGCCTACGCGTATCTGAAAACCTTGAAGGGGATCCTGCAGTACCTCGGGGTCTCCGACTGCGACATGGAAAAGGGGTCGCTCCGGTGCGACGCGAATGTTTCGGTCTCCGACGACCCCCAGAAACTGGGGACCAAGGTGGAGATCAAGAACCTCAACTCCTTCCGGGCGGTGGCCCGGGCGCTGGATTATGAGATCGCGCGGCAGCGGGAGGTGATCGCTGGAGGCGGGCGCGTGGCCCAGGAGACTCGGTTGTGGGACGACGCGGCTGGAGTGACCCGGGGGATGCGGAGCAAGGAGTTCGCCCATGACTACCGCTACTTCCCCGAGCCGGACCTGCCGCCGGTCGTCGTGGAATCGGCCTGGGTCGCCGAGATTCGGCGAACCCTGCCGGAATTGCCCCGGCAGCGGGCGGAGCGCCTCACCGCGCTCGGTTTGAGTGAGGCGGATGCCGCCGCCCTGACCGCCGCCCAGGGGACCGCCGACTACTTTGAGGCGGCGCTCAAGGCCTCCGGGAAGGGGGCGGCGGCCAAGCCGATCGCCAACTGGATCCTCGGGGATTTGGCCCGGGAGGTGAACGCCCGGGGGGCGGCGGATGTCGCGGCCCTCGGGTTCGGGCCGGAACGCCTGGTGGAACTGATCACCCTGGTTGATTCCGGAAAGATCAGCGGGAAGATGGCCAAGGAGCTGCTCGTGGAGTGCCTCAAGAGCGGCATCTCCCCGAAGGCACTGGTCGAGAAAAAGGGGTTGAGCCAGGTGACGGACAAGTCGGCTCTGACCGCTGCCGCCGAGGAGGTGATCCGGGAACAGGCCAAGGCGGTCGAGGATTACCGGGGGGGGAAGGAGACGACCTTGATGTTCCTGGTGGGACAATTGATGCGCAAGACCCGGGGGGCCGCCTCTCCGGCGGTCGCTCAGGAGCTGCTCAAGGAGCTGCTTGCCCGATGAGGCGGCGGATCGGATGGTTGGCGCTGGCGCTGGTCTTCCTGGTGGGCGGTTTCTCCTGGGCGGCCGGCCGGGGAGAGGAGCGGGAGGAGCTGTTCCGCCGGATCGAACTGCTGGCCGAGGCGATGACGGTGATCCGCTCCGACTATGTGGAGCCGGTCGGCCCCAAGGAGCTGGTTTACGGGGCGCTCAAGGGGATGATCGGAGCGCTGGACCGCCACAGCCAATTCCTGGATCCGGAGGCCTTTCGGGAGATGCAGGTGGAGACCCGGGGAGAGTTCGGCGGGTTGGGGATGGAGATTACCCTTTCGGACGAGGAGGTGCTGACGATCGTCTCCCCGATGGAGGGGACGCCGAGCGCCCAGGCGAACCTCAAGCCGGGGGACCGGATCGTCAAGATCGACGGCAACTCCACCCGGGGGATTGCGCTGCATGAGGCGGTCAAGCAGCTGCGGGGCAAGCCGGGCAGCACGGTTGTCTTGACGATCCTGCGGGAGAGCGAAAAACAGGTCTTCGATGTTCAGCTGAAGCGTTCGGTCATCCGGATCCCCTCGATCAAGGCGGTCCAGATGCTTCCGGGGAAGATCGGCTATGCCCGGATCGTCGAGTTCCAGGACAATACCCCGCGGGATTTGCTGAAGGCGCTCAAGCAGCTCCGAAAGGAAAGCCCGGAGGGGTGGATCCTGGACCTGCGGAACAACCCGGGGGGGCTCCTGGATGTCGCAGTGGAGGTGGCGCAGGCCTTTCTGCCGGAAGGCAAGCTCATCGTCTACACGAAGGGACGGGTTCCCGACCAGAACATGGAGTTTTCCTCCCGCGCCCGGGATCCGATCCTGGGCGAACCGATCGTCGTCCTCGTCAACGGCGGCTCCGCCTCCGCCTCCGAGATCGTGGCCGGCGCTCTTCGGGATCACGGCCGGGCGGTGCTGCTGGGGGAAAAGACCTTCGGGAAGGGGTCGGTTCAGACGGTAATCCCCCTTTCCGACGGCTCGGCGGTTCGATTGACGACCAGCCTCTATTACACTCCATCCGGGCAGTCGATCCACGGTCAGGGGCTTGAGCCGGACTTGGAGATCCATCCGGAGCCGCCTCCCGAAGGGGGACGGGAATCGGCGTTCAATTCGGAAGAGGAGGCGCCGGTCGCCTCCGATCCGATGGTGATCCGGGCGATCCGGGTGCTCAAGGAAGGACTCCCGAAACAGGATGCCGAAAAAGCCGCCGGTTGATCCGGGCCGCTGGGCGCTGGCGGTCGCCCTCCTGGCCTTGGGGGGAGTGGTCCTGCTCCTCTTCCAGGTGCGGGAATTGCGGACCGCCGTTCGTTCGACGCGTCCCGCCGTTTCTCATCGGATGGAACCGAAGACGGAGCCGGCGAAGCCGAGGCCTTCGGCAACCGTTCCCCTTCCGGTCAAGCGCCCGGCTGTTTCCGGCGGCCGGATCGCCTTGGTGCTCGATGACTGGGGGTACAACAAGAGGAATTTCTCGTTTCTCAAATCGGTCAAAGTGCCGCTGACGGTCGCGGTGCTGCCGTCGGTCCCGTATTCGGGGTCGGTCTCCCGGGCGGCCGCCGCCGCAGGGCATGAGGTGATCCTGCACCTGCCGATGGAGTCCGAACGGCAGGGGATTCATGTCGAGGCCGGGACCCTGACGACCGACATGAGCGACGCCGAGATTCTGGATCATCTGGATTCGGCCCTCCGGACCGTTTCCGACGCCAAGGGGGTTTCGAATCATCAGGGATCGGAGGCCACCTCCGACCAGCGCTTGATGCGGACTCTCTTGACGGAACTCAAGCGGCGGCGGCTCTATTTCCTGGACAGCTTGGTGATCCCCACCTCGGTCGGCCGGGAGACGGCCGCCGCCGTCGGGATCCCCTTCGCGAGACGGGCCGTCTTCCTCGACAACGATTCCGATCCGGAGGTGATCCGGGCCCGCTTCATGGAGCTGATTCACCGGGTGGACCGGGAGGGGGCGGCGGTTGGGATCGGGCATGACCGGGTTTCCACCGTTCAGGTGCTGGAGACGATCATCCCGGAACTGCAGGCGGCCGGCTACCGGTTTGTCCCGGTCTCGGAGCTGACCGAAGTGCCCCGGGAAGAAAGAGATTCCTGATGCTGGTCTTAGGGATCGAAACCTCCTGCGATGAGACCGGCCTGGCTCTCGTGGCCGACGGCCGGGAGGTGCTGGGAGCGCAGATCGCCTCCAGTCTCAAGCAGCATCAGCGGTTCGGCGGGGTCGTCCCGGAGATCGCCTCCCGGGCGCACTTGGAGCTGTTCACCGCTGAGTTGGAGGTGCTGTTGGAACGGGCCGGTGTGACGCCCGACGGGATCGACCGGATCGCCGTGACCCGGGGGCCGGGGCTGGCCGGGTGTCTGGCGGTCGGGGTGATCGCGGCTCAGGCGCTGGGGCTGGCCTGGAAGAAACCGGTGATCGGCGTCAACCACCTGCAGGCCCACCTGTATGCCGCGGTGATGCCGCCCGGCTCCTTCTCCCATGAGGAGCCGATGGTGGGATTGGCGATCTCCGGGGGGCATACCGCGATCCTCCGGATGCGGGGGCTGTCGGACTTCGAGTTGATGGGACAGACGCGGGACGACGCGGTCGGAGAGGCGTTCGACAAGGTGGCCAAGTTGTTGGGGCTTGGGTTTCCCGGCGGGCCGGAGATTCAGCGCGCGGCCGAAGGGGGGAACCCGAATGCTTTCCAATTCAGCGTCCCTCGGATCAAGCGGGGAACGCCGTACGATTTTTCCCTCAGCGGCATCAAGACCGCGGTCTTCTACCGGGTCCGGGAGGAGGCCAGGGGGGGGCGGCTCTCCGACGCCTTCGTGGCCGACATGGCGGCCAGCTTTCAGAGCGCGATCGTGGAGGAGGTGGTCGGCAAGGTGCTGGCCGCCTGCGAAGAGACCGGCCGGCC
>Ga0066640_10002597_pt1 | contig 10826 bp, 8 predicted proteins | sample CryGeyCG2114_020_2_FD_59505 | JGI IMG/M metagenome (GOLD analysis project Ga0066640, IMG submission 59505) | Groundwater microbial communities from aquifer - Crystal Geyser CG11_big_fil_rev_8/21/14_0.20 | ecosystem: Environmental > Aquatic > Deep subsurface > Groundwater | place: USA: Utah... | reverse complement strand
GGAATACCAGCAAGGTTATGTTAATCAGCGACCCTAATTTAGGGGTTTCCGCGGTTTCTGGGCGCAGCCGGCAGGAGGGATTGGTCTGCGGCACATTAGGCAATTCCCTGGTCATGAAATATCTCCCTCTGGATTCGGATATCGCGATCGGCGATGAAATTATCACCAGCGGCCTGACCGAGATGTATCCTAAGGGCCTGGTGGTGGGGAAGGTGATTAAGGTGGGCAAAGAATTTTCCGGTTTAAGCCGTTACGCGATCATTAAGCCGGCGGTAAGCCTCTCTGACTTGGAAGAGGTGCTGGTTATTATTCCATGAAGAACTGGGTATTTTCCGGAGCGATTTTTTCCAGCGCCTTAATTTCGGCAGGGCTGCTTGATTATTTCTCTTTATTCGGCGTCAGGCCAGACCTTTTATTGATTTGCGCCATCGCTGCTGCGGTGTACCTGCCGAAAAGAAGCGGTTTATTTTTCTGTTTTTTAAGCGGTTTGGCCAAAGATGTTTTTAGCGTGAATCAATTCCCGGCCAATACAATCTTATTCTTGCTTTGGGGTGGGGTAGTCATCCGCTTAGACAAAGAATTCAACTTAGAAGACGATTATATTTTCATTGGTTTAGTTGCCGGCGCGAGCTTACTAACTAACCTGGCCAGCCGGATCTTTTTCTGGTATGCCGGACGGCCTGTGCCGCTGGGAATATTTTTACGCATCACGGTTATTGATTGTTTGTATACAACGCTGATTGCTTTGCTCGTTTTAAAATCTGTCCCCTATTGGAAAAAACTCTCCCGAAAAAACAATGCGGATCAAATTTCTTAATTTCTTACTGTTTTGTATTTTTTGCCTGTTGCTGTTGAGGATCCTGAATTTGCAAGTGGCGCAATCCTCCAAACTGCGCCGCTTAAGCGATCAGAATTCCGTCCGTTTAGTTGTGCAGGAAGGAGGCCGGGGCGTAATTTACGACCGTAATTCCGAGGTGATCGCTGGTAATGTTTTGTCGCATGACTTAATGATCATGACGCAGGATAAACCGGAAGTAAACAGGGTGCTGCCGGTAATCGCGCGGATCAGCGGAGTGTCACTGGAGGAATTAAGGTCTCGGATCAAGAACAGCTATACTGCCGCGTTCGCCCCGGTTACCTTGATCAAAAATATCGGGCTAAAAAAAGCGGTTGCCTATGGTGAACTAAAAACAGAATACAATTGTATAGTGGTCCAGCCGCACCCTTTGAGAAATTACCCCGCGGGTAAATTGGCCTGTCATGTGCTCGGCTACTTAGGCGAGATCGACCATTGGCGCCTGACCAAGCTTAAGGACTATGGTTATAAAACACGGGATATTGTCGGATTCGGCGGGATTGAAGAAAAGCTGGATTATTATTTGCGCCAGAAAGAAGGCGCGTTATCCCTGGAAGTTGACCATAAAGGAAAATTTATCCGCTTGTTGGGATTCAAGCCGGCCCAGGACGGTAAGGATATCCAGCTGACCCTGGATATCCGCCTGCAAAAACTTGCCGAAGCAGCGCTGGAAGAAAGAAAAGGCGCGGTTATTTTAATGGATCCTTACAGCGGCCAGGTCCTGGCTATGGCCAGCTCTCCGGGGTTTGAGCCGGAGGTTTTTCTGGCCGGAAAACTCCAGTCAGGCCGGGTTTTTTCTGATTCGGCCCTGGTCAACCGGGCGATCTCCAGCGCCTATGCGCCGGGTTCGGTTTTTAAATTAGTGACCGCCTCTGCCGGCTTAGAGACAAAAAAGATCAATCTTGGCACAACTTATTTTTGCCCGGGAAAATTACGCGTGGGCAACCGTGATTTTGCCTGTTGGGATACGCATCACGAAGAGAACCTGGCCGCGGCGATCGCGCATTCCTGCGATGTGTTCTTTTATAAGACCGGATTATTGGCGGGGCCGCAGGCCCTGCATGATTACGCCCTAAAGTTCGGCTTAGGCAAACCGTCCAGCATAGACCTTCCCTATGAAACCAACGGTTTTGTGCCTGACCCGCTTTGGAAAAAAATTTCTCGGATGCAGGGCTGGTATGACGGAGACACGGCAAATTTTTCCATTGGCCAGGGTGACCTATTGACCACTCCCCTGCAGATCTCCCGGATGGTAGCGGCTTTTGCCAATCAGGGAACTTTGGTTACGCCTTATTTGGTTAAATCCATCGCGGGAGTTGAAGTAGAGGTCAAGCGCAGGAAGCGGATAAAAGTAGCGGTGAAGAAAGAGATCATAAATTATGTGCGCAAAGATATGTTAGGCACAATTAATGACCCACAAGGGACGGCCGGGTTATTGTCGGTTTTACCGGTAGCAGTAGCCGGTAAAACCGGCACCGCGCAGGCAGGAGGCAATCGTAACCATGGTTGGTTTGCCGGTTTTTTCCCTTATGAAAAGCCCAAATATGTGATCTGCGTTTTTTTAGAGAGCAACGGCTCCGGCCATATGGCCAGTATTTTGGCCAAACAAATTATTCAGGGTATGATTGACCAGAAGATATTATGAAAACAAAGCATTTTATTTTGATTATCGCGTTGATTATTTGTTTGATCAGCGTGCTTTCTATCTATAGCAGCAATTATCAGAAAGATACCCAGCCCTGGAAAACAATTTATCAGCGGCAGATCCTCTGGGTATTGATCGGCTTGCTGTTTTTCTTTCTTTCTTCTAATTTTAATTACCGCCGGCTCTGGGATGCGGTTTATATTTTTTACGGAGCAGTTTTACTGCTCTTGTTCTTAGTTTTTATTTTAGGGGTGATCCGCCTGGGCGCGCAGCGCTGGTTGAGCTTTGCCTGGTTTAATTTTCAGCCCTCGGAAACCGCCAAATTGGTCATGGCAATATTCCTGGCTAAATATTACAGTAAAAAATCACTTTACGACCTTTCCTCGCCGGTTAAAAATTTTGGCCTCTGGAAAGCGTTTATCCTCCCCTTTATTTTCGTTGCTATCCCGGTCGGTTTGATTATAGAACAGCCGGACCTGGGCAGCGGGTTGTTAGTAGTTTTCCTTTTTGTGGCGATCCTTTTTTTGGCCCAGGTGAAGATGCGCTATTTGGTGATGCTGATCACCTTGGCCCTGGTTGTGATGCCGATATTCTGGCATTTTTTGCGGGATTATCAGAAAGAACGGCTGATGGTTTTTCTTAATCCCAATATTGACCCTTTGGGCGCCGGATATACCGTGATCCAGGCCAGGATAGCGATTGGCTCCGGAGCGATTTTCGGCAAGGGCTGGCTTTCCGGCACGCAAAGCCAGCTGCATTTTTTACCGGAGGCGCACACGGATTTTATTTTTTCTTCTTTTGCCGAAGAGTGGGGGCTTTTCGGCTGCGTGATCCTGCTCGGGCTTTATTATTTATTGATCCGCAAGGGCATTAGCATTGCTTTGAAAACCGGGGATGATTTCGGCCGTTTACTGGCCATGGGGATTACCTTGATGCTGGGGATCCAGGTCTGCGTGAATATCGCTATGAACCTGGGCCTGGCGCCGATAGTGGGAGTGCCCTTACCTTTGATGAGCTATGGCGGCTCTTCTATGCTGGTAAGTTTCATCGCTTTGGGGATATTGGCGAACATTAGTAAAGAAAGAGGAGTGTTTTAGAGCATGATCAATGATATTTTAGCGGGAATAATGAAGCCGGGCAGGTACATCGGCAATGAGTGGAACGTCTTGCGTAAGCCATTCGCGGACGCGCAGGTCAAGTTCGCCCTGTGCTTTCCTGACCTTTATGAAGTCGGGATGAGCAATCTGGGGATGAGGATCATTTACGGGATCCTGAATAATTTACCGCTAGTGGTTTGTGAGAGGTTTTTTAGCGCGGCCCGCGACCTGGAAGAAAAACTTCGCCGCCAGAAACAGGAAATTTTCTCTTTAGAATCCCGGCAGCCGTTGAAAGAATTTGATATCATCGGTTTTTCTTTGGGGCACGAGCTTTTATATACCAATGTGTTGAATATCCTGGACCTAGGCGCGATCCCTTTAACGGCCAAATCAAGAGATAAGGATTTTCCCCTGGTGATCGCGGGCGGCCCTTGCGTTTTAAACCCTGAACCGCTGGCGGATTTCATTGACCTGTTTGTTATCGGAGAAGCGGAAGAGGCATTAGTAGAGCTGGTTTCTATTTTTGGCCGGCTGAAAAATGATTTTAAATCCGGTAAGATCAGCAAGGATGACTTATTGCGCGAATTATCGCTCGTGGAAGGTGTTTATGTGCCTGCGTTTTACGAAGTCCAATATTCTGCCCAAGGCAGGATCAGCGCGTTTATCGCCGCACCCGGCGCTCCGGCTAAAGTTAAAAAACGCGTGGTAAAGGATCTAGAGAATTCATATTTTCCCGTGAAATGGCTGGTTCCCTATATCCAGATCGTCCATGACCGGATCACCCTGGAAATCACCCGTGGTTGCCCCAATCGCTGCCGCTTTTGCCAGGCGCGCCAGCAATATTATCCTTTGCGGCTGCGTAGCCCCCAAAAAGTGTTTTCCTTGGCGCAGGAAGCGTATGCTGCTAGCGGTTATGAAGAATTTGCCTTGGCCGGCTTGTCCATGAGCGATTATCCTTATATCAGCCAACTGGTCCAAACCATGATCGATTATTTTAAGCCGTTAGGGGTGAGTGTTTCTTTGCCTTCTATAAAACCGAAAAACCTGGTCGGAGGGCTGTCGGCAATGCTCGCCAGCGTGAAAAAAACCGGGCTTACTTTCGCGCCGGAAGCCGGCTCAAAAAGATTACGCGATATTTTAGGTAAAGATTTTTCAGAAGAAGATTTTTTCCGCGGCCTGGATGAGTCATTCCAAGCCGGTTATCAGCACGTAAAATTATATTTTATGATCGGCATACCTCAGGAAGAAGATAAAGACCTGGATGCCTTGGCGGAGCTGGCCGCCACGGTCTCTCATCTGCGCAGAAAAACCGGGCAGCCGGCTGCCGGAGTAAACTTAAGCATTAACGCGCTGATCCCCAAGCCGTTTACCGCTTTTCAATGGTTTGGCATGGCGGATCAGGAAGAGTTTAAGCGTAAACAAGAGTACCTGAAAACAAAAATATACCGGCAGAAGAAAATTAAAGTTAATTTTCATAATTTAAAAATGAGTTATCTGGAAGGGATATTCAGCCGCGGCGACCGCCGGCTGGGTGAAGTGATCTTGCAGGCCTTTTTAAGCGGCTGCCGTTTTGACGCCTGGGAAGAACATTTAAAGTTTGAGCAATGGGAAGAGGCGTTTAAGAAAGTTGGCGTCAATCCCGGCTTTTATCTGCGGCAAATATCCCTGGATGAGATATTGCCCTGGGATTTTTTGGATATTGGCGTAGCCAAAGAAACGCTGGCGGAAGAATTTAATAAAGCCCACTTGTATTAGATGTATTGGGCGAAATACTGAGCTTCGCCAAAGGCGAAGCGAATGTAGAAAACTATTGCTCCGCAATGAGATAAGGAGTATACTAAGCAAAAATAGGAGGTACGATATGGCAAAATCAAAGGGTCTATCCTTATCTAGCCAGGGCCTAAGTTACAAATTAAAAATCGCCTTTTCTTTGATGTCTATCCTGCCTTTGCTGGTCTCGATGTACCTGGTTTCAAATTACATCCTTCCTAAGGTCGGCATTAAGCCGGATATTACTATTTCCCTGCTGGTGAGTATTTTTGTGGCGGTCCTTGGTTTTTTCCTGATCAAGGACATTTTTGACCGTATTCTTTCCGTGAGCACGGAAGCCAAATTGATTGCTGCCGGAGACATCAGCCGCAAGATAGAAAAAGACCGTCCGGATGAGGTCGGCGACTTAAGCGAGGCCCTTAATCAATTGACCAGCCGTATCCGGCTGAATATGGATGAGCTGAAAAATTACGGGGAAAAGACCTCGCAGATAAATTTTGAGATCCAAAAACGCGTGTTGGTGCTTTCCAGCTTATTGCAGATCAGTTCTTTGATCACCCAGGGCGCCCGGCTGGATGATATCTTGCGCCTGATCGCGGAAAAATCGCGGCTGATGGCGAATTCCGAGCTTTCTTTTCTTTTTTTCCGGCCCGAAGGCAAGGAGGATTTTTCCCTATCGGTGGTCGATGGCTTAAATACCAATGAAATGCTGAAAATAAAGATCCTTCCTTATGAAGAGATCTTCAACCGTTTTACGAAGATCAATAAGCCGCTGGTCGTGGACAGAAACAACCGCTTAATGGAGCCGCTGAAACAGGATTTCATCCGTAAGTTCCCCGGCCTGAGCAATGTTTTGGCCTTTCCGGTTTTCCTGAAAGGCAGGGTGGTCGCGGTTTTTGGCGTGGCCAATAATAAAGATGATTTTATTTATACTAAAGATGACCTGGAAATGCTGGATGTTTTTTCCAAACAGGTGGCCATTGCCGTGGAAAACGATCTGCTTTTGCACCGCGTGGAGCGCTTGGAGATCAAAGACGCGCTTACCGGATTGTATAACCAGAGTTTTATCCGCAGCCGGCTGCAGGAAGAGATCAAGCGGGCGATCAGCTATCAGCGGCCCTGCGCGCTCATCCTTTTGAACGTGGATAATTTTTCTGATTTCCACAATAATTTCGGTTCGTTAGAGGCGGAATCGGTTTTAAAACGGCTGGCTTCTTTGGTTCGCGACTCAGTTACGGATATTGACCGCGTGGCCAGGTTCGGCGACAATGAATTTGCCATTGTCCTGCCGGAAAAGAATAAGCGTACAACCTTGGAAGTGGCGGAAAATATCCGTAAAAAAATTGAATCCGCTTTTGATAAAGAACAGGACCTGCAGCGCCGGATCACGGTTTCCGGCAGCGTAAGCGAAAACCCGCTGGACGGCATTAACGCCGAAGAATTAATTGATAAAGCCAAGGCGCTGTTGAACGTTGCCAAAGAGCAAGGCAAGAACAGGATCGTCGTATAAATATGCCGTTAAGAAAACTCATTAATAAAGAACTGGGGCAGTTATTGATCGAGCGCGGCCTGATCAATCAGCACCAATTGGAAAAGGGGCTCGCCCTGCAAAAAGAAAAAGGCGGCTTGATCGGCGAGATCCTGGTCGGGCTGGGTTATGTTAAAGAAGAAGATATCGCCCAGGCGCTTACCGCGCAATACGGCTTTCCTTATCTGCCTTTGGCCAATTACGAGATCAGCTCCGACAGTATCAGCATTATTCCCTCCAGAGTTGCCCGTCAGTATATGCTGATTCCGATTGACCGGATCGGCAATAACCTTACCCTGGCTATGTCCAACCCCTTGAACCTGGCCGCGATCGAAGATATTGAAATGCTCACTAATTGCAATGTGCAAACTTTTGTTTCCACTTCTACCGATATCAAGAAAGCCATAGAGAGGTATTATAAGGAATGATCTTATTAAAGGACCGGCTTAAGCAGCTGTTGATCGATAATCGTCTGCTCACTCAGGAACAGCTTGACCGGGCCCTGGAAATCCAGAAAGAAAAAGGCGGCCGTTTAAGCGATATATTAGTTAATGAAAAGATTATTGAAGAAGGCCAGCTGGCCTCGGTTTTAAGCCAGGGACTGGGCCTGCCTTTAATTGATCTGAAGCGTTTTAAAATTGACCATGAAATAGCCGAGATCATTCCTTCTCATATCGCCCGGCATTACCAGATCGTCCCGGTTTCTAAAATGGGCGATACCGTTACCCTGGCCATGGCTGACCCGCTGAATATCTTTGCTATTGATTACGTCAAGACGCTCACCGGTTATAAAATTAACCCGATAATTTCCTCCGGACAGGATATCGCTCAGGCGCTGATCCTGTCTTATCCTGACTCGGCCAAAGATCAGATTGAAGGCCTGATGAAGGAAATGACAGTTTCTTCCATTGAGTTGATCAAAGAAGAGAGGGATATCCTGCCTTCAGACGCGGAATTATCGTGCATCAGCCGCGAAGCGCCGGTAGTAAAGATCGCCAACGCGATCTTTGAAGAAGCGGCCAAGAAAAAGGCATCGGATATTTTGATCGAGCCATTGGAAAAAAAGATCCGGGTGCGCTTGCGCGTTGACGGCGTGTTGCAGGAAAGCCCGGCCCCGCCGAAAAATATGCACGCTGGCATAATTTCCCGTATTAAAGTAATGGCGGATATGGATATTGCCGAGCACCGCCTGCCGCAGGACGGGCGTTTCAAGGCCAATATCGCCAACCGCAGCATTGATTTCCGCGTTTCTATCCTGCCGTCAAATTTAGGGGAGAAAGCGGCGATCCGTATTCTGGATAAATCCGTAAATATACTGGATATTGAAAAGCTCGGGCTTAGCCAGGGGATCGTAGAAAAATTAAAAAAGGTCTCCGCCCTGCCGCACGGAATGATCCTGGTCTGCGGGCCGACCGGCTCAGGCAAGACCACGACGCTGTATTCCGTATTAAAGTTAGTGGCCAGCCCGGAAAAAAACCTGGTTACGGTTGAGGACCCGGTAGAATTCCAGCTGGAGGGAGTCAATCAGGTAACCGCGCGTCCGGAGATCGGGCTCACCTTTGCCGCGGCCCTGCGCTCAATCTTAAGGCAGGACCCGAATGTGATCATGATCGGCGAGATCCGCGATTATGATACGGTGGATATTGCCATCAAAAGCGCCCTAACTGGGCATTTGGTTTTATCGACTTTACATACCACCACTGCTTCGGGCGCCACCGTGCGTTTGATCAATATGGGCGTTGAGCCCTATTTGATCAATTCTTCTTTGATCGCGGTAATGTCCCAGCGGCTGGTGCGCAAGGTCTGCTCGCATTGCGCGGAAAAATATTTATTGAGCGATGATATTGCTTCTGCTTTAAAATTAAGCGATGAGCATAAAAAGTTGCAATTCTTAAGGCCAAAGGGATGTCCGCGTTGCTTTAATACCGGCTATAACGGCAGGATCGCTATTGCCGAGGTCTTGATACTTACTCCGCAGGTAAAAGAATTGATCCTGGCCCGCAGCCAGGAGCATGTAATTAAAAACCAGGCGCGCAAAGAGGGAATGAGTACTTTGCGCGAAGAGGGTTTGGCTGCGGCGATCAGCGGCCAGACCACCATCGAAGAGGTCCTGCGCGTGACCGCGCCGGACGAATGACGATATAAAATATGCAGGCATTAAGAGAAAGTATAATTGAGATCTTATTGCAGAGTAAGAAATTGACCCAGGCCCAGCTGGAACAGGCCCTGATTGTGCAAAAAGAAAAAAGCCTGCCCTTAAAAAAAGTTTTGGTTGACTCCGGCTATATCAGCGAAGATCTGCTTTTGTCGCTGATCTCAAAACAGCTCTATATTCCCACTTTGCACCTGACTAAATTTAAATTTGATAAAGAGGTCGTGGACTTGATCCCTGAGCGTATGGCCAAGCTTTATAATGTGATCCCGCTTTCGCGCATCGGCAACACCCTTACTGTGGCAATGTCTGACCCTTTGAACATTTTCGCTTTGGATGACCTGCGCGGCCACACGAATTGTAATATAGATACGGTTTTGGCTCCGGAAGCCCAGATCGCCAAGGCAATTGACAGTCAGTATAGCGCCGGCCAGGCGCAAAACATTCAAGACATGCTTAATGAAGGCGTCCAGCCGTTGGCCGGGGGAAAGCCGGCAGTAGAAATATTCCGGCCTGATGAGATTGATCTCAGCGTAAGTATTAAGGAAAGCGAGAATCCGCCGATCGTCAAGTTAGTTGATCTGATGCTTACCGAGGCCTTGAATAAAAGGGCCTCGGATATCCATATTGAGCCGGAAGAAGATATCCTGCGCGTGCGCTACCGCATTGACGGCGCGCTGCACGATTTTTTCCGCGTGCCCAAGGCCAACCAGAATGCCGTGCTTGCCCGTTTGAAAATCATCTCTAACCTGGATATTACGGAAAGCCGCGTTCCGCAAGACGGGAGGTTTAAGGTAAGGGCGGAAGGCCGGGAGGTGGATTTCCGCGTTTCCGCGCTGCCCACTACTTTTGGCCAGAAATTTGTCCTGCGGCTTCTGGACAAGGCCAGCTTATCCATCGGCTTGGACAAGTTAGGATTTTCCCAGCGGCAGTCGCAAATCTTTAAAGAAGCGATTGCCAAGCCGTTCGGCATGATCTTGGTGACCGGGCCCACCGGCTCGGGAAAATCCACTACGCTTTATTCTGTCTTAAACCAGCTGAATACTCCGGAGAGGAACATTATCACTATTGAAGACCCGGTAGAATATCAGGTGGAAGGGATCACGCAATTACAGGTAAAACCGGAGATCGGCCTGGATTTTGCCAGCGGCCTGCGTTCAATCTTAAGGCAGAGCCCGGATGTGATCATGATCGGCGAGATTCGTGACCCGGAAACCGCGGACATCGCGGTAAAAGCGGCGTTAACCGGGCAGTTAGTACTTTCCACTCTACACACTAATGACGCGGTTTCCAGCATTACCCGTTTGATCGATATGAATGTGGAGCCGTTTTTAGTGGCTTCCAGCGTGGTCATGCTTTGCGCGCAGCGGCTGGCTCGCAAGGTTTGCCATAAGTGCCGCGAAGAAGTAGCGGTGCCGGATGATTATTTAAAAAAGATCGGCTTTACCGGTAAGACAAAATTTTACCTCGCCGCCGGATGCAAATATTGCAACCAGACCGGATTTTATGGTAGAATAGCTATTTTAGAAGCGTTGATGATTGATGATCCGATCCGGGAGATGATCATGAAAAAGGACTCAATTGATAAGATCAGGAAGTATGCCATAGATAAATGCGGCATGCAGACATTAAGGTACGACGCTTTTGAAAAAGTGCGCAGCGGGCTCACCACATTGGAAGAGGCGATCAGGATAACTACCCAGGACTAATAAGGAGAACAATGTACGAATCCAACCGGGTTTTGTTGATCAACGACGAGGAACAGATCTCAGTTTTTT
>Ga0066640_10002594_pt1 | contig 10837 bp, 13 predicted proteins | sample CryGeyCG2114_020_2_FD_59505 | JGI IMG/M metagenome (GOLD analysis project Ga0066640, IMG submission 59505) | Groundwater microbial communities from aquifer - Crystal Geyser CG11_big_fil_rev_8/21/14_0.20 | ecosystem: Environmental > Aquatic > Deep subsurface > Groundwater | place: USA: Utah... | reverse complement strand
CATCAGGATGGCAAATAACCGCCACACAAGCGCCCAAAAGCTCAGGACGTGTAGTCATAATTTCTAATTTACGGGACGAATATCCCTTCCCCCTAGAGGGGGGAAGGTTAGGATGGGGGTGTTCCCCGTTAAGGGGAATTTTATCCTCATTTTCCAGATAATATAAAATAGTCTCAAGAACACCTTCTAAATTAGTAAAGACCTGATTATTCCAAAAACGCAATACTCTATAGCCTTCATTATTTAAAAATTCAGTTCTCTTAGTATCATAATCAACCTGCTCGGCGTGTTGACCACCATCAAGTTCTAATACAAGATGTTTATCAAGACATATGAAATCTGCAATATACTTGCCGCCCATCGGATGTTGCCTACGGAATTTGTAGCCACCCAACTGCTTACCTCTTAAGCCCTGCCAAACCTTCTTTTCGGCTTCAGTTGCATTATTACGTAAATCCCTTGATCTTTCAGTCAGTTCACCCCCACCCTGACCCTCCCCCCTCAAGGGGGAGGGTAATTGAGGCTCACCCTCCAAACCAAAATGTAAATAGTTCTTCTGGCTTGGCATTTCCTTATCTTCAACTTCAGCCTGCGCAATAGCGGTCTGGTCGACAGGATCCCAAAGCATAGGCTGCAACTTACGATAAGCACGCTCTTTGTTATAAAGGTCAATAAACGACATTTGCGAAATGCGGCGGCTATCCTCACTTATTGTGTGATATTCCTGTTTCCAATCCACAGAAAGGGCGATAGATTCAAACAAAGCTCTAAAGTCACGTCTGGCCTCTTCCGACACGCCTTCACAAAGCTCAATAAAAGCCTCTCGACTCATATCGGTTGCGCGGACTTTTTTAACTTTTTCCACCAGGCGTTCAGTCGGCAAACCATTATCGTCAAACCCCATAGGATAAAACACGGTTTTACCCGCCATTCTCTGATAACGCGCCACAAAATCCGCTTGCGTGTACGAAAACACATGCCCCATGTGAAGAAGCCCTGAAACTGTCGGTGGCGGAGTGTCTATAACATATGTGTTTTCACGAGATTCACTCTCATCCCAAGCATAAACACCTTTTTCTTCCCATGCCTTTTGCCAACGTTTTTCAGTCTCTTTATGATCGTAATTTTTAGGTAGTGGCTTCATTATTTTTTCCAAAATATGCTTAAAATCACAAATGTCATTCTGAACGTTAGTGAAGAATCTAAAAAAGACCCTTAGCAAAAGCTCAGGATGACACTCAGATAAAAGTATTAATAATATCTTGAAAAGGTTTTTAGCGCTTTAGGAACATCTTTTCAATGATTTTATAATCCAAAACCTCCTACTTGTATCACAGGCCCAAGAGGAATAGTCAGAACACCTTCATATTCTATATCATCTGCAATACCATTTGCGGGATTTCGGACATATGCATCAAATAAATCTTTCTTTTCTCTGGCAACAAGAATCTTTACATTACCATCTTCATAGAAAATACCCACTTCAATATCATTATCAATATTCTCCTCTAAAAAATATTGATCTATTATATATTTATTTTGTTCATAAACCCCACCTTCATCATATACTCCTCCGATACGAACCAATTCATTTTGGATTTTGATACCAGTTCCATTTTCAATACTTTCGGGGGTAAATATTCCATCTATATCATACACATGAAAAAATAAGGCAGGTTCAATTCTAGAGTGCTGTATATCAGTAGATGGCCCAACATATAAATTTGCCACAACCCATCAATCTCACTTTAATTACAAAAATGAGCTTTATAGCAGACGATTGTAAGTTTTCAAGAACAAAAGTAATGTTTTTGGAACTTAGTGGCGTTTTTTTAATTATAGTTAATATACTGACTAACCATGCATATGTTGATTTGGAGAATGAACGGATATATCATCAACTTGCATCTCCTCTATCTGAGCAACAACCAGAGCACTAAGATTATTATCATTAATATATTGATCAAATTCTGTAGAATTGTCGAAAACGCATAAAATAACGCACCTTCCCAATTTCTCCGTTATTTTCTCTCCCTCTTCACCATATGCAAAATTATTAATTATATACAACAACTTATCGTTATAAATTTGTGACGTCGCATTTCCATTGGATCCTAAATCATTTTCCTGATTAGAAGCATGAATTAATTCTGTAATATCGTACCCAATAAACCATATTGGCTCCTGATCATCTTCTTGGCCGCCAGCCATATTATCACTACTTACTTCCGCTTCACCATTTCTTCCAAGTGCCATACTTCAAGCCTTTTCCCTTTAAACAAAACATTCACAGTTGCCAGCGTTCCTCCTTCATGTTACTAATCACATGCAACTAACAACTCGTAAACAGCATGAATAAACTCAAAATAGCAACGGCACAAGCAAATTTCTCAGTAGGCGACCTACAAGGCAACTTTGAAAAAATATCTAAACTACAAAAAGATGCATCAAGCAAAAACGCAGACCTCCTGATTTTATCAGAAATGGCAATAACCGGCTATCCGCCGGAAGATCTTGTGTTGCGCCCTGACTTTCAGGACAAAGCAATAAAAATAGTGCACGATCTAGCCGCTCTCACAAAAAAAGATACCGCAATTCTGGTAGGCGGACTATGGCGCGAGGGTGATAAAATATATAATGCCGCATTCTTATTGGATAACGGCAAAATAGAACATGTAATATGCAAGCACGATCTGCCAAATTACGGTGTTTTTGATGAAAAGCGTGTATTTGCAACACCACCCATCCCCTCTCCTGTCGAGTTTAGAGGCGTAAAACTAGGTATTATGATATGTGAGGATATGTGGAATTTAAAAACAGCGCCAAGGCTTAGTAAAGAAGGAGCGGAAATACTCATATCACTAAATGCCTCTCCACTTGAGACAAACAAGCAAAATCGCCGCGTTCAAACAGCGACTATAACAGTAAAAGACTCAAAAATCCCACTTATATACGTAAACCAGATAAACGGGCAGGATGATTTGGTGTTCGATGGCGGTTCATTTATCATGGAAGCAAATACCGACATAGCCTTCCAACAGCCTTTTTGGCGTGAGGATATAGCTTTTACTAACTGGAAGAAAAAAGATGACATCTGGACTTGTGAGAGCAAGCAAAAATCAGAACTTCCCGACAAAATGACTAATATATATGAAGCCTTACGCTTAGGGTTACGCGATTATGTTAATAAGAACGGATTCCCCGGAGTGGTCATCGGCATGTCAGGTGGAATAGACTCGGCCTTAACCGCGGCAATTGCAACGGAAGCACTTGGCAAAGATAAAGTCCGCCTTGTTATGCTACCTTCAAAATATACCTCAAAGGAAAGTTTAGACGATGCCAAAGAATGCGCCGACTTACTTGGAATAAAAATTGAATCAATCCCTATCAGCGAAAGTGTTACAACATTAGAGCAAACACTTGCCGATACATTTTCCGGCAAAGACCCTGACCTGACCGAAGAAAACATGCAATCACGCATTCGCGGACTAATACTAATGGCTATCAGCAATAAGTTTGGCCATATGGTGTTAACCACTGGAAACAAATCCGAAATGGCAGTGGGCTACGCCACATTATATGGAGATATGTGCGGCGGCTACAACATCTTAAAAGATATTTATAAAACCGAAGTTTTCGAGCTTGCAAAATGGATTAATAAGAGGAAAAAAGCAATTCCCGACAATATAATTTCTAAACCACCATCGGCCGAGCTTCGCCCCGATCAAAAGGACGAAGATTCTCTCCCGCCTTACGATGTTTTAGATGACATTCTCATCCGCCTGATAGAAAAGCGTCATAGCAGCAAACAGATAGCTGAGCATGGCTATCCGATTGAATTGGTAGAAAAAGTAGCAAATCTTGTCAGATTCTCCGAATATAAAAGACGCCAGTCTCCTCCGGGAGTTAAGCTTACCGATCTGGCATTCGGGCGCGATCGCCGTTATCCAATAACAAGCTCATATGCGTTATAATAAATATTTGATTTATTATAAAAAATTCTGCAAACTCCTTTAAAAAGAAAGAGGAGAATAATATGCGCGAAAACTCCAATTCAAACCACACCACTTTACTTCGAAACCCTTTAGAAGAAGTGGCAAACGAAGATAGAGAAATATATAATAGCAAACAAAATGATATTGAAACTATCTTGCGTATATTATTCCGCGAAGATACTGCCGGTGATTATACAATAAACGAAGATTTGTATCATACACTAAAAGCAATAGAAGAAGCCGATGAAAAAACTCTTAGTGAAAATTTCACCACAGCAGATTACGAAATGATCAAAGACATAAAAGAATTTATGGAATCAGATTTATGGAAAAAATTTATAGTAAAGGTCAATGAGTCAGATGAATATCTTGAAAAACACAGAACTCGTTTTTCAGAAAGAGGTTTCCGACATGCTACAAAAGCCCTAAGAGAGTTTTTAAATAAAACAAACTCCAACGAATTAAACTGCATAACATACCATCTTGGATGCTGTTTTGAGCTACCCACTCTAATAGACAACCTCGAGTCATCCATCGACAATATTATTGAAACTCTATCGCAACCATATGTTCTCAGGCAAATAAAAAGCAGTTCACCTCAAGGATACGAGCTAAGAATAAAAATTCCAAAGAAATTATTAATCCCCTCAGAGATAACAGATCCAGATAAAACGGAACAAGACTTAGATAACACTGAACAAAAAGTTTTTTATACAAAAGAAAAAGTTTTTCACTATGAGCTAGGGAAATTACTCACAGAAGACCAAAAGGATGAGTACAATAATGCAATGGAAAAACTAATAAGTGGCGAATCAGAGCCACTTGAAAATTTTCTTGAGAATAATCCTGCCCTGATGTTTTATATAGAGGATAATCTTTATATAATAGAGATATTAGCCAGATATAATTACGAGGGAACTTATCAAAAGAACCCCGATAATATAACTAATGACAAATTAGATGCTAAAATAAGCAGTTTTTCGTGGAATACTATACTTGTAACAGACAGAGAAAAGGATCAAAAACGTTCACTCCCTCAAGGAAAGCCTAACCGCTCTTTGTCCGAAGTATCTGATGCTACATCAGTATCATTATTATCACCTGATGGCCCAACTCCATTCATCTCAGCCGCAAACACTAAATCAATGCCACCGCTAGGACTAGGAGGCTCACAAAAATATTAGAAAAGTTATCTGGCGAAACTTTTAACGATAAAATCAAATATTTCTTCGGGCTCAACCATTCGCCCCTCTCCCATCTCACCGCAGGCCAGCTCACCACTTGCGGGGCCAATAATCTGAGCGCCATCGGCCTTAATAGTTTTAACATTGCGTTGCACGGCCTTGTTCTCCCACATTCTAACATTCATGGCAGGTGCCACGAATATCGGCTTGTCAGATGCAAGTAAAACAGTGCTTGCCAGATCATTTGCCATACCGTTGGCCATTTTAGCTATAATATCTGCGCTGGCAGGCGCTACAATAATACAATCAGACTCTCTGGACAACCTTATATGCCCCATCTCGGTTTCATCTTTTAAAGAGAAAACATCAGAATAAACCTGATTTTCACTAATGGACGCTAGTGCAAGAGGTGTAACAAACTGCTGGCCTGCGCTTGTTAATATACATGTAACGTTATGTCCGTTTTTTCTAAACAAACGAATAAGATCAAGGCTTTTATAAGCTGCAATGCTTCCGGTTATAATTAAAAGAATTTTCTTTTTATTCGCCATGCTGTATCCTAAAAACACTATTTATTTATTTTCGGATAATACTATATGCGATCGGTAAAAACCACTTTTATAACTATTTTCCTTATATTATCATTCGTTTTTTGCGCTAATGCGGAAGAAATTCTTTCAATAAAAAAGCAAGATGGGCAAATAGTCTCATTTAATATTGAAATTGCAAACACCCCCGGGCAGAGAAGGCAGGGCCTGATGTATAAAAAACAAATGCCGGAAGATTATGGAATGTTATTTATATTTAAAAAACCCAAGGTCATTGAAATGTGGATGAAAAACACATATATACCGCTAGATATGCTGTTTATTGGTGAGGATAATGAAATCAAAACTATCGCTAAAAATACCACACCCGAATCATTAAATACTATATCATCCGGAACAGATGCTATTGCAGTGCTTGAAATAAACGCTATGATAACTGATAAACTAGGAATCGCTGTAGGCGATATAATTATCGAACCGAATTTAGGTAAAGATGGGCAAGACAAGTAATAAAAACTTCACATTAATCCACAACCTCCTTTTGCTGTTAATATTTACCTTAGCTTTATGGGTTTATGGACTTACTGTATTTGTAGGAAGCATCCCTAAAATTGAAAATATTGATGATACAACCGAAACTGACGGAATAGTAATATTGACCGGCGGCAGCAATCGTCTTGATACTGCGATAAAATTATTAAATGAAGGCAAAGCAGAAAAACTTCTTATATCGGGCGTGGGGCAGGAATCCAACCTTGCAAGCATACTTATTCTGTCAGGAGAGCTTCCCGATAATATCGTAGATTTGCTTGATAAAATAGAGCTGGGATATGAAGCTCAGGATACTATGGGCAATGCCGAAGAAGCTTTAAAATGGGTGAACGAAAATAACTATAAAAGCATTCGCCTTGTAACCGCTAATTACCACATTAACCGCTCTATGACTGAGTTTGCAAAGCTCATGCCGCATATAAAAATCATCCCCAATCCCGTAATGCCTAATGAACTTATACTTGATAACTGGTGGCAACACGGGCCATCGAAAAAATTACTTGTTATTGAATATAACAAATTCCTTGTTAGCCAAATAACGAGATTGTTCAAATGATTCTTATCCGGTCTCTTTTATTTAACATAACCTTTCCGTTATGGACAATAGCGGTATCAATTCTTTGCTCTCCTGTTCTTCTTACAGGAGATTATAAAAAAATTGCATTTGTCGGCCGCCTATGGGCGAACGGCACACTCTTTATGCTCAGAATATTATGCGGCATCAGCTATGAAATACGAGGAAGGGAAAATATTCCCGATATTCCCTTCATTATCGCATCAAAGCATCAATCAGCATGGGATACCGTTATTTTTCTAAAACTACATAACAACCCTGCCTATATATTAAAAAAAGAATTACTTAAAATACCGTTTTTCGGCATATATTTAAAAGGCCTGAAAATGATACCCATAGATAGAGAAGGTGGGAGTAAAGCCTTAAAGCAAATGCTTAATGATGTAAAAGAACGACTCTCAAATAACCGTACTATTGTAATTTTCCCCGAGGGCACAAGAACAGCGCCAGGCGATAAAACATCTTATCAACCGGGTGTAGCGTTTATATATAAAGACATAGAAAATCCGATAGTTCCGGTTGCGCTAAACTCCGGTTTATACTGGGGAAAAAGTTCATTTATTAAAAAGCCAGGCAAAATAATATTAGAATATTTACCTCCGATTAAAGAAGGGTTAGACAGAAAGTCATTTACAAAAACTTTAGAAAATGCGATTGAAGAACCTAGTAAAAAGTTACAAAACGGTTAGAGCAAATGAGTGATAAAATTAAATTATCAATAATAATACCCGTCGCGTCATGGGATGAATCATGGCACTGTCTTATCGATGATTTAAAGATCACAGAAGGTAAATCTGAAATTATATTCGTCACTGAAAAAGAAGATGAATTTCCTCAATGGCCGGATATAAAAGAGCAGCTAAAAGCCTGCAACCCTTCAAATATAACCGCCCCATCCGGCAGAGCTAAATCAATGAATGCCGGAGCAGAAATTGCAAAAGGTGATTTTTTATGGTTTTTGCACGCAGATTCGAGATTTCCCGAAGAGAGTTTCAAGCTATTACTAAAAAACATAGAGGAAAAACCGGACAGCCTGCATTATTTCAAACTCCGATATGCTAATGACGGTCCGCCTCTTATGTTCATAAATGAACTTGGTGCCAATATACGTTCATCGGTTTTTAAAGTTCCTTTCGGCGATCAGGGTTTTTGCATTAAAAAATCATTATTTGAAAAACTCGGCAAATATAATGAGCAAGTAGAATTTGGTGAAGACCATCTTTTCGTTTGGCAGGCTCATCAAAACAAAGTCCCCCTTGCCAAAATTCAATCCCCCCTTATTACAAGCGCTAGAAAATATAATTCTTACGGCTGGACCGAACTTACAATTGAAAACCAGTGCAAGTGGATAAAGCAGGCAATGCCCGAGTTTAAAAAACTAATAAAGCTAAAGAAATCATGAGTTGCAAATAAGCAACATACAAATTCTCCATAAAAGAATTTAAAACTAGTCTTTGAACAGTGCTTTTATATATGCTAAAGTAAGTATATAAGGTTTTTGTGCAAAAATAATAGTTTATACCATGATCAAAGTACGCATCGGCATTATATCCGCAGTGTTTGCTATTTTAATTAGTGTAAGTTCAGCTTCTTATGCCAATAGCAAATACGCATCTTTAGTTATCGACGCTGATACAGGCGTTGTCCTCCATCAGGAAAATGCGGGGAAAGTCCGCTATCCGGCATCTTTAGTTAAAATGATGACCCTTTATCTTACATTTCAGGCGTTAGAAAGCGGCAAGCTTTCAATGGATCAAAAAATACGTGTTTCCGCACATGCCGCCGGCCAACCTCCAAGCAAACTAGGGCTTAGAAGTGGGCAATATATAAAAGTTCGCGACGCTATTTTAGCCATTACAATAAAATCAGCTAATGACGCTGCCGTAGTTCTTGCAGAGGCCGTTGGCGGAAGTGAGTGGCAGTTTGCCAACTTGTCTAATAAAATGGCAAAAAAACTCGGTATGAACAACACAACATACAGAAATGCATCGGGATTACACGACAGAAAACAAAAAACAACCGCATATGATGTAGCCAGACTAGCCGTAGCCCTTCGTAGGGATTACCCTAGATTCTACCATCTTTTTGACCGCACTCAGTTTTATTTTAATGGCAAATTATATCGCTCACACAACAGAGTTTCAATGAGTTATCGTGGCGCTGACGGCCTTAAAACAGGATATATCAGAGCATCAGGATTTAATCTTGCAACCTCAGCAAGGCGCAGTGGGCGCAGCGTAGTAGGCGTAGTATTAGGCGGAAGAAGCACAAAAAGCCGTGACCGCCATATGACAAAGCTGCTTGATCAGTCTTTCTATAAAATGGCTATGGGCAACTCAACAGGAGCCGTAATGCAGACAGCCTCAACTCCTACGCCACATTTAAAACCACGCAATAAATCACAAGCTAATTTCAGTAGCGATGCTCCAAAGCCATTGCTAAAACCTACAGCTAGCCTGCCGATGCTTATAGCGTCTAATTAATTCTTCTTAAAATTATAAGGATAGCTAAAAGAAAACTAAGCCACTCCGGCTCTTAATATGTCATGAATATGGATTACACCAACAGGTTTTTTATCGTTTAAAACAAACAGGTTGGTTATTGCGCGCTCTTCCATTGTGCTTAATGCAGCGCTTGCAAGTTCATTTTCCTTTGCGGTCTTCGGGTTTTGCGTCATAATTTCTTCAACTTTACGCCCCGTAATGTCAGACGACATATGGCGACGCAGGTCACCATCAGTTATAATTCCAAGCAAATCACCGGAATCATCCACCACCCCAACGCACCCCAGGCTTTTTTTAGTCATTATTATAAGCGCCTCAGACATCATACTACCATGCTCTATAAGGGGCAACGAAACGCCCTTGTGCATCAGGTCTTTTACCTTTATAAATGCCGCGCCAAGCTTGCCGCCCGGATGGAATACGTTAAAATCATCATTACTAAACCCACGTTTATCAAGCAATGCAACTGATATAGCGTCACCTAAAGCTAACATCATAGTTGTAGAAGTTGTCGGGGCATTAACCGCGCAAGCCTCAGGCACGGCAGGCAATATCAGAGCAACATCGGCGGCATCTACCAAAACGGAAGTATTACGCCTAACCATTCCGATAAGCGGAATAGAAAAACGATTACAATAGCTTATAATGTCTTTAAGTTCAGCCGTCTCGCCTGAATTTGAAAGCAGGATAACAGCATCATTTTTAGTAATCATCCCAAGATCGCCATGACTAGCCTCACCCGGATGAACGAACATAGCAGGAGTGCCTGTAGATGCCATTGTCGCGGCAATTTTTCTTGCGACATGGCCGCTCTTGCCCATACCGCTTAATATCACACGCCCTTTGATAGAATCAAGAAGATCGACGGCATTGACAAAAGCATCATCAAGCCAATCCTCAAGAGCTTTCAAGCCCTCAATTTCAGTTTCAAAAACACGTTTTGCCGATTGGATGTAATTATGTGTCATAGTTAGATTTTTATTATCATTCCTGCGAAGGCAGGAATCCATTGTTTACTTAAGTAATTACTTCGAATAAATCTTTCCACTCAGGGTTATTTTCAATAATAACTCTAAGCTTCCAGTTCCTTTTCCATTTTTTAATATTTTTCTCTCGCTTTATCGCCTCATTTATATCATGAAATACTTCATAATAGACAAGTTTATCAACATTGTATTTACTTGTGAATCCTTCATATATCTTATTCTTATGCTCCGACACACGTTTTACAATATCATTACAAACACCTGTGTATAAAGTGCCATTTTGTCCACTTGCTAAAATATAAACGTAATAATTTTTCATTATACGGTGGATCCCTGCCTTCGCAGGGATGACAATATAATAACAAAAGAAAAGAGTCTAGAGATTTTAAACCACTAGACTCTAAACTCTTTATTATAAAGACCTGATTAGCTTGCCTTAGCTATAAGGCCTTTTTCAATGTCCTTGCGAACAGCTTTGGCTGAGGCAACCATAG
>Ga0066640_10002586_pt1 | contig 10851 bp, 8 predicted proteins | sample CryGeyCG2114_020_2_FD_59505 | JGI IMG/M metagenome (GOLD analysis project Ga0066640, IMG submission 59505) | Groundwater microbial communities from aquifer - Crystal Geyser CG11_big_fil_rev_8/21/14_0.20 | ecosystem: Environmental > Aquatic > Deep subsurface > Groundwater | place: USA: Utah... | reverse complement strand
GGTTGCAGTTAACCATAATCGTTTCATACCCTGCTTCTTGCAAGGCATATACGGCGTGTACGCAGCAATAGTCAAATTCAATACCCTGGCCGATACGGTTGGGGCCTCCACCTAAGATAATTATTTTATTTTTATCAGAAGGATCTGCTTCACACTCTGCGTCATTTATGCCGTCTCCCTCATAGCAGCTATACATATAAGGAGTTGCCGATTCAAACTCGGCAGCGCACGTATCTACACGCTTATAAACAGGTAAGGCTCCTGATTTTTGGCGGGCATTGGTGATTTCAGGCTCTTTTTTGCCGAGTAGTTTTGCAATTCTCTTATCGGAAAAGCCAAGTTTTTTGAATTTTACCCATGTTTCCTTGTCTTTTGGCAGGCCTGCTTTCTTAATCTCTTCTTCAGCGTCAATAATATTCTTTATCTGCTCTAAAAACCATGGATCAAATTTGGTAATATCCTGAATATCCTGGAAGCTAACATTCTGACGAATAGCTTGCGCTATAACCCTTAGCCTATCGGGAGTTACTCTGGCAAGAGACGCACGGATTGTGTCAATATCCTCGCCTATTTCAATTTCATCGAGTCCACAAAGGCCTGTTTCCATTGAGCATAGAGCCTTTTGTAGTGATTCGGCAAAGTTTCTACCGATTGCCATAGCTTCGCCCACCGACTTCATTGCTGAGGTGAGGTTTGGCTCTGTTCCTTTGAATTTTTCAAAGTTAAAGCGAGGAATTTTAGTTACTACATAATCTATAACGGGTTCGAAAGATGCAGGCGTTACTTCCGTGCAGTCATTTCTTATTTCGTCTAATGTATAGCCGACGGCTAGTTTTGCGGCAACTTTTGCAATAGGAAAGCCGGTAGCTTTTGATGCCAGGGCAGAAGAGCGCGATACACGTGGGTTCATTTCGATAACAACAAGGCGTCCGTCTTTAGGATTAACGGCAAATTGTACGTTCGAGCCGCCGGTATCAACACCTATTTCACGCAATACGGCAAGTGATGCATTACGCATAATCTGATATTCTTTGTCGGTAAGGGTTAGGGCAGGGGCAACTGTTATACTGTCGCCTGTATGCACACCCATTGGGTCGATATTTTCAATGGAGCATATAATAATGCAGTTGTCAGCACTATCGCGCACCACTTCCATTTCATATTCTTTCCAACCGATGATGGATTCGTCTATCTGTACTTCGTTAGTTGGAGATGCTTCTAATCCGCTTTTTATAATCGCTTCGAATTCTTCGCGGTTATATGCGACGCCACCACCTGAACCACCCATGGTAAATGATGGTCTGATAATCGCAGGCAAGCCGACATATTCAAGAGCCTCCTCAAGCTGTTTAATGTTGGTAACAATCATATTGCGAGGAACTTCAAGGCCGATATGATCCATAGCTTTGTTGAACTTGCTTCTGTCTTCGGCCTTTTCTATAACTTCGGGTTTCGCGCCGATCAGTTCAACGCCGTATTTATCTAAAATCCCCATATTCGCAAGATTCATAGCGCAGTTTAACGCGGTTTGACCGCCAACTGTCGGCAAGATTGCGTCGGGTTTTTCCTTGGCTATAATTTTTTCAACTATCTCAGGTGTAATAGGCTCTATGTATGTTGCGTCGGCAAGCCCCGGGTCGGTCATAATTGTTGCCGGGTTGGAGTTTACCAAAATTATGCGGTAACCCTCCTCTCGTAATACTTTACAGGCCTGTGTGCCTGAATAGTCAAACTCACACGCCTGACCGATCACGATCGGCCCCGCGCCTATTATTAAAATTGATTTTATATCGGTTCTTTTTGGCATAATTTAGTTTCCAGAGTTCAGAGTCTAGAGTTCAGATTCTAGACATGTAAATTTATATTCAAAAAGATACTAGATTCCAGACTCTATGATCTAGATTCTATCATCTCAATAAACCGTTCAAATAAATAAAAACTATCATGCGGCCCCGGTGAACTTTCCGGATGGTATTGTACCGAGAATACAGGCTTAGTTTTTGATTTTATTCCTTCTACCGTATCATCAAATAATGAAAGATGCGTAATTTCAACATCTTCAGGCAGTGCGTTTTTACTCACCACAAACCCGTGGTTTTGGCTGGTGATTTCAACTTTACTAGTATAAAGATCCTGTACCGGATGGTTGCTGCCTCTATGGCCTTGATGCATTTTAGTTGTTGCGCATCCCATAGCCAGAGCCAATAATTGGTGACCTAAGCATATTCCGAAAATCGGCGTTCCTGAATCTATAAGTTTTTTAATTACAGGTGCGGCATATTCGCCTGTCGCGGCCGGATCGCCAGGGCCGTTGGATAGAAAAATACCATCAGGCTTAAGTGCTAAAATATCCTCGGCACTTGTTTTTGCCGGAACAACGGTTACATCGCAGTCAAGCTCGGCAAGGCAGCGCAATATGTTAAGCTTAGCGCCATAATCTATTGCTACAACTTTATATTTTTTGGTTTTATTGTCTGCAAGCCCCACCCCTAGCTGCCATTTTTTTTGCTGCCAGCTTGATTTAGTCTTGCAAGAAACTCCTTCTGCAAGCTCCATGCCTTTTAGTGATGGATATTCTTTTAATTTAGTTATCTGGGCATCAATATTAAGCTCAGATTTTTTATCAAATGCGCAAATGACAACATTTTGAGCGCCGTGAATTCTGATATGGCGGGTAAGGGCGCGTGTGTCTATGCCGCAAATGCCGGTAAGTTTATTTTTTATAAGCCAGTCATTAAAATGACTTTGTGACCTGAAACTCGAAGGTGAAGTTATGTTATCACGAATTACAAGGCCTCGTGCGGCAGGTTTTGCTGATTCTATATCCTCATTGTTAGCTCCGACATTGCCTATATGTGGAAATGTGAAGGTAACGATTTGCCCCGCATAAGAAAGATCCGACAACACTTCCTGATAGCCTGTAAGGCCGGTGTTGAAGCAAATTTCGCCGATGATAGTATTTTTATGGCCTATGGCTTTACCGAAAAATACAGTTCCATCCGCTAAAATTAATGCGGCGCTTGAATTTGTAGGAACTGTTTGTTTTTTTGTAACCATTTACATATTGTTTTTTTGTTTCTAAGAAAATTTACCGCGCAGGCAAACGGCGCGTAATTTATGCAAAAGCCTCGCAGCTGTCAAGGGATAAATATAATATTTTACTTTAACAAGGCTTAGTGTATAAGCTTAAAAAAGCTTATTGGTAAATTGACGCATTAGCGTATTAATTCCGTGCAGGTTAGTATAGTAAAAAATAAGCTAATATGCTAGAAACTAATGTGACCAAAATACTAAAACAATAAATATGCAATTCCCCCCGTCTTTTTTAGATGAAATAAGAAATCGTCTTCTTGCCTCTGAGGTTGTCAGAAGAAAAGTTCAGCTTAAGGCTCATGGTCATGAGCACACAGGCCTTTGTCCGTTTCATAAAGAAAAAACGCCCTCATTTACCGTTAGTGATGAAAAGGGTTTTTATCATTGTTTTGGCTGTGGAGCGCATGGCGATATAATAAAATTTGTTATGGAGACGGAAAACTTGCCGTTTTCGGATGCTATCTCGCAGCTTGCCGATATGGCGGGCGTCGCAATGCCTAAAGTAGATAAATATATGGCAGAGCGTGAGGAGAAGAAAAAGTCCTTGCATGAAATTATGGAGTTGGCTTGCGAATATTTTCGCGCAAAACTTTATGAGCATCAGCCTGCTTTAGATTATATAAAAAACCGTAAGCTGGATGAAAAGGCTATTGATAAATTCCGGATAGGTTTTGCGCCTGCGGAGAGTGTCAGCCTTAAGAAGCATTTAGAAGGCAAGGGCGTATCGGTGGCTGATATGATGGCCGTCGGTCTCCTCGTTAAAAATGATAACGGAGATATTTACGATAAATTCCGTGGCCGTGTGATGTTCCCTATTATGGATGCAAAAGGGCGGGTCGTGGCATTTGGAGGTCGGATACTAGGTGACGGTAAACCTAAATATTTAAACTCCCCCGAGACCGTTTTATTTAAAAAAAGTGAAATATTATATAATGAGAATAATGCCCGTAAGATGGCATTTAAAACACAAAGACTCGTCGTAACCGAGGGTTATATGGACGTTATAGCTATGGATAGAGCCGGTATAGGAGTTGCCGTTGCTCCGCTTGGTACCGCGATAACTGACGGGCATATAAGACGCATCTGGCATATGGTTAAGGAACCTGTTATATGTTTAGATGGCGATGCCGCCGGAAGGCGCGCCATGGAGAAGGTCGCCCATAGTTGTTTGCCGTTTCTTGAGCCGGGCTATACATTAAAATTTACAACTCTTATCCAGGGCATGGATCCTGATGACTATATTAATAAATTCGGAGCTTCGGGCATTAAGAAGGCTTTGAAAAACGCAAAAAATTTATCAGAAGTTTTGTGGGAATGTGAATCTGTTAAAGAAAAAGTAGATACACCGGAGCGCAAGGCCGAGTTAGATAAAAGGTTGGTTTGTCTTGCCGATACGATAAAAAACCAGTCGATTGCTAAATATTATAAGGATTTTTTTAAAAATAAATTATGGGATTTTTACCGTCCTGCTGCAAAGTTGAAAAATCAACAGTCTTTTGTTAATCTTACCGATGATATAAGAAATCCCCTTAGTCTTGATGTTCGTACGGTGGCGGGGTGTGAGACTGTAATAGTGCTTTATATACTGAATTTTCCTCATCTTTTATCAGAGGGGGATGTGCATGATGACTTTCTGCATATCGATTTTTTAAGCGACAAACTTGACAAAATACGTCAATCTATTCTAGAAGTGTCCGATTCGGTGGAAGAAATAAATAAGAACGAGGTGGTTTCTTATTTAAAAAAATCAGGTTTTTCTAAGGAAGTGACTGATTTTGAAGGGCTGAATGACACTTTTATGATGAGTTGGGGCGCAGACTCGGTAAGGCTTGTTTCGGGATGGAAGTATAGTTTATCGCTGTATAATATTGTGAAGATGGAAGAAGAGTTGCGATCATTGAATATAGAAAAGTCTGATGAAATAGTGGAGCGGCTGGCTCAGATTGAAGAATTAAAACGAGAAACAAAACGCATGGAAATTGCGTTTGGGGATTAAAATTTAACTTTATTGGTTTTTAAACTTATGGCAGATAAAATCTCAAAAGAGAAAAATAAAGGCAAGGAAGCTTCAGATAAGAAGGGCGGTAAGCCTGGTTTTTCTGAGGAAATTCAATCTGTTATCAAGAAAATTGTGGTAAGCTCTAAGAAACATGGGTTTATCACTTATGAGGAGATTAACAACGCTCTTCCTAAAAAATCTATGACGCCTGATCAGCTTGATGACATTATCAAAGATATGACGAAAAAGGGTGTTATAATAGTAGATGCCGATACCGATAGTGAGGGTGGCGGCGATGACGCTCTTGGTGAGGTCGGTGATTTTTCTGATTCTGATGAAGTGGCGGAACCTACCGAGATAGAAGATGTGGGGCGTACTGACGACCCTGTGCGGATGTATTTACGCGAAATGGGTGGGGTTGAGCTTTTATCGCGCGAAGGTGAAATTGAGATTGCAAAGCGTATTGAAAAGGGGCGTGAGACTATGCTTCGCTCATTGTGCGAGACGCCTATAGTTTTGCGTGAGATAATCTCTTGGTATGATGATCTTGCCAATGATAAAATATTGCTGCGTGATATTGTTGATCTTGATGCTACTTACACCGCTGAATTTGGTGAGTCTTATGATAGTGGTGAATCTGCGGCTGATGATTTTGACGATGCTGACGAGGCTGAGTCTGTCGGTGGTGAGGCTGATGCGGAGTCTTCTGAAGAAGACTCCGGTGATTACGATGATGATAGCGGTGAGGCTAATATGTCGTTGGCCGCTATGGAGCAGGCCTTGATACCTATAGTGCTCGAAACATTCAAAGATGCTTCTGTTGTTTGTGATAATTTATTAAAGCTTCAGGAAAACAGGCTCTTATCTGCTATGGGTGAGGGAAAGAGGAGTGGTAAAAACGATGATGACTATAAAATTTATAGAAAGCAACTACTTGAGATCATAAGCGGTATGCGTCTAAATGAGGGGCGTATTGAGAGCCTTCTTGAAAAACTTTACATATTAAATAAAGAAATCGTAACAAAAGAAAGTGCCATTCTAAAGCTTGCAGAGTCTTATAAAGTAAAGAGAAAAAGTTTTCTTGATCATTATCTTGGTAATGAACTTGACCCTGAGTGGTTTGAGAAAGCATCTAAGTTAAAAGAAAAAGGCTGGAAAGAGTTTACCGAAAATGAAGAAGTTGAGATTCGTGAGTTTATGGCTGAGATGGCCTCAATAGCTAAGCGTGTAGGTCTTGATATTAAGGAGTTCAAGCGTCTGGTAAACGATGTGCAAAAGGGTGATCGTGACGCAGGTCGTGCAAAAAAAGAGATGATCGAGGCTAACTTGCGCCTGGTTATTTCGATTGCTAAAAAATATGCTAACCGTGGTTTACAATTTCTTGATCTTATTCAGGAAGGAAATATCGGCCTGATGAAAGCGGTAGATAAATTCGAATATCGTCGTGGTTATAAATTTTCTACATATGCCACATGGTGGATACGTCAGGCTATAACTCGCTCTATTGCGGATCAGGCCAGAACTATCCGTATTCCTGTTCATATGATTGAAACTATCAATAAAATCGTGCGTACTACGCGCCAGATGGTGCATGAGATGGGGCGTGAGCCTACTCCTGAAGAATTGGCGGAGCGTCTTTCTATGGGGTTGGATAAAGTTCGCAAGGTTTTAAAAATTGCTAAAGAGCCGGTGAGCCTTGAAAATCCTGTGGGGGATGATGAGGACGGTAGTTTCCTGGGTGACTTTATTGAGGATAAAAATGCGGTTGCGCCGCTGGATGCGGCTATTCAGTCTAACTTGCGTGAGACGACTACTAAAATTCTTGCAAGCCTAACGCCGCGTGAAGAGCGTGTTCTTCGTATGCGTTTTGGTATAGGTATGAATACCGACCATACATTAGAAGAGGTCGGGCAGCAATTTTCGGTGACTCGTGAGCGTATAAGGCAGATTGAAGCAAAGGCGCTTCGTAAATTGAAGCATCCTAGCCGCTCAAGAAAGCTGCGTGGGTTTTTGAATAACACTTGAGTTGGTTGTTAGTAATTAGTAGTTAGTTAAATGGAGTTTAAGTTATGCCTAAGATGGTTTTTGTTTTAAAAGACGGTAGTGAAAAAGAAGTTGAGGCGCCGGTCGGTCTGTCGGTGCTTGATATTGCTCATAAAAACGAAATTGATCTTGAGGGAGCCTGCGAGGGCTCTTTGGCTTGCTCTACCTGTCATGTTGTTATAGATGATGAATATTTTGATATGCTTGATGAGCCTTCTGAAGATGAGGAAGACATGCTTGATCTGGCATTCGGCCTTACTTCCACTTCTCGCCTTGGCTGTCAGATAAAGATAACTGAAGATTTAGATGGGCTTAAAGTGAAGCTTCCTTCGGCAACGCGTAATGTTTCTGTCGGTTAGTGTCGAGGTCTTTCTCTCGAAAATATCTTAAAGCATATTAATAGGTGCTTTTTAGCTTGTCTTTATGCTAAATTAAATCATATGAAATATGAGCTTGATAATATCCATATAAGGCTGTGGCCGTTATTAATGGCCTTTGCTTTACACTTTCTTAGCAGCTTTGTTGGCATATTTAATATATTGAACCTACCTTTTTTATATATAGAAGTTTTTGTGCATGAGTTGGGGCATGCTGTTTCAAGTCTTATTACGGGCGGTATGTCGTATCGCATAACTATGGGTGCGCATGGCGGAGATGCTAGTGTAGATGGTGGGAATTTAAAGCTGGTCTTGTTCGGTGGTTATTTGTTTCCTCCCCTGATAGGAGCCGTTTTATATATTATGGTTAATAGAAGTTTTGAGAGTTTGATTAGAGCGCTGCCATATATTTGGAGTGGTGTTGCTTTAGTCGTGGGGCTTTTGTGGGTCAGGGATTTTATGACCTTTGCTTTTATCCTTATGATTTGGCTTGTTTTCAGATCTTTGTCGGCTATTGAATCTCTCCGGCAAGTTAAATTATTTCTTATTTTAGTATCATATTATTTGATAATATCTGGTTTTACAGCGCCGTATGAAGCATATGATAAATATTTCGGTGGCGATGATGATGTTACAAGGCTTGCAAGGCTAATTGGCTGGCCTGTTCGCGATACTGTGTATATATGGTGGGGGGTTACCGCTTTTTTGAGCTGTTTATGTATTGTTAATGATTATATTGTGATATTTAAGGGGAAGATTATTGAAGGTTATGATGAATTACAGAAATATTACCCTGCAAAAGCCACGAAAGATGATAAAAATATCGATATATCAGGGAATGGTGATTGGTGATGCACTATAAATGGTAGGTTTTCTATCATATTGCTATTTATGATTTCTTCTTACTGCGATAAAAATGATTGTGCAATATGCCGGAGAATGTCATGTAAAGGTGCCATCAAGCGTTGACGTATTGTTTTTTTTACTATATAGAAGCATTTTTAATTTTGTTTAAGGTTTGTATATGGAAAATTCTACTACTACTACTAATGTGACCCCGGAAATGATAATCGCAATGACTACTATGATTGCTGGGCCTTTTTTGTGTGCTTTATGTGCAATGGGTGCTTGTGCCCCTTGTACAAGTGCTGTTCGTAGTTGTTTAAGCTCTGTTGCTGGAGGTGCCAGCTCTGCGGCCGCACTCATTGCAGGTATGTTTGATCGTGGTAATCAGCCTGATACCCAACTTTCTAATGCCCCGTCTTCTAATACTCAGTCTTCTGATACCCAACCTCATGGTGTGTCACTGGTATGATCTTCTTGATAAAAGATTCCTTGTATTAAAGTATTTTTTAATGAAAATTAAATGGTGACACTTGATTTTGTAGATAGTAGATTAAAAGTTCCTTTTTGGGTTTTTGGTCGCTATTTAAGTGAAGAATTGGGTGTTTATGAAAAAGTATTTGCGAATTGGTGCCGCTTTAATCTTTGTTTTTGCTATTTTATATAGCGTGTTTTGGTTTTATCAGTCAAAGCAGGTTCGTGGTATAGTCGATCACGCGCTAGCAAAGGGGGCGATAAGACTAGGTGGTGTTAATTCCTCGTTCGAATATTCTGATATGAAAGTTCAGGGCTTCCCCTTATCTTTCGATGTTACTATTGATAACCCTAAACTTAATTTGCGTGATAAAAGACTTTCGCTAGAAGTGGCGTCACAAGAGCCGTTGCTTATATCATCCGATGTTATTGGTTATAAGTTAAAAGTGGTATTCCCTCCTACTGTAAATTCTACTGCGATAAATAGTGATGATGTCGCTCCCATTAAAATAAGCTGGGCCAATCCTCCTGTTCTTGTGGTTAAAACCTCGGGTTTGTTGTTTAGAGCTCCTAAAAAAGATGTGCCCTATGAGTCCATCCATTATAGCGATAGTGGTTATAGCGTTTATAAAGAAGGAGAGGAGGGCGTTTTTGCTTCATCAGGCGGCACTTCGTATAATGTTATAAGAGAAGATGGGTTTGATGTGATCGCATTTAGTAATAGTAATCTTAAAATAGATAATTTAATGCCTTTTGCATCTGATCTAGACCTTGGCTCGGTTGATGTAAGTGGAAATATTAAGCAAAAAGTGTCTTCGGATGCGTCTATGTATGAGTTTGTTGTAGATAATTTTAATTTTTCGTCTGAAATATTTTCAATTGATGTTATGGGAAGGTGGAAGAGCGCGGGGGCGAAGCAGCAGCCGTTGGGAGATCTTAAAGTGAGGCTGAGTAACTATGAAAATATGGTGGACTATACTTCAGATGCGGTAAATTATGCGGTAGAAAATTCAGCATTCCCGATCTTTAGAGTAAAGTCTCAGCAAAAAGACGGGTTTAAGAGCTTCTTATATTCATTGGCGACCGAAAAATATAATGAAGGAAGTGACCTTATGTTAGTCATTACTAGTGATGATAAAAGCGGCATTAAGGTCGGGCAGTATAACTTCTTCGAGGTTATGGGGCTGTTTAGAGAGTCGTTTAATTGATTTTACTGCCACTTGGGGGCTGTTGCCTTCCTTTTTAATGGGTGTGCCCTCGCTATTTGCGAGTGATTTTGTGTGCTAAGCGTTAAATATGCTAATATTTTATAGCATCGATGCTACGGTCGTCTTTCTTATCCCTATTGTTTTTTCTAAATAAAATTATCTCCCGTGAAAAAAAATTAAAAAAATTAAAAAAAGTGAATTTTAGCGCTTGACTTGTTAGTAGATGATGCGTATAACTGCCCTCCCAAGCCGATGCGAACTTTCGCAAGATTAAAAAAGGCTTGGAGTTGTTTGAAATTGTAAATAGGTTTTGACGTATATAACTGTAAGTTTTGTATGAGTTAGATTAAACGAATTGCAAGCTTAGTTCTGTATACGACATCGTAAAATTGACATTCTTATGTAAATAAATTAAGAGCATTTGGTGGATGCCTTGGCGAATGTAGGCGATGAAAGACGTGATACGCTGCGATAAGTTGTGGGGAGCTGCGAATAAGCTTTGATCCGCAAATTTCTGAATGGGGAAACCCACCACGTATGTGGTATTGCACAGTGAATTCATAGCTGTGTGAGGCAAACCCGGGGAACTGAAATATCTAAGTACCCGGAGGAAAAGAAATCAACAGAGATTCCGCTAGTAGTGACGAGCGAACGCGGACCAGGCCAGTAACAATAAGATAAGAACTAGAACGCTCTGGAAAGTGCGGCCATAGTGGGTGATAGCCCCGTATAGGTAGAAAGTTTTATTGTTCTTGAGTAGGGCGGGACACGTGAAATCCTGTCTGAACATGGGGGGACCACCCTCCAAGCCTAA
>Ga0066640_10002584_pt1 | contig 10854 bp, 6 predicted proteins | sample CryGeyCG2114_020_2_FD_59505 | JGI IMG/M metagenome (GOLD analysis project Ga0066640, IMG submission 59505) | Groundwater microbial communities from aquifer - Crystal Geyser CG11_big_fil_rev_8/21/14_0.20 | ecosystem: Environmental > Aquatic > Deep subsurface > Groundwater | place: USA: Utah... | reverse complement strand
CTGGCCCATTCCTCACCGGACAACTCCCCGGCTTTTCTTTTCAGGTATTCATCGAATCGCAAACCGTCAACATACTCAAATAATAAAGCGTTTCCTTCATAATGGGTTTTGCCCGAGTAAAAACCATCAAGGTTTACAACCCCGCATAACCTGGGCAGGTGCGCGGGGTTCGCATCATTGTAAAAAGCGAGTTGCGGCTCGAAGAACGCCTTTGACCTGGGCAGGGCCGGCGCCCTGTCGCTAAATATGACGGAACCCGCATGGGCGGCCTTCAGGGCGTATAGGGCGCCATTTACAAGATTACCTTTAGTTTTGCCGGAATAACGGCATAGAAAAATATTCCATCCGCGCTTTGGATTCGAATGCAGCACTTTTTCAAATTGAAAATTTTGATAAAATTCTGCCGGTGCAATAGTAAGCGTACCGGCGTTTCCCCCTCCCTCTTTTTTTCTATCGATTACGGCTTGCGGCCTAAGGATGGAATTTTGGAATAACGCTGGATCACAAAAAGTTCTTTTTGAAATTGTATCGGGCTGCGCTGCGGGGTATGTGTTAGATAAGATTGTTCGTATTACGAGGACAGCTTTTGCTTGATCTGTTAAGACCCACTCGTAATCTCCGGCTGTTTTTTTAAGTAAATCTATCGTTTCACCGGAAGACAAAATAAGGGCGATTGTGTTATTGCCAGTTCTGACCAAAATACTGCTTAAAATAGCGGGATTTAGCCCGATCCCATAATTTTTAAACCAGAGCCTCAGGGCTGTACTTAAAATAATTTCCTCTGGAATATTTTGCCCGGTCAGGTTGCCAACCCATGCCTTTCTAACCTGCGTGACATATAATGGAACTTGCGCGACAAAAGACGATGTGTCGTACTTTTCCCTGTCTATATATGATCGCGGACGGATGATAGAGGAATAGACTGGCCTCATTGTATTGCCGAACTTGTCAAATAACATGCGCTGAGGTGATTGCGTAACCCGCCGGGGCTGCAGAGATGATGACGTCAATGGCACAGGCTTCCTCCTTTGGCTAAGGTCCCATACGCATAAATTGGTTTTTCCTGTCAAGCTTTCATCTGTCAGCCACGGCAGCGTAAAGGTCTGTTTCCACCGTTTCTCCATATGGCTAAAAAATCCCTTGTGGTTTCTAGGGACTATTTCATAAGCCTCGTCGGCTACTATCTCGTGCAAGGATTCCGAGCCTTCAAGGCCGAAAAATACGATAGTGCCAGCATCCTTTTTAACCACGTCCAGTACGCCGCCCCAAAGCTCTTTTTGCGCTCCCCACGTAAAGCTGTTTTCGTCCATAACACCTTCCAGCAGGAGGGCTACGTCAAATGTATTTTTTCCATATGGTATACCCCTGTTGGGGATATCCTGTCCCGGAAGAGGGCTACGGCAATCTCTTAGGTGAAATTTTAAATTTGTGGGTATTCTTTTATTCTCTTTTTTTCTTTCCAGAAGTTTGTCAATCGCCGTGGCTATGTTGACCGGATTGGCATCAATAGCAGTAAAATGTGCATTATTACGATAAAGCGCCAGTGCAATCGCCACATCCCCATTTCCGCATCCCACATCAATAACATTCATCTCGGCATAGGGGGGTATTATATCGTTTGCCAGGATAGACACTACTTTATCAGTAGCGGGAATTCTGCTTTCCCACACAAACCCTATATACAGCCCGCCTATTTCAAGGCGGGTTGACTCTGCCTCCTGCTGTTTCCGCACCCAATCCATGAGTTTATTAAAAAGATCTTCATTGGTTAGATTTAATTTTGTAAGTATCATATATTGCCATATGAAAACTTTTTCATATACGTTAAAAGAAGATAAATCTCTCTCCATGCGAAAACGCCTGTACAACCTTTCCTTGTCGGCAAGTTCCGCCTGGGTATAAATGCCATACTTTATAAGCATGCCTTTACGTTCGGATAAGCGGGCGGCATCGCGTATGATTTCCGCATACGCGCGCGGGCGAAGTATGTGTGTATATATCGGTTTTTGCGGTTCTGTTTCCCGCGTGGGCGGAACATATGATTGCTCAAACGTTATAATAACGGTTGTACCTGCCGTATCAGAACTCTCAACACGCAAAGTGCCTCCGCCGGCCACAACATAATCGCGGATTAAATTCATCCCAAGGCCAAGGCTCCAGGGAGTATGCGCGTCAGCCCTGGTTTTCCCCCTGCCAAGAAATTCGACAAAAAGCAGCTCATAATCAGGGTTGGGCATTTGGTTCCTTTTTGCCGATTCTTCAAGAAGGGTGCTAAACTTATCTTTAGAATGAATCTGACGATAATTCAGGTCTGATAAATCAAACCGGTCATCATAAATCAGGGTGCGGGTAGTCTTATCCAGCCATATAAAACCTTTTTCTACGCCCTCCATCGCTTTTTCGCGCAGCAGCTGGAAATTAACCGGGTTCTTATTTTTTACGATTATCGAAACCTGCGGGGTAGACCTGGGAACAGATCTGACTACTTCGATTCTGACTTCAGAGTCAGGAGGCTCATCCATCGCATTTTTCAGGAGTTCCCTTATAATTGCGAACACATTTTCTTCTGCCTCCGATTCGGGATCTTCATCATCTTTAAATGCTTCAGGGTGAGGCTTAAACCAAATAAATAAATCCGGGTCAATCTTATCCAGTCCCCTGATCCTAAGTATAAAACCCGGATACTCTGTGTTAATTTCCGCAATCACACTGAACAGGATCTCCCCGACATTTACACGGACAGCCTCCCGGTTTTTTACGTCTTTTTTCTCAACAGCAGGCATGGGCCTCAGATTGGCGAATGATTCGGCAGCGAAAACCCCTTGCTGCCACAAGATGGGCAAAACGATCGCAATAGACAGGATTTGTTTAAAATTAATTCTCATTTGTAGTTTTAGATATCTTTTTAAATGTTTCTGTATTCTGTGTATAAAAAAATGCTTTGATATAATTATGTTCCTTTTACGGAAATCATATTCTTTTAGAATAAGATTCTGTTATAAGTATACAAGATAAAAAATTGATTGTCAAACGAATAGTGCTAACTTTTTCTACGCCTAATCCTAACGTCATAACTGCGCAAATGAAACTTTACACCCTCACCCCTGCCCTCTCCCTTTCAGGGAGAGGGAGAACGGGGAGAGGATTAAGGTGAGGGAAAAAAGAAAAATCAAATGGCGCCAGGCGTTAAATCGGCAGGAGTTTGAGGGCGAGCCTGAATATCAGGTTGGCGTATATACCGGCGAGGATGTCGTCACCCATTATGCCTAAGCTTCCGGGAAGGCCCTCCACCTTTCTTATCGGGAAGGGTTTTATTATGTCAATTGTCCTAAAAAGCAAAAAAACGATAATTGTGTTTGTATATGAAAACGGTATGAATAATAAGGCTACTAACAGCCCGCAGGCATCATCTATAACAATTTGCCCGGCGTCTTTTTTATTAAAAAGCACCTCAGCTTTGGTGGACACTAAAAATCCAAGGAAAAACAGCGCAAAAAGAGATACCGGGAAAATTACCGGGTTGCGGATAGAGAGAAGGTACAAGAGAAGCGCGCCAAGACATCCTGCTGTTCCAGGCGCTATTTTTGAGTAACCCAAACCTCCGAAAGTGGCTATAAATTTAATCAGTTTTTCAGTCATGTTAGAATAGTTACACTGATTAAAAAATAGATTACACAGATTATCGGTGTAATCACTTTTTAAAATCGGCGTTTCTTTTATTGTTCATAAACAAACTTCTATTCCTGTAAAGGAATGAGCCGCCGCTTATTAATGTCAGAGCGGTTGTTATGAACATGAGAATAAATATAGCTTTATTAAAGCATGCTTCTATAGACGGAGACCATGGATAAGCGGACCTGATCCCTATTTCTTTTAGTATGAGGGAAATTAGTATGATAATGATGGCTGCCATTTGAGAAAATGTTTTATTCTTCCCGCCTTCCCGGGCGGGCAAAACTATATTTTTGGTCAGCGCCATGATCCTTGTGCCGGTAACGGCCAGTTCCCTGAAAACTATTATGACGACCATCCATGCCGGCACAAGCCCGAGCTCTATAAAAGCGAGAAAAGCCGACAGGACTAATATTTTATCCGCTATCGGGTCCATAAGTTTTCCGAAATCGCTTATCTCATTATCCCTCCGGGCAAAATATCCATCCAGCCAATCAGTCAGAGAGGCGGTCAGAAATACAGCAAATGCCATGATCTTTGCTATCAACCCATGGCTAAATAGCGCCAGCATAAATACAAATGTCAGGACAATGCGCGAGACTGTTAGCCTGTTTGGAAAATTCAAATCTCTTCTCCTGTTAAATCGTATTCAAGGGTATCTGTAACCTTCACCTTTACAAAATCGCCCGGTTTATGGCGCCTTTTAGTACGGACAAAGCAATTTCCGTCTACTTCGGGAGCATCATACTCGGTACGGCCTATGTAGCTATACGCAACGGGCGATTGCTTCGTTGCCCCTTCAGGGCTCCTCGCAATGACGTCTGCCTCGTCTATCAATATCTCCAGCTCCTTGCCGATAAATCCGGCATTGATATCTCTTGAAACTTCCTGTTGGAGTTTCATTATAGTATCAAAGCGTTCTTTTTTTATTTTATCGGGGATCTGGTCCTTGAAATTATAGGCGCCCGTGCCTTCTTCCCGCGAATATTCAAAAATACCCAACCGTTCAAATTTCGTCTGTTTTATAAAATCGACTAATTCGTCAAACTCTTTTTCTGTCTCGCCCGGGAATCCTACAATAAACGTAGTTCGTATAGCCAGGGCCGGTATTTGCTTTTTAAGGCGCGCGATCAGGCCCATAATGCCTTTTCTTGTGGTTTTTCTGTTCATCGACTTAAGCACCCTGTCATTTATATGTTGAAACGGCAAATCTATGTATTTGCATATAGAGGGTTCATTCTTAATAATGTCAATGAGATCGTCGGTATAATGTTCGGGATGGGTATAGAGAAGCCTGATCCACCTTGCCATCTTAAGGGCGGTGAGTTTTTTAAGCAGTTTAACCAGCCCGGGCCTTTGGTACAAATCTGTCCCGTAAAGGGTGGTGTCCTGGCCTACAAGATTGATCTCGGATATTTTATGCTTTTTTGAAAGCCCGCGTACTTCTGTCAACAGCGAATTAATTCTTCTGCTGCGCAGTTTGCCGCGAATCCTGGGGATGATACAATAAGTGCACCTGTTGTTGCAGCCTTCGGAAAGCTTTAGATATATGAAGTGGAAAGGCGTTATCAGGCCGCGCTGGTTCGTGTGGTCTGACAAAAATGAAGGAACCCTTGAAATCCTGTCGCAACTTTTCCCTTTAAGGGTTTTTCTTATTGTCTGCGGCAATTCAATAAAATCCCCGGTGCCTAAAAACGCATCAACTTCCGGTAGTTCTACTCTTAGTTCCCGGGGATATCTCTGAGGCAGGCAGCCTGTTACTATTATAGATTTAATCTTTTTTTCTTTTTTTAACTGAACCAGCTGCAGGATCAAATCTACGGATTCTTTTTTGGCGTCTTCTATGAAGGCGCACGTATTCACCACGGCGGCATCACACTTTGAAATATCAGCTGCAATCCTGAACCCGCTCTTTTTCAGTAAGCCAATCATTACTTCTGAATCGACAAGGTTTCTTGGGCAGCCGAGGCTGATCAAACCGATGGTTGTCACGTCCCTAGAGCTTCTCTATGTTTAAGCCTTCGTGGGTGAGGATAATATTTTTTATAACACCGTCTCCGGGCGAGCCTAAGGGGTTTCCGTTAAGATTTAAATCAAGAAATTCTCCCTTTCCTGTCCATAGCTGGAATCGCTCCCGGGCCTTGTAGGTTTCGCGGCTTCCTTTTTTGAGGATGCTTTTAAAAACGGTTTTCCCGTCTGATTTTACCTCAAGCCATACATCGTTCTTTGTCTTGATAGCTAAGGGAAGCGGTTGTTCTTTGGGTATGGAAAGGGCCTTCAAATACAGCGAAGATTTCTTGTCGAGCTGTTCCTTTATTTCTGTTTTCGGACTGGCCGTATTCGCGCCTTTTATTTTTTTAACCGCTTTTGAGGCTAATGAAATTATATAAAGGCATAAAAACAATGCTATAATCCCGCTTAAAACCGGCAGGAGCCACTTTTTTGCCGCGGCGATATACTTAGCCCAGCTGACATTTGTTGTTATATCGATTTTTTCCGGAGGCCTTACGAAGGCTTCGGTTTTTTTCGATTCTGTTCTTGCGCTGTCATAATCCGCCAATATCCTGTTCGCGTCAATCTCAAGATATCGGCAGTAATTTTTAAGAAACGCCTTAATGTATGTGGGGCTTAAAAAATCATCATAGCGGTCCTCTTCCAGCGCGGTGACCAGCTTTGGATGTATCTTTATATCTTTGTACACCTGTTCTACACTGACACGTTTCTTCAGGCGGGCCTTATGCAGCTTTGCGCCTATAGATTCTGCCTGTTTTTCCTCTGCCACACATACCTCTTTTTTTAAGCTTTTTCATCAACCTTGTCAATCAATATATCCCTCGGCTTCGAGCCCTGATATGAACCTACGATACCCTCTTGTTCCATCATATCAATTATACGGGCCGCTCTTGTATAGCCCAGCCCCAGGCGCCTTTGCAAAATACTTACCGAGGCCTGGTGGTTTTCCATGATCACCCTGACCGCCTCATCATAAATCTCATCTTTTTCAAATTTTTTCATAGTAATATTTTTACTTTGTTCCGTAAGGATGTCTTCATTATACTGCGGTGCGCGTTGTGTCTTTATGAATTTTACAACCGTCTCAATTTCAGAGTCGGTGACAAGGCTGGCCTGCGCCCGGATAGGTTTAGGCGCCCCCGGCTCGATAAAAAGCATGTCGCCCTTTCCCAGCAGCTTGTCGGCACCGTTCATATCCAACACAGTGCGCGAATCTACCTTTGAGGCGACTTTAAAAGAAATCCTTGCGGGGAAATTAGCCTTTATGACACCGGTTATTACATCCACAGAGGGCCTCTGTGTTGCCAGTATGATATGTATACCGACGGCTCGTGAAAGTTGCGCCAAGCGCTGTATGGCGTTCTCTATCTCTCTCTGCGCCACCACCATCAGGTCCGCCAATTCATCTATGATTATTACAATATACGGCAATTTGGAAAGCGTTTCCTCCCCCTCTTTTTTTAACTGATTATTCAGGATCTTTTTATTATATAAATCAATATTCCTTGCCCCTACTTTCGCAAGCATTTTATACCGGGATTCCATTTCATATACTACCCACTCCAGCGCGCCGGAGGCCTTTTTGTGGTCGGTGACAACCGGGCATAAAAGGTGCGGGATATCGTTAAATATAGCAAGTTCAACCATTTTAGGGTCAACCATCAAAAATTTCAACTCATCAGGCGTGGCCTGAAAAAGCATGCTTGTTATTATAGAGTTTACGCATACGGTTTTCCCGGAACCTGTCGCGCCGGCAATCAAAAGATGCGGCATATCGCCCAAGTCGGTTATTATAGGCATACCCGCTATGTCTTTCCCCAGCGCCATCGTCAGTTTCGATTCTGCGTTTTGGAAATCAGGGCTTTCCAGGATCTCTTTTATATATACAAGGCTGCTTGAGGAATTGGGAACCTCGACCCCTACGGTACCTTTTCCCGGTATTGGGGCTACCACCCGGATGCTCTGCGCCTTCATCGCAAGGGCGATGTCATCAGATAACGCCGTTATTCTGTTTATTTTAACCCCGGGCGCCGGCTCAAGCTCGTAACGTGTTATTACGGGCCCCTGATTAACCTGGACAACCTTTGCCGCGACATCAAAATCCAGCAAGGTTTCTTCCAGTATCTTTGAGCTTATCTGTAAGTCCTCGGTAATTTTTCGCTCCTCTGCAGGAGGCGGAGATTCCAGCAAGTCAAGTGAGGGGAGCTTATAGTCACCTACAATTTCAGGCTTTTTTATAACCGGCTTTGGCGGTGCTTGTTTGGGTTTTACTATCTTTATCTTCGCAAACTGCCGCGCGGCGGCGGACTCGCCGATTTCCGGCTTAGCAGCTACTTTCGACTGAGGGGAAGGGGTATTTTGCGGTATCCTGGATGCCTGAGCCGTCTTGGCAGGCGTATATGTTTGGATCCTCGGCTTTAAAAAGGACTGTTTTTCTTTTTTAGAAGGCGCTCGCGCAGCCAGGGCTGTTATCTTTAAGAACAGGACATTAATCCACCTTATAATACCCACAACAAAAGGGAAAATAAGAAATTCTGTCGCAAGGATCAGAGACAACAGCATAAAAGCGATCCCTATGACAACGGAACCGCCTTTCCCAAAATATTTTATAAGTATATCGGAAAGGAATAACCCGACAGTACCGCCTTTTTGGAATCTTATCGCTGAGTCATCATAGAAGAACATGCTAAGGAGTGTGCTTGCGGCGAAAATTAGCACCAGGGTCCCCGCTAATTTTATATAAAACTTTTGCGGTTTGGCCCCGACTAACCTGCCCATGGCCCAAAACAGTATTACTACAGGTATGAAATAGCTGGAAAAACCTACCAAAAACAGTAGTCCCCATGCCAGATACGCGCCTATTATGCCGGCGAAATTATGTATACGGCTGTTTGGACTTGAGGTATGAAAAGCTATATCATTGATGTCAAACGAGATGAGGCTGATAAAGACGAGTGTAGCAATAACTAAAAATAAAATAGCCCAAATTTCGTTTTTCTTTGCCTCATCCAGGACAAATTTGGTATTTTTACTTTTCCGTGCCATCTTGATGGGCTTGTTTTTTGCTTAGGTTGACTCTCCCGAGTTCATCTATTTCAATGACCTTGACAGGAAATTCATCTCCAACCTTTACTTCATCTTCAACCTTTTTTACGAATTTGTCCGCCAGCTCAGAGATGTGCACCAGGCCTTCCTTACCCGGTAATATTTCGCAAAATGCCCCAAACTCCATGATGCGTTTTACCTTGCCGTTGTAGATTTTGCCTACCTCGGCATCTTCGGTGATACCTTTAACTATGCCGATGGCCTTCTCCAGCTGAATGGGGTCGGTTGAAGCAACCTGTACAGTCCCATCATCCTCAATATCTATGGTTACACCGGTATCCTCTATAATTTTCTTAATAGTCTTGCCGCCCGGCCCCACCAGATCCCTTATCCTGTCCGTCCGGATTTTTAATACTATAATCCTTGGCGCATAAGGGGAAAGCCCTTGCTTTGGCGAAGCAATGACAGTTTCGATTTTATCCATTATAGTTAACCGCGCCGTCTTTGCCTGTTCAAGGGCCTGTTTTATTATATCAAACCCTATCCCGTCTATTTTAAGATCCAGCTGAATCGCGGTTATGCCGGCCCTCGTTCCGGCTACCTTGAAATCCATATCCCCGAAATGGTCCTCAGCCCCCCCTATATCGGTAAGGATCGCGAATTTATCCCCTTCTTTTACGAGCCCCATCGCGATACCGCTGACAGGTGCCTTTATGGGAACCCCGGCGTCCATCAACGCTAGTGTCCCGGCGCACACCGTTGCCATGCTGGACGAACCATTCGATTCCAATATGTCAGAAACAATCCGTACCGTGTAAGGAAAACTGTCCTTGTCCGGCATGACCACTTTTAGCGCTTTTTCCGCCAGCGCGCCATGGCCTATCTCCCGCCTGCCAGGCCCCCTGACCGGTCTTGCCTCACCTACGCTAAACGGCGGAAAATTGTAATGCAGCATAAAACTTTTGTATGTCTCGCCTTCAAGGGCATCTATCTTCTGTTCATCGGCGCTTGTCCCCAGAGTTGCGACTGAAAGACTTTGGGTTTGTCCCCTAGTAAATAGACCTGAACCATGCGTCCTGGGCAGAACCCCAACCTCGCAGGAGATAGTACGTATTTCCGTAAAAGAGCGGCCGTCAACCCGCCTTTTTTTATTCAGCGTAATATCGCGAGTTGTTTCTTTTTCCAGCTCAGCCAGCGCCGCCTTCACGTCATCTCCCGTAAAGCCGGATTCCGGTGTAACCAGTTTTTCAACCAGCTCTTTCAATAGTATGTCCAGCGCGCCTACCCTTTCCTCTTTCTGGCTTAATTTATATATTTCGCCTATCCTGGGCAAGGCCTCTTTTCTCACCTGCCCGGAAAGCGCCGGATCTATTTTTCGTAATTGAGGCTCCGCTTTCTTCTTACCTAACTCCTTGACAAGCGCTTCCTGTAACTCAACAAACTTCAATACGCGCTGGTATCCAAACTCTATAGCCTTTTCTATTACCTCCTCGGAAAGCTCATTCGAGCCGGATTCAAGCATCATAACGCCTTTTTTGTTTCCAACTACCACCAGATCAAGCGCCGAGTTGTCCATCTCCCCAAAGGTCGGGTTGAGTATAAACTGGCCGTCAATAAGTCCTACCCTTACGCCTCCGATAGGGCCATTGAACGGGATTTCCGATATTGACAGCGCGCATGACGCGCCTATGAGCGCCAGGACATCAGAGTTGTTTTCGCCGTCAGAAGAAAGTACCATCGCCATAACCTGAGTCTCATTTAAGAAGCCTTTTGGAAAAAGGGGCCTTATCGGCCTGTCTATAAGCCTGGCTGTCAGTATCTCCTTTTGGGAAGGCCTCCCTTCCCGCTTAAAAAAGCCACCGGGGATTTTCCCCGCTGCATATGTCCTTTCCTGGTACTCGATCGTAAGGGGAACCATATCCATAAAAGTCTCTTTCGGCTTTTTGGAGTGCACGGCCGTAACCAGCACAAGTGTCCCGCCAAGCTGCACGGTTACCGCGCCATCAGCCTGCTTTGCCATCTTACCCGTCTCAATAATAAATTCTTTTCCGTCTACTACAGTTGATAGTCTTTTTGTCATTTTTTCTACTTTCTCAAATCAAGTTTTTTAAGCATGTCTGAATA
>Ga0066640_10002579_pt1 | contig 10869 bp, 12 predicted proteins | sample CryGeyCG2114_020_2_FD_59505 | JGI IMG/M metagenome (GOLD analysis project Ga0066640, IMG submission 59505) | Groundwater microbial communities from aquifer - Crystal Geyser CG11_big_fil_rev_8/21/14_0.20 | ecosystem: Environmental > Aquatic > Deep subsurface > Groundwater | place: USA: Utah... | reverse complement strand
CGTTTCTAGAAGAAATCGCCTTGGTAAATGACGTCGATTTTCTGGAAAATGGAAAAAGGGGCCTTACCCTAATGACCACTCATAACGCCAAAGGACTGGAATATCAGGTGGTTTTTCTGGCGGGAATGGAAGAAGGGCTTTTACCCCACGCCAACAGCCTCTTTGACCCGGCTGAACTGGAAGAAGAAAGAAGACTGTGTTACGTTGGTATTACCAGGGCCAAGCGGAAAGTACACCTGATTTATACCAGGCAAAGAAGCATTTGGGGAACCTCCCGCATTACTATTCCTTCCCGCTTTATTGATGAACTGCCCGAAGAATTAATAGATCACCGGCAAGTTTACTCCGTTACTTGAATGCCCCCGTTAGAAAACGGCAACCTGAACATCTGGCGGTGGAAATAAGCAAAACAGCAAAGGTTTCTAATGAGATCAAGTAATGGGACTTACCAAGAAGATTACTAATAACAAACTCATGAGTTTTGAATACCAAAAACAGACCGGGGTAAATTTAGAGCAGGAGCGGAGAGTGAATTTCGAAAAACTGCGAGACCTTTTAAAAAAGATCGCCGAGGCGCTCAATAAGGAAGGCCTTCCGGTTACCGAGGAAGCCCGGATTGATATGAAAGCGTTTTACCGCAGTCGGCAAAATCCTAATTCTCCTTATCAAAAGGAAGAAGTAAAAAAGGATGAAACTTATGTCGCCGAGATGGAAAGAAAATTTCAAGAACAGAGAGGCAGGAATTACCCGGCTGGCCAGAATAAGGAAGGCCGCGGGGAAAAAGTAGAAATGCTTAAGACGGCCGTTTTCCATAAAATGGTTGGTAACCAATTCGCCGTAATGCGCTCCTCCCGTTATGACGATATTAAAAATGGAGTGGATAATGTGGTGGTAGATAAAGAAACGGGCGGCATTATTTGCGCTTTCGATGAAGTGGCGGACAATACCGGCTCCCGCTTTAAAGAAAAAGAGGCGGCCATTTTAGATGAACGCAACAAAAACGGCGCCAGTTTAAAATACGGCATCATTCAAAAAGGTGAACAAATAATCGAAAGCGAGATTAAGAATATTCCTACTCTTTATTTATGTCTTTCGCCCGAGGATTTAGACCGGGGAATGGAAGAACTTATTCCCGAGCTAGGTCAAGCATCGGAATTCGAAAAAAAGCTATTCGATTATTTTGTCAAAACAATTGAAGCCCAAATCAGCGCTTTAAATTTAAAAGGTAATCTGAATCCATTAATAAAAAAGAGGCTGGATGAGTTTGTTACCTCTTTGGATAAAATGAAAGGTATCGCAGCAAATAATTGTTAACAAATCATATAGTTATCTAGTCTTAAGCCTTAATAATTCTATGAATAATTCAATGGATCAATATTCCTCTCCGCTTAAAATAGAGGAAACAAAATTAGGAATTAAATATTGGCTTAATCCCAGAAGGACCAAACCTGGTAGAGAACTTTTAGTTATCTACGACCAGCGACTTCCTTTTATGAAATTTAAACTGCGATATTCTTATTATGTCAGATTTTTAGAAGAAGGCGTTGCTGCCGGCAATCATTATCATAAAAAAAAGGAAGAAATATTTATACCATTGGCAGGAGAATTTGAAGTCCATTTAGAAAATATTGTTTCTAAAGAAAGAGAAATAATTAAATTAAACGCCTTTGAAAACGTGGCTTTTTACGTAAGGACAAATGTTTCTCATAAGGTAACATCAAATAAAAAAGAGGGGGTATTGCTCATAATGGCTTCACAGCCAAATAATGATGAAGATGATATCGATCATCAGCTAGATTAGCGAACTTTCTTTTCACCTTTATTCTCGATCAACTTTTTCAACTGGATAACCGAATGCCCGGAAACTTTCATCTTCAGGCTTTTCTTTTTTTGCCGGCGAACCGCCTTTATCTTTTTGGGATTTTCTTCTGCGGAGATAATTTTTTGGAACATGATCTTGTCCCCAGAAGGCGAATTTGGCCAAATTCGCCTTCTGGGGCATTTTAATATTACAAATATTCCTTTATTTTCCGAGTCATCTTCCCTCCTACTACTTTCTCCAAATCTTTCCAACTCGCTTCTTTGATTTTTTGCACTGAGCCAAAAGCGAATAACAGTTTCTTTTTTGTTTTGGGACCGATGCCCAGAATTTCGTCAAGAACGGATTTTTTTGTTTCGGCTTGATGCCTTTTGCGATAGTACCCAATGGCAAAGCGGTGCGCTTCATCTCTTATTTGCTGAAGTAGCCGGAGGCTTGGAGAATTATTGGATAATCTAACAGGATTTTTTTGATTGGGCCGAAAAATCTCTTCTTCCCGTTTTGCCAGCGCAATTACCGGTTTAGCGATACTCAGGATATTCAGAACTTTGATTACCGAACTTAATTGTCCCTTCCCGCCATCCAGAATTATTAAATCAGGAAGTGGCCATTGACCCGCTTCGACTCGATCGAATCGAGGCGAGTTCTTTTCTTTATCTTCTATTCTGTGAAAGCGGCGGCTGATCACTTCCGCCATCATGGCCGGATCATTAGCGCCTTTTACCGTCTTGATTCTAAACTTGCGATATTGAGCTTTGTCGGGCCGGCCGGCGGTAAAAACAACCAGGGAACCAACCGCGTTTGTCCCCTGAATATTGGATATGTCGTAAGCTTCAATGCGGTGCAGAGTTTTATTAATTCCTAGTTCTCCAGCTAATTCCGCCAAGGCTTTCTGGCCGGATTGATCGCGCAATTCCGCTTCCAGCTTAGTCTGGCGTAAATATTCTTCAGCGTTTTTTTGCCCCATTTTAATCAGCTGTTGTTTTTTTCCTTTTTGCGGGAAAACGAATTTAGCTTTAGTCAATTTTTCCAAACTTTTCTGATTGGCTATTTTGGTCGGCACAATAATTTCTTTGGGATAAAAAGAAGCCTGGGCGTAATACTGATTTAAAAACGACTCAATTAGTTCCGAATCTGATCGTAACTCAATATTTTGCAGTAAAAATTGTTCTCGGTGCTGAAGCTTTCCCTCTCGGATTTGAAAAAGATTAATCGCCGCCTGATTAGAATTTCGGGCCAGGCTGATTACATCTTGATTATCCCGTTTAGTGGAAACCACTTTCTGTTTTCCCATCAAATGTTCCATGCTTCTGATTTGATCTCTGATTCTGGCCGCTTGCTCGTATTTTTTTTGGCGGGAGGCTGCCTGCATCTGTCTTTTCAAATCCAACAACAGCGATTTATTCTTTCCTTCCAGAAATTTAATTACTCCCTCGATTATTTTTTGATAATCCTGCTTGGTAAAATCTTTAGTAACATGGCCCAGGCAGCGCCCAATGTGGTATCCGAGACATGGTTTCTCCGGCGGATTCTTGCAGGTTTTATAAGGAAAGACTCTTCTGACTAAACGGAGAGTGTCTTTAACCGCCAGCGCCGAGGTAAAAGGGCCAAAGTATTTGTTTTTATCCTGGGAAACCCGGCGAACCGTCAGCACTTTAGGGAATTCGTCTTCCAACGTGATTTTTAAATAAACAAAATATTTATCATCTTTCAGATTTACGTTGTACGGAGGCTTGTGCTTTTTGATCAGACTGGTTTCTAAAAGCAGCGCTTCTACTTCGGAATCTACTATGATGTATTCCAGAGCGGCGATTTTGGTCACCATTACCTCTTTGGCCGGTTCTAAATTGGCCGATTTTTGGAAATAAGAATGCACCCGGCTTTTCAGATTGCCGGCCTTGCCAATGTAAATAATTACGCCACGCTTGTCTTTAAAAAGATAAACGCCTGGTTTTGAAGGAATATTGGCTAGTTTCTGCTTATTCACCCCGTTAGAAATTTATAGAATACTTATCAGTTATAAGTATATTAGTAAGAATGGGTAAAAGCAATTAGAAAGCACGATTACGCAATCGCTTTCAGGTCTTGACCCCGTTAGAAATTTATATCTTAAAGACATAGCTATTAGATTCAGACGAAATTTCTAACGGGGTTGACAAAAACCAAATAAGGGTCTATACTAATTGGTTATTGTTTAAAAACTGTTTTTATTTTAATTCACAATGAAAATTGTGAATTGGAATAAGTACGTTCTTTAGACAACCCCCCACCTACCAATTATAACCTCGAAAGGAGAAGCACAATGGTAGGAGAAATCAGTGGCGTTTCGGTTGCTGTCAAGTACGGCGACAAGTTCCTGGATGTTCCGGAAAACGGTTTTCTGGGAGAATTCGACGATTCGTCGTCATTTCAACTGGTAGTAACCGTCAGCCCGGAAGCCGGAAACATTCTGACGTTCACAGTGAACGGTGACAAGGACATCGCCCCCAAAAGGGTGGCGAAACACGATGACCAGCAGATCTACAAGCTGAGCATTGCGCTGGCGCAAAGCCAAGCCGGAGATTTTTTCACCCCCTATCCCAACAATCACCTTCGTCTGCTCCTGTGGAAATCCGACGGTCAGATCCAGGTCTGGGAAATCGCCATCATCTCCCAGCACGGCAAATTCTTCCTCACCTTCCAGAAGACTCTCGTGGCAGCCTGCTATCGTGATGAGGATAACGTGGTGATGCCGGAGGTAAAGTGGCCGCAACTGCTGAGTCTTCTGACGGAGCATCTGAATCTGGATAACCTTCCCCCGATCTCCCAGTTCCAGAAGCCGGTTCCTGCTTCCAGCGAGAATCTGAAACCGGGAACCGCTCGGGTGAAATGGTTCAACTTCGCCATGGGAGTGGGCGCCGTCGACACGCCCGAAGGACTCGCTCGCGTTCACTGGTCTAAGATCAGCCGCGGCAATGGTTCCCAAAGAAACTACTTGACTGCTGGGGAACTGGTGTCGTTCAAGGGTATCAATCAACTACCCAAGAAGAAGGACGGCCGACAAACCGCCTTCCAGCAGGAAGCCAGTGGCGTCCAACTCATTCAGTAGCACCTTTTCGTCTCTTTGCCCCCCATTTCGGATTTCCGGAATGGGGGCGCTTTTTTTACCAGCCATAATAGGGTATACTGGTTTGAGAAGAGTATATGCCTAATCCTCCACCGATTAATACGATTGTTTTATCAACCAAACCGCAGTTAGATGCTATTGCTGCCGTTTTATTATTACTGCTTTTCGGAGAAAAAAATTACCCGGGCATCCGGAAGGCTAAAATGGAATTCCGGAAAAAACTGCCAGCGGAAAAAACTGCCAGCGGATTAGAATCGCAGGGAATTTTAGTAATTGATTTGGAAATAAGCAATTTTAAAAAAGAAAGTTCCAGCATCGCTTCACAAGTAGCGGAAAGCTTGGGGGTAAGCAAAGATCCTGCTTTAGCCAGACTGCTATCTTTTATTGAAAAAAACAACGATCCGGCTACTCGCTCGCCTGATTCCGCTGACCAGGCGTTTGGCTTGGCCGCGCTAACCAAAGATTTGACCCAGGAATACCCCGACAACCCGCAAAAAATAATCGATTTGGTTATGCCCTTTCTGCTGGCCTATTACCGTTCCGAGAAAAAAAGAGCTACCGCTGCTCCTTCTAAAGAAAAGGCCATAAAGAACGAGGAGGTGGTAAACGCTTTTGATGTTTTTCAAGGAAAAAAATTAATTAGAGTGATGATCGTTAAAAGCAATGACCCTTTTTCCTGTGATTTTTTAAAGAACCATGCCGATGTTAAAGCAGATGTGATTTTACAACAGCTGGTTTCCGGGAATATCAACATTGTCACCAATCCGGATCGGCAGGTCGATCTGCACGATACCATTGTAATGCTCAGAGTATCAGAGGCCCGGAAAAAAAACGTGGTTTTAGAAATCAGCAGCCTGGAAGAATTGGCCAAACCGAATATTCTGGCCGGGGTAGAAGAATGGCATTATGATTCGACCGGGAACTGCATCCAAAATTTAACCACCAGTACGAAATTAAGCCTGGCGGAAATAGAGAAAATTATCAAAACCGGCTTGAATCCAATTGTCTTATCGGAACTTTGTCCTAAAGACCACTGCCTAAGAGAGAGTTGCGATTTTTTTGATTATCACCTAGAACGTTGCTTACCAATACAGAACAAATCCCGTTAGAAGCCTCGACTTAACTAGTATTAATTAATCATTAGAGTTAATACTTTCTAGAAACAAGCCCCGTTAGAGATTCATCTCTAACGGGGTAAGCTTCTAACGGGATAAATAGCATCTAATTAAATTGGCTTATTTTGCTTTAAATACACCTATTTTCTTGACGGCTTTTTTGATAACTGCTAGGATAAATCCCGTTAGAAGCTTACCATTAAAGAGTCTGTTCAATCCCAAGCTTTGAAGTTTGACCACTCCAAGGCGGACAGACCTAAAGGGGTCAAAAATGCAGCATTACGAAACTCTAATTATTATCTCTTCTAGGATCACCGAAGAAGAGCTTCCTTTTATTGTGGATAAAATATTTGCCGTCCTTAAAAAGGGAGGCGGCGAAATTACCCGCAATGAAAATCTGGGCAAGAAAAAACTGTCCTATGCAATTAAACAAAGTCGCTACGGCTTTTATGTCTTGATTGAATTTAACCTCCCTGCGGAAAAATATCAGGAGGTGGAAAAAGAACTTGGTTTGATGGAAGAGATTATTAGACATCAAACCATAAAAACAAAAGAAAAAACGGAAACGGATTTAGAACGAGAACGAATGCTGGAAAAATCCGCCGCTCTTAGACAGCAAGAAGAAGATAAAAAAGAAAAGAAATTGGAAGCCGCTTCTACCAGTGCTGAAAAGATCGAACCAAAAACAAAAGAAAAAACGGTCGTTCCTCCCAAAAAGAAGATTTCTTTAGAAGAGCTAGACGAGAAATTGGATAAAATTCTGGGCGAAGACATGATTAAGTAGTTGTTAGTTAGTAGTACAATCTAAATCCAATAATCTTGATAACTTGCAACTTTAATCTTTAATCTAAAAAAATGGATCTTAATAAAGCAATGATCATCGGGCGCCTTACCCGCGATCCCGAAACAAAAACAATCCCCTCCGGACAAACGGTAACCACTTTTTCTATCGCTACTAATTTCACTTGGACCGATCAAAGCGGCCAGAAACAAGAAAAAGTGGAATACCACAATGTGGTTGCTTGGAGAAAGCTGGCGGAAATAGCCGGCCAGTATCTGAAAAAGGGAGGGCGCGTATATATAGAAGGACGAATTCAAACTCGCTCTTGGGACGACCAGACCGGACAAAAGAGATACCGCACGGAGATTGTGGCCGATAACATGATTATGCTTGACCGTCCTGGCGCCAGCTCCGCTCAGCCCCCCGCCGAAGCGGCTGCTCCTAAAAATGACGCTACTAAGGATTCTTCGGCGGAAGAAGAAATTAACGTAGAGGATATACCATTTTAATTAACCATTCCTATGATTAATACTCGCATGATTAATACTCGCACGACTAGCGGCCTTCAAAAGCAAAAGCAGTGCTTTTTTTGCACGAACGGCATTAATGAAATTGATTATAAAGATACCAAGAGTCTTCAGCGGTTTTTGTCTTCCTATGCTAAAATTCTTCCTCGAAAAAAAACGGGAACTTGCGCTAAGCACCAAAGAAAGCTGGCTCAATCGGTTAAAAGAGCGCGGCATATGGCGTTGATTCCTTATACTACGCGATAGATTAGGAAGTTAGGATAATAGTCGTGCCAGAGGCAGATCCGCCTTTGGCGGAGAAATTAGCTTGCAGCTTTTATTTTTCCTAATATCCTACCAGCTAATTCATAACCCTGAAAGCGAAGATACGCATCTTCGCCTTCTATCTAAAACATGCTCACCATGAATGATTTAAAGATTGATACGGTGATCGTCTTAGATGGCGATCCTTTTGTTGTTCAAACTACCCAACATGTTCAGATGGGAAGAGGCGGCGCTATTTTACGGACTAAATTAAAGAATCTCATTTCAGGCAATGTTTTAGAAAAAACCTTTAAGTCAGGCGATAAAATTGAGGCGGCGGAGCTTTCCCGCACCAAAGCCAATTTTTTATATAAAGAAGGAAGCAATTTCAATTTCATGGATAACCAGTCTTTTGAACAGTTTGTTCTTCCCCAGGACCAAATTGGGGAAATTTCTCATTACGTCAAAGAAGGATCGGATGTCGAAATTCTAAATTTTAAAGAAAAGCCCGTAACCGTCAACTTACCACCTAAGGTAGAGTTGAAAGTGGCTTCGGCTCCTCCGGGAGTGCGCGGCAATACGGCTCAAGGTAACGTCACTAAGCCGGCCATATTAGAAACCGGCCATACCGTTCAAGTTCCTCTATTCGTAGAAATAGGCGATCTGGTGAGAATAAATACCGAAACCGGGGAATATGTCGAGCGAGCCTAGATTATATACTAAAGAAGGCGCCCCAAACGCAAGTGGAGGGGGCGCCTTTTGATTTACTTGGGCGAAGGGAGACCTACAAGCTACTTCCTACAAGCTACAAGCTAATTATTCTTCCTTTGCCTTAACCGCTTCCCAAGTTTTCTTTTTGATTTCTTGAACCAGCTTAGGATTATCTTTTAAATAGTTAGTGGCCGTTTCCCGACCCACGCCCAGTTTAATCTCGCCATAACTGTAGGAGTTGCCGTTTTTTTGAATTACTCCATACTGCAGAGCAGTGTCTAAGACGTCACCCATAATAGAAATTCCTTCGCTGTACATAATGTCAAATTCAGTGGTTCGAAAAGGAGCCGCCACTTTATTCTTGACCACTTTCGCTTTGGTCCGATTGCCCACAATACGTTCTCCTTTTTTGATTTGAGCGGATCGCCTGACCTCGATTCTTACCGAAGAATAAAACTTAAGCGCCGTTCCGCCGGTAGTGGTTTCGGGATTACCGAAGAAAACGCCAATCTTCATCCGGATCTGATTGATAAAGATAATAACCGTATTGGACTTGCTTACTATTCCCGCCAACTTCCGAAGCGCCTGGCTCATTAAGCGTGCCTGCAAACCCATATGCTGGTCTCCCATCTCTCCTTCGATTTCCGCTTTAGGAGTAAGCGCGGCCACTGAATCAACCACAATCACATCTACGGCGCTGGAACGCACCAGCGTTTCCACAATCTCTAAAGCCTGCTCGCCTGTATCGGGCTGAGAAATCAGCAGTTCATCCACATTCACTCCGATTTTGCGGGCATACTCGGGATCCAGGGCGTGCTCGGCATCAACAAAAGCGGCCGTCCCGCCCATTTTCTGCAGCTCGGCAACAATGTGCTGGGCCAGCGTAGTCTTGCCCGAGGCTTCCGGCCCGAAAATTTCGATTATTCTGCCGCGAGGAACCCCCCCTACTCCTAAGGCGATATCCAAAGAAAGGCAGCCGGTCGGAATAACGTCTACTTGGATTCTTTTTGCTTCTCCCAGCCGCATGATTGCGCCTGCTCCGAAACGGTCTTTAATCTGTTCAATGGCGGCTTCCGTCGCTTTTTCTTTGGCGGCATTTAGAGGACTGCCACTTTTTTTAGTCATGTCTTTGTAATTAATGCTTAATATTAAGAGTCGTTTGATGATTCGACTTTGATATATTTGTAAACAATAGTCTCTTTACTAAGTTTTTTTTCGGCGGAAATTTTCAGAACATTAATTCCTTCTTTCAAATCAATGGTCGCTTGAAAATAACCATCTTGATTTTGCGATATTTCTTCGCCATTAATCAATACTTTGGATTCTTTTTCCGTCATTCCCGATATCTCAATAGAATGTTCGGTCGTTACAATGTTGTCGCCGGAAGGGTTTTCTACGACCAGTAAAGGCGGCGCTATTATTTTGTTAAGCTCTAAACCAAGATAAGCAAATAAGATTAAAATGGCTAAAACGATCAATCCGTTCCGAACAAACTGAGGATTTAGAAAGGGATGAGTCGGGACAATGCTTTTGCTGCTCTTAGGATGTTTTTTAAAAGGGGTCACTTTTTGATAAATTTTTCCCTCCTCCTCGAATAAATCAATCACTCTTTGAGGATTAAGGTGCAGAAACTGGGCATAGGTGATAAGAAAATTTTTAATATATATTTCGCCCGGCAATTTTTCATATTGGGTTTCTTCCAGATATTTCAAGTATTCCGCCCTTATCTTGGTTCCGGCCTCCGCCTGTTTTAGCGTTATTCCTTCTTCTTCTCGGGCGATCCGCAATTTATCTCCTAAGGTCCTGGATTCTAAAATTTCTTTTCCTTTAAAGCTATTCATTGTGATTGGTTGGATAATCCGTTTTCTTCATCATCTTCTTCTGAAGGAACCTCTGGTTCACTGTTTTCTTCTTCGTTTGATTGAAGATAAACTTCCCGCGGCTTCGCTCCTTCGCCCGGACCAATTACTCCTCGCTCTTCCAGAATATCCAATATTCTGGCGGCTCGGGCGTATCCGATTCTAAGTCTTCTTTGTAGAAAAGAAGCGGAAGCTTTTTGCGCTTTTAAAATCACTTCTTTGGCTTCGGCCAGCAATATTTCATCCTCTTCAGACTCTAATCCGCTGCCGGTTTCTCCGGCTGGTGACTGTTTGACTACTATTTCTTCTTGGTATTCGGGAGTGCCTTTTTCTTTCAAGAAGTTAACAATCCGTTCAATTTCTTTTTCCGTTACAAAGGCGCCCTGCAGACGTTTTGGCTTGGAAAGTTCGGCGGAAGTATACAGCATGTCGCCGCGTCCCAGCAGTTTCTCGGCGCCGGAAAAATCTAAAATGGTGCGCGAATCAGTAGAAGAGGCAACGGTGAAGGCGATCCGTGAAGTAATGTTCGCTTTAATTAAACCGGTAATGACATCGACGGATGGCCTTTGGGTAGCGACCACTAAATGAATCCCCACGGCGCGCGCCATTTGAGCCAACCGGATAATGGCGGTTTCCACTTCTACCGAAGCTACGCTCATCAGATCCGCCAGTTCGTCAATCACCACCACGATGTAGGGCAGCCGCTCT